>Ga0308158_10003343_pt1 | contig 14223 bp, 9 predicted proteins | sample PhyBR2_FD_201038 | JGI IMG/M metagenome (GOLD analysis project Ga0308158, IMG submission 201038) | Phyllosphere microbial communities from UC Gill Tract Community Farm, Albany, California, United States - DLSLB.R2 | ecosystem: Host-associated > Plants > Phyllosphere > Unclassified | place: USA... | reverse complement strand
GTGCGGGCACTGGCCCGAGCGTCTTGCCCAGGAAGCGGTCCATCGCATCGACGGTCGGCGCCAGCCAGGGATCGAACAGCCAGAAGGAATGCGGCGCCCCGTCCAGCGCCACGGTATCGGTCGGGATGCCGTGGCTGGCCAGCGTGGCCGCCAGCGCTTCGCGTCCGCTCGAAAAGCGCGGCGCGGCGCCGACGATGAATTGCACCGGCGGGCTGTCCTTGCCGGCATGTGTCAGCGGCGAGGCGTCGCGCCAGAGTGCGGGTTGCTCGGCATAGCGCCCGCCGAACCAGGCACCTGCTGCCGACGGGCGCTTGGCCGGGTCGTCCTCGAAGCGCAGCGCCAGTTCGGACGTGAAATCCGACAGGCCGTCGATATTGATTACGGCGCGCACTGCGTCGGGCCGGGTCATGCCCACCAGCGCCGCGATCTGCCCGCCGGCCGAACCGCCCGCGATGGCGACGCGCGCCGGGTCCAGGCCAAAGCCGGGCGCCTGGGTGCGCAGCCAGTCCAGCGCGTCCTTGACATCATCGATTGCCGCCGGATAGCGCGCCTGGCCCGACAGGCGGTAGCTGACGGTGGCCGCCGCATAACCGCGCGCAGCCAGGCGCGCGGCCAGCGGCGCCATGTTCGAGCGCTCGCCGCTGGCCCAGCCACCGCCATGCACCAGCACCACCAGCGGCGCCGGGGCGTCGCCCGCTGCCGGCAAGTACAGATCCAGTGCCAGGGGGACTTCTCCCCTGCGTGCGTACACGATGTCCTTGCGCACCTGCACCGGCGCCGGCGCGTCGGCGCTGGCAATCCGGATGAACGGGTAGTCGCGTACCAGCTTCTTATAGGTGGTGTCGGCGTCGTAGCGTGCCTGCGCTGCTGCCGGCGCCGACGCCGACGCCGCGAGCGTGCCCAGCGCAAGGCAGGCCAGCACGATGCGTTTTGCAGCCCCGGCCATCGTTCAGGTCACGGGTGCAGGATTGAACAGCGCCAGCGAGTTATGCAGCTTCCAGTGCTCGGCCCAGGTCTTGCGGCCGCTCGCCACGTCCAGGATCAGCCGGAACAATTGCCAGCCGACGTCCTCGATGCTCGCTTCGCCGCTGGCGATCGTGCCGGCGTCCAGATCCATCAGGTCATGCCAGCGGCGCGCCAGCTCGGTGCGGGTGGCAACCTTGATGACCGGGACCGCGGCCAGGCCGTACGGGGTGCCGCGCCCGGTGGTGAAGATGTGGACGTTCATCCCGGCGGCCATTTGCAGCGTGCCGCAAATGAAGTCGCTGGCCGGCGTCGCTGCGTAGATCAGGCCCTTCTGCGTCAGCTTGTCGCCCGGCGAGAGCACGCCGGTGATGGCCGTGCTGCCCGACTTGACGATCGAGCCCATCGCCTTTTCGACGATGTTCGACAGTCCACCCTTCTTGTTGCCGGGCGTGGTGTTGGCGCTGCGATCGACACTGCCGCGCACCAGGTAATCGTCGTACCACTGCATCTCGCGCACCATGGCCGCCGCTACTTCAGGCGTCGCGGCGCGTGCGGTCAGTTGATCGATACCGTCACGCACTTCGGTCACTTCGGAAAACATCACGGTGCCGCCGGCGCGCACCAGCAGATCGGTGGCGTAGCCCACGGCTGGATTGGCCGTCACGCCCGAAAACGCATCGCTGCCGCCGCACTGCACCCCCACCACCAGGTCGGATGCGGGACAGGTTTCGCGGCGGCGCGCGTTCAGTTCCTGCAAGTGCCGTTCGGCGGTGACCATCAGCGCGTCGATCATCGACATGAAGCCCACGTGCTGCTGGTCCTGCAGCGTGACCACCGACGGCGCGCCATTGCCGATCGGGATGGAACCGGCCGGGAACAGGCGCGCCGGCGGCAGCTTTTCGCAGCCCAGGCTCACCACCATCACGTTGTCGCCAAAATTCGGGTTCTTCGACAGGTTGCGGATGGTCCGGATCGGAATATCGGCGCCGGGCGCGTCGATCGCCACCCCGCAGCCATACACGTGCTCGAGCGAGACCACGTCTTCGACATTCGGGTAGCGTGGCAGCAGTTCGTCCCGGATGCGCCGCACGGCGTACTCGATCACGCCCGAGACGCACTGCACGGTACTGGTGATGGCCAGCAGGTTGCGGGTGCCAACAGAACCATCCTTGTTGCGGTAGCCCTCGAATGTGTACCCATCGAGCAGCGGGCCGGCAGCGACGGCGTGGGTGCCTACCGGCAGGTCGTCGAGCGAACGCGCCGCTGGCATGCGCAGCACGCGCTCGGAGACCCAGCTGCCGCGTGCGATCGGACCGCTCGCGTAGCCGATCGTCACGCCATAGCGGATCACCGGTTCGCCGTCGGCCAGGTCGCTCAGCGCGACCTTGTGGCCCTGGGGAACGCCTTCGAGCAGCACCAGCCCGTCGGGCAGCACGGTGCCAGCGGCCAGGCCGCCATCGTTGACGACGATGGCAACATTGTCGCCTGGCTGTATGCGGATCGTGCGCGGAACGTCGTGGTTCATGTTTCGTGTCTGCCTGTCGGCTGAAGTTGGGAGGATCGTTTTTAGTATGCCATAAAACGCTCCAATGCGGCTAGTCCACATCTCTATTTTGGCCGGACCAAATAAGAATGGCCTGACCAAAATAGCACAATACGAGAATCGAGGGGTGAGCGGCGACGCGTGCCCGGACGACCTGCGACGCGATCGCGCAGGCGGGCCGGGGGACAGGCAGGATGATGGAGGGGGTATGGTCTGTTACTGCGACTGGGACGGCATTCGCCTGACGGCGAACCGGGCGCAACAGACGCCACAAGCAGCGACGTCTGTTGCGTTGTCAGCGTCAGTGATGCGCCAGCGTCAACGGGGCCGGGCGGCCGCCGCTGATCGCCATTGGCGCCGACGTGTCCAGCTTGAACACCGCCAGGGCTTCCGACAACTGCGCGGTCTGGTCCGTCAGTGACGTGGCCGCAGCCGACGCTTCCTCGACCAGCGCCGAGTTCTGCTGCGTCATCTGGTCCATGTCGCTGATCGCCAGGCCGATCTGCTCGATGCCTTCGCTCTGGCGCTGGCCGGCGTCGCTGATGTCGCCCATGATCGTCTGCACGCGGCGCACCGCTGCCACGATCTGCTCCATCGTGCTGCCCGCCTGGTCCACCAGCGCGCTGCCGGCGTCGACCTTGGAGACCGAGTCGCCGATCAGCTCCTTGATTTCCTTGGCGGCGGTGGCGCTGCGCTGGGCCAGGTTGCGTACTTCGGACGCCACGACCGCAAAGCCGCGGCCCTGCTCGCCAGCCCGCGCTGCTTCGACGGCCGCATTCAGCGCCAGGATATTGGTCTGGAACGCGATTCCATCGATCACCGAAATGATCTCGACGATCTTGGTGGCCGACGTATTGATGGCACTCATGGTCAGCACGACGTTGCCCACCACTTCGCCACCGCGCGTGGCGATGTCGCTGGCCGTCACCACCAGGTCTTTGGCCTGGTTGGCGTTGGCGGCATTGGCGCGCACCGTGTCGGTCAAGGCTTCCATCGCACGGGTCGTGTTTTCAAGGCGACCGGCCTGCAGCTCGGTGCGGCTCGCCAGATCGGCATTGCCGCTGGCGATGTCGCCACTGGCCGATGCGATCGTGTCGGCCGAGGTCTTGATGCCGGCCACCATATTGGCCAGGCGATCGCGCATGTCGGACAGCGCGGCCAGCAGGCTGCTGTTGTCGCCCGGCTCGATGCGAATCGCCATCGACAGGTTGCCGTCGGCGACCATGCGGGCGATGTCGCGCGCATATTCGGGTTCGCCGCCCAGTTGCTGCCAGACCGTACGCACCATGAACCAGGACACAGCGATCAGTACGGCGATCACGATCAGGCCGGTAACGATAGTGACTGTCACGACGTTCGTCACGCTGGTCTCGCTGCGCGAAATGCCGGCCTTGAATTGCTGCTGCGCCTGTTCATTGACCTTGGCGACGTCGGTCGTCAGGGTTGCGAGCGTCGACTGCATGCGCGTCACGACGGCCTGCGGATCGCCCTGCTCCATTTCGAGCATGATCTTGGCCGCTGAAACGGCCGGTTCGTAATACTGTTCGAATTCCTGACGCAGGCGGGCGCTGGTTGCTCCCATGCCGTCGATCTTGCCGAAGCTGGCCAGGTTGGCCCGTACCTTGTCGGCCTGTTCGCCAACCTGTGTCAGGCGCGCCTTGTCGCCTTCGCTGACGGCGTCGCGCAAGCCATTCGTGACCGACTCGATGTCACCGGCCAGTTCCTTGCTGATGTCGAGTGCCGGGTAATCCACGCTTTCGGTCGTGTTAATCGACGTGAGTGCTTTGTTGGCGATGCCGGCACTGACGGCAACCCCGAGGGTAAAAATGATGGCCGAGATGATCGGCAGTGCCCAGATCCTGCGTTTGATGCTCATGCTGCCTGCTCCTGAATGCAAAACCCGCCGCACGCGCGGCGGGGTACCGATAAATGATCAGGAACCGGAATAGACCACTTTGACCGACGCGTCGACCGCGCTCTTGTCGATATAGCCGATCGCCTTCGGATCAGCCGCGACCGCTTTCTTGACGCCGGCGTTGTCGCCGACTTCCTTCGGCATCGTGGCCTTGCCGGTGAAGACGAGCTTCGACCAGAGTGCCTTGATCTGCGACGGATCCTTGTCCGTGACTTTCTTGTAGAACTCGGCACGTGCCGGTGCGCCTTCGGCCTGGTCGACCGGGGTCATGGCGGTCGATTTACCCAGGAAGAACTGGGACACCTGGTCCTTGGTCAGCGACGATTCGGCGGCTTTCGCATTGACGACGACGACGACTTCGGCAGCGGCTGGCAGTGCGAGCAACAGGGCGCTCAGGATGATGCTTGCTTTGAACAGTGGATTCATTGGTAATTCCTTAGAACACGAAGTCGAGCGCCACTGCGCCGACGGTCACCGGGCCCTTGAAGCCAGGCTGGACGTTGACGAACTGGCCGTTGCCTTGCGGCTTGATGCGATCGATCTGCACCTTGAGCGCGGCCGACGTCGTGAAGTCCCAGCGCACACCGATGCTGTCGGTGGTCTGGCTGGTGCCATCGATGGCCGTGGTCAGCGTGTTCATCAGACCCGACAGCGCCGCCAGGGTTGGTGCGCACACGAATGGGGAACCTGCCGGGCAGGTCCCAGGGATGGTGTTGGTCACACCCTTCGACATCACTTTGGCGCGCGTGTAGTACGGCAGGAACTTGCCGAAGCGGTAACCGCCCATCACGTAGAACGACTTGGACGAACCCAGGAACGAATCCGGCATCTTGCGTTTGGCGTATTCGGTCAGCACGACGATATTGTTCCAGTCCATGGACAGGCCAGCCGACGTGAACGTGTACTTGCGGTCCTTGGTGTTGAGCAGGTTGCCCATGTCCGCGACTTGCGGGATGTTGAACGCGGCAGCGGTATTATTGAACGTGATCACGGCTGCATCCAGTTGCGCGCTCTCCGACGACAGTTTGGTGCCACTACGGCCCACGCGCACGATGAACGGGCCCTGTTCGGCCGTCAGGTTCAGCGCGTACTGGTCGCGCGATTCGGCGGTCGGACCACCAGAGGTCTTGAAGTCGCTGCGGCCATAGGCGCCGGTTGCCGTGACGGTCGTGTCGCCGTATTGCTGCTGCCAGGTGATATCGGCGCCGTCGATGTTGTTGAGTGGCATCTGCGAATACAGTTCCTGCGGCGGACGCAGGAAGGTGTTGGCGTAGCCCACGTTGCGGTATTCCGAAATCATGAAGGCCGGCATGGCCATGCGGCCGACGCGGATGCTCAGGTTGTCCGACAGCTTGGCCTTGACGAAGGCCCACGACAGTTCGGCGCCGAAGCTGTCTTCGCCATCCTTGCGCACCAGGCCCTGGCCGGTGACCGACAACCAGGAGTTGACGGTATAGTCGGCCTGCAGGCCGAGGTTCGAATCGACGCCGGTGCGTGGATCCTTCTTGACACCGGACGACTGGTTCGAGCGGGCGAATTCAGCCTGGTCGGTGTCGGCAAACGTGAGAGCGCCGGTGCCGAAACCGCTGATGCGAATGGTATTGTTATCTTGAGCAAAAGCAGATGCGACGGCGAATGGCAAAGCGAGTGCCACCACGATGAAACGTGTTTTCATAAATTCCTGGGGAGTGCGGTGAAGTGGTTTGTTGAATGCAAAAGCAGCGACATGACCTGCGCCGCATCGCATTTGCTGAGGCAATTGTATCCATCTGGAAACTGTTGCCGCAACGAAAATTCACACAAAGTCACTTTTTCTGTTCAATAAGTGTGTTTTTGTTGTGAACTTCTAACGCATTATTGCAATTCAACTACTTCAACCGATTCCCAGGCTGCTGATGACGCCAGGCTGCAACGGCTCGCGCGCTGCCCGGCGCCCTGCACTACCGCTGCGTCAGAAAGCCGTCCTGACGCCCAGCACGACACGCCGGCCCGGCAGCGGCGCGATGTCCTTGAGTACCGAGGTCGACAGGCGGATATCGTCGTTCAGGATATTCTTGGCCAGTGCAAACCACGTGAGGTCAAGACCCTGTACGCGCTGCGTGTACGACAGGTTGGCGTCGAGCTGGTTATAGGCCGGCGTATCTTGCTGCTCATTGGCGGCCAGGCGATCCTGCCCGCGCGCATGCACCAGTGACAAGCCGCCGCGCCACGCACCCTCGCGGTAGCCGACGCTGGCGCCGATCCGGTCCGCGGGCTGCAGCGGCAGGTTGCCGCCGCCATCGGCGAGCTTGCCGCGCGAAGTGTCGCCAAACAGCCGGCCCGACCAGCCGGCGCCGGTCTGGTTGTAGGTCAGCTCGGCTTCCGCACCATGAATGCGGGCACGGCCTTGCTCGAAGGTGCGGGTGCGCAGTTCGTCACCCGGGTTGCCTTCCTCGTCGACCAGGTCGCTGCCGATGCGGCCGAAGATGTAATTGTCGATGTTGTTGCGGAACAGGTTGGTTTTCCAGCGCACCAGGCCCGTGTTCTTTTGCAGCGTGAGCTCAACGTTGCGCGAGGTCTCCTTGTCGAAATCCGGATTGCCGATGTCGAACGTGGCGGTGGCATCGTGCGGCCCGGCGGAGTACAGCTCTTCGATCGCGGGGGCGCGCTGCGCGTATGACAGCGTCGCGCCGACGCTGTAGCCCGGCACGAATGGCCACGCGGCGCCCACCGAACCCGAGCCAAGGTCAAAGGTGCGCTGCCTGCCGCTGACCGGCTCGCGCTTGACGTTCTCGTAGCGCGCGCCGGCGCTCATGCGCAGCGGGCCGGCATCGCCCTCTTCCACCATGAACAAGGCCGTCGTTCTGGAATGGGTCAGCGGCACCGTGTCCGGCCCGCCTTCGGCGCTGAGGGCCGAGAAGTGCGTGTTCTCGGTCTGGGCGCCAATCGTGCCGCGCAGGCCGGCAATGGCGTCGTGCGTCAGTTCGAGCCGGGTTTCGAGCGACCGGTTATTGAAGAGGACCTCGGGACCGTCCTCGCCCAGCTCGGCGTGCTCGTAGTCGGTGTAACCAGCCTTCAAGCGCAGCGATTCAACACCCTTGAAAGGCTGCTTCAGCATGCTGTCGAAATCATAGCGGTCCTGCTTCTGGTCGATGCGCGAACCCTCGGCGCTCGGAATGCCGTACAGATTGGTCAGGTGCGATGCCGACACGCCGGCGTAACCCCATTCATCGACCCACGAGGCGCCGGCACCAAGGTTCTTTTCGCGCGTGTCCGAGTGCGGCAGGCGGCGCATTGCCGAGTCGGCATCCTGGAGGACCCGCCGGTCGGGGATGCGGTAATCGTCGGTATCGCGCCAGTTGCCATCGACGTGCAGGGCGATCTTGCCGCTGGCGGCGTCCGCCGTACCGGAGACGTTCTTGCCGTTGTCACCCGTGCTGTAGCGGGTCTCGACCTGGCCGGTCGGCGTGGCTTCGAGGTGCGTCGGAATGCGCTCGTTGACGATATTGACCAGGCCACCGATCGCGCCGGAGCCGTACAGCAAGGCCGCCGGTCCGCGCAGGATCTCGATCTGGCGCGCCACCGCGCCCTCGGCCGAGACCGCGTGGTCGTTCGACAGGCCCGACACGTCGGACACGGACATGCCGTTTTCCAGCATTTTTACCCGCGACCCTTCGAGGCCGCGAATGATGGGGCGCGAGGCGCCGGCGCCGAACGCCGAGGCGGACACGCCGAGTTCCTGCGACAGCGTCTCGCCGAGCGAACTGCCGGCCTTGTCGCGCAATTCGTCTCCGGCCAGTACTTTCGCCGGGGTCAGGATCTGATCGTTTTCGCCGTTACGGAACGGCGACGCGGTGACGATCACCTGCTGGGTGTCGGCGGTGCGGACCGATTGGGCCTGCGCTGGCATATTCCAGGCAAGCAGGATGGCGCTGGCAAGCAGCGTGCGTTGAATATTCATGGTGACAACCTCGAGCAAAATGGGTGCGAACGGCATTGCCATGGCGGCGCCACGGCAGTGCATCGATAACTGCGAATCGACTCAGTTCGCCCGAGGGGGGCCGCGCGGGTAACTCGCATGAATGGGCTGCGCCCGCACGCGCTCGGCGGCCAGCGCCAGCGGGCTGGCGACGGCCGTGTGCGGCACATGCCCGATGTAGTGCGGCAGCGGCAGCGCGACATCGAGCTGGGCGTCGGCCGCGCACTCGGCGCAGAATTCCTGCAGCGCAGGCGCATCCGATTGGCCACCCGCCTGCTGCACGCCCTGGTGTTGCTGCGTGCCATGCCAGTGCGACAGCCCGTGCGCCAGCGCCATCTGCTGCGAGATGAGCAGTAACAGCGATAGCAGGCAATGAAGAATGGAACGTGGCATGCGTGGCGAATGACGGTTGACCGGCGCATTCTACGTGATGGGCGCCGATTGCGACAGCAACCACCAGCAATTGCAATTTTGTTGTATTGACTAGGCGTGGCGGCGGGGAGCGCTCTGCAATGGGCCACTGATCCGGCGACCTCCGGATAGCAGCGCGCATTGGGGCGACAGGGTGTTCCCGGTGATGCAGGGGCGCAGTCCGGTAGTGTTGTGAAGAAACGACCGGAAAAGCGACTGGCCTAACGGCATGGTCGAGGTTGCTGGTATCCTCGCCGATCACCACCTTTCCCGATTTACCACTGTGATATTGCTCGACCCTACCACCGTCATTCTCACGTCGACCATGATGGCGGCGGCGATGACCGTCGTGTTGTTTTCTGCGTACCGTAGCTTCCCTGCCGAAGTGCGGGGCTTGGGCTATCAGGCGCTCGGCATGTTGTCGCTGACGGTCAGCGGCGTGCTGTTCTGTGTGGCGCCACTGATTCCTGAAGGGCTGTTGCTGTTCGTGGCCAATAGCACCATGCTGGGCGCCGCCGGGCTGATGCTGGTCGGCACCCAGCTATTCTACGGCCGTAAGCCGAGCTGGTGGTGGTTGGCGCTGACGTGGGTAGCCGGCATGGGCTGTCTGGTCGGCTGGTATGTGATCACCCAGAATTACGCGTTGCGGGTCGCGGTGTTTTCATTGCTGACGCTGTCGTTCTACGTGGCGCAACTGGTGCTGCTGGTGCGTCATGGGGAGCGCCACTTCTCCAGCTGGTTCTTTGGCTCGCTGTTGCTGGTGCAGTCGATGGTGCTGCTGTTGCGGCTGGTGGCGGCGCTCAATGGCGCGGTTGGCACGAGCAATGCCAGCAACGGCACGATACAGGGTATTTTCCTGTTAACCGCCAACTTCATGACGCTGATGATGGCAGTCGGTTTCATGACCGTCGCCACCCGGCGCCTGCAGGTTGTGATGGAGCACCGTTCCGGCACGTTCCCACTGACCGGGGCGCTGAACCGACGCGGTTTCGCCGCCGCCTACGGGCGCGAGGTAGCGCGCATGAAACGCCACGGCGAGCCGATCTCCCTGCTCAGCATCGACCTCGACTTCTTCAAGGCCATCAACGACCAGCACGGCCACGCAGTCGGCGACCAGGTACTGGTGCACGCGGCGCGCACCACCCTCTCGGCCCTGCGCGAGATCGACCACGTGGCGCGCTTCGGCGGTGAGGAATTCATCGTGCTGCTATCAGGCACCACGGCCGAGCGGGCGAAAGCGACGGCGCTACGCATCCAGGCATTGCTGCTCGCAGCGCGCGGCGGCGACTTGCCAGACTATACGGTCAGCATCGGCATCGCCAGCCAGCAGGCGCCCGACGAGAGCCTGGAAGCCCTGATGGCGCGTGCTGACGCCGCCCTCTACCGCGCCAAGGCGGCCGGTCGCGACCGCAGCGAAGCGGCGTGAGCGCGCGGCCGCGGCGGCATGCTGCACTGGGCGGCTGATGGGAAGTGCGGGCAATCAGGCGGTTGTGACCTTACAGCGTACGAGTACCTGCCAACAAATGCACACCCGTTTTGTGCGATAACTTGTGACTGCTGATGGCTGAACCGGTCGCTGGGACTGCTGTCCGTGTTGCTGCAGGACCGGTTCTCTGCTGGCGCGACAGGCGGGATACGAGCCGAAGTGCCCCTTTACTTAAGGTGGCCGGGCTAGCGATAGATGACTTGGACAGGATGGGGCACGTGCGTTTCGAAGGCTTCGGCGAATGCGACAACTTCGGCAAGAGATTCGTCTTTATGCGATGTCGTAACGATCATGTGTTCCCCAAGTTCGTCTTCCCCGACGCACGTCCAATCGAGAGCGTCTTCCCACTTCTCCGCGTCCACGCCAACCGCGCAGAAAAGCGCAATACGCGCTGCGAGCAGGTCACGCAAAAAGGCATTGTCTTGCTCAGGCCTGTATCCAGACGCAGACACCAATACGATTTTTCCAGGGTAAGTCATCCTTGACTTTCAACAGTCCAGTTCTGGCCCAACGCAGCCATTCAGGCAGGATGCTCAGATACTTCCGAGATGACTGCCGCTCGCAGTTGAGTATTTCTTAGCCGCTTATCAATTCAGAGGTAGCAGCGACAGGCAGGTACCGCCCCGAGGCGGACCTACCTTAAGACGCCAGAAATGCATACCCGACGTAGAGAGCGAATGCACTCAGAAGGACAGCGCCGGACCACCTGACCGTTTTGCGTACTGCTGGATAGCGTTTCTCCGCAATGGGGCCAACGATGTTTACAAACAAATCCAAAAGCATATTTTCCCTTAGAGATGCTACGAAACGGCGAAATTTCGGTGATTCAAAAAGTCCACTTCTGGTCAAACCCAGCCATTCGCGTTCGAAAAGCAAGTTTCCGGACTGGGAAAATCACCTACCGTATCGACAGGCAGAGGCCGACCCATAGCGGACCTCGCCGACAAGCTCATACGCGGGGCCGCCAACGCTTCACTCCGTTGCGTACGCTTACCGAAATAGCCAGCCAGAACACGAAAGTCAGCAAGAAATCCGCTTTTCTTATATGGTCGTCGCCTAGAAATCCCAAGAGTAACGACACTGAGCCTTGGGGCGAAATCCCATGATGATCAACCAGGTATGCCAGAGGCCAGCCAGCTGCAACGAAGGTGCAACCACTCTCGCAGTTCATGCTCCCTGGAATCACCGCGTCCACCTTGCGCGGCACTAAACTGGAAAGCAGGGTCGCAAAAAGGGCCACCAAACAGTACACGATAACTTTCTTCATCGTTTCCTTTCAACCGTGGCCAGCTTTCTGCGTCAATGATCGCTTCTGGCCGAATCCAACCTGCCGAACCAGCATGGCAGGATGCCCCGTTAAAAATTCAGTGTGTGCCGCGACAGGCCGGTACCGACCCAAAGCAGACCATGACTGCTCTTCTCGACCAAGTTGATACGAATGCCTCGTCTTCATTTACTTCGGCTGTTGCGCTTCTTCGGATCTTGCTGCAGCGATAAATTCCGTTTTCTCACTAGCCGGTATTCCGGGAAGGGAAACGTAGGCTCGAACTTGCACTCCAAGCCGTCCCTCATGTTTCTCAGCAGTGATTGTGCAACCGCTGTGCAATCCATTATCAATAGTTGCCTTTTCATTTTCCCACATGATCAGGTCATCTGAAGCGGCCGTTGATGAGGTTGTACTCTGCCGTTGTTGAACCTCGTCTGTCACAAATGCGCGCCGTCGGTAATCTGGTAGGAAAGATATATACAGTTTTCCCTCGCGTGCCTCGACTCGCTTAATCCAGCAAGAATAATTTTCCGTAGCCTGAGCAGTTGATTGCAATTGGATCGACAGAGATACTATCAGAGCCAAAAACATTACTTCTCTATGGGTTTTCATAATAATTATTTATTGGTTTAAAGGTCCGCTTTTGGCCGAACTTGGCCGTTCGCGTTAGCTTAGCAGGTTGCCGGGCTGGAGAAGTCACCGGCTGTCTCGATAGCCAGCTAAGCGACTGAGCATCGGGAGCTTCGACGAAGCCCTGAGCTATTCTCGACTAGCTTTTCGGATTGTCGTCGACGTAACCATGTAACGGCTGAAGCACATAGCCAAGCGTCTCGACTGCACGCTGTACGTGGCCCCGTTGACCTTCTGTAGCGCCCATTAAATAGCTCGCTTCTGGCAATTCATCAAAGCGTAATCCATGCCCCGGAAGCACATTCCTTAGCTGCTCGTATCGAGGATCATCGCTGCGAACGAATCCTCGTGGCGCGCGGTTTGGACTCAACCAGATCCACTCGGACGAAGCTGGACCGCCCAGTCTGGCTCGATACACAGGGTAACCGTGCGCTAAACTGTCCGGATCTAAAAATTCGCAGTCCAATGCCGACGAAAGCCGGGAAATGAAGCCGTCGATATCGCCTAAGGGCTGCAGGACGAATTGATCTGAATAGGCAGTTTCGAGCAATGAAAGATAAGCGCCAAACGAAGGGGCAATAATCGAACTCGAATCGCGCTCAACATCGACATAAGCGACCGAGGGAGCTTCTGCGGATTCACGATAGTCCAAGCAAATATGCCAATGACCGTCTCCATCAAACGGCACTAGCCCGTCGAGAGGGAAGCTTACGTATTCTTGCTCCTCTGACCAGTCGAAATCGGTCAGCGACGGAAAATTCGGACCAATGCCTTTGATTAACTGATGGGGCATGTCTGACAAGGCATATCGGATATACCCGCCGTTTTGTTCGCGCAGCAAGCTGATGAAATCCTTGGGCAAAGAATACCCAAGTATTTGCTCGGCGTCGGCCAACGCCTCGTCGGTCAGGTCGGGCTGCAGGTAAGGCAAATAGGCGGGAACACGCCAGATACGTTTCGATTGATCGTTCGAACGAATGTTCATCTCGGAATGGACTCCTGCGGACGCTTGGATACTGGGTTACGTTTGGTGCGCGGTTCCAGATCGTGAAAGTGGTTACCATGTGTATTGGCAGTGCTTTGTCAATATTGGCGGCGTGGTCTCTTAAACGTCCGCTTCTAGCAGAAGGCGGCCGGTCACCTCAGCATATCAGGTCGCCAAGGCGGAAAAATCGCGGACTGTAACAAAGGGCAGCAACCGACCCAAACCAGTCATTCGCGCCTGTAAATGCTCTCGCTAAGCTGTACCCTCAATCGGGAGCTACCGATATCAGAAGGTCGGTAATGACGTCAGCCCGGAGTGGGCCATCCACGAGTTCGGCGAATTCATGCATTCGGTTTCGCAGCTCGACCATGCGTGGAGTAGGCTCAGGTTGTGTAGCCCAGGCGAGTTCGGACGGCCATTGCGCATACGCAAAATAGTGGCCGTCGGTGGACCGATGCAAACGCGACCCTAGACCGCCTCGCTCGTCGCGTACAAGTTTGGTGAGTTCTAGCCAGGCCTGCTCGAAGTCTCGCTCATGGCCAGAGGCTACCTTCCATCTGAAGTAAATCGCGTGCATATCATCCTGTCGGGTTGTGGCCAAACTATTCTGCTCGCGAATGGATACCGAAGGACCGCTTTCGGCCGATAGCAGAAGTTTCATCATCAGCAGTCAACCGGGCGGAATTGCTCATTTGAAAGTTTTTGTGTGCGGCCCAGGTGGCTGACTGTCCTGGCTCTCGCTAATAGCCGCCAACCGGTCCAAGCACATCATTTCTCAGGCACCCGTTAGCGCCCGTCGCCCCGAGGCAGCCTGTCAAGCGGGAAATCATTGGCTCAAGAAAAACCGCGTCGGGATTCTAACGCCGTGTCACCCGCAATCGCGCAGGGAAATCCTGAAATAATTTCTGCGCCTTGATCGCTTCACATCGCATTACCAGTGCAACGTCTAGTCATATTCAGGCCCCGATTTCAGATGCTCCATGGCGATATTTATCGAATGGCCGCTGAAGCCCCGGTAAGCCAGGAAGCGATAAACCTTCTGCCGCAGTTCTTGTGTCATCC
>Ga0308158_10003340_pt1 | contig 14232 bp, 16 predicted proteins | sample PhyBR2_FD_201038 | JGI IMG/M metagenome (GOLD analysis project Ga0308158, IMG submission 201038) | Phyllosphere microbial communities from UC Gill Tract Community Farm, Albany, California, United States - DLSLB.R2 | ecosystem: Host-associated > Plants > Phyllosphere > Unclassified | place: USA... | reverse complement strand
GTATACGTACCTGCCGATGACTTAACAGATCCATCGCCTGCTACAACGTTTGCTCACTTAGACGCAACTGTTGTATTGAGCCGTGACATCGCATCTTCTGGTATTTATCCAGCGATCGATCCACTAGACTCAACTTCACGCCAACTTGATCCACTAGTAGTTGGTGCTGAGCATTACGAAATTGCTCGTTCAGTTCAAAACGTTCTTCAACGTTATAAAGAATTGAAAGACATTATCGCAATTCTTGGTATGGACGAGCTTGCTGAAGAAGATAAATTGGTTGTTTACCGTGCGCGTAAAATCCAACGTTTCTTCTCTCAACCGTTCCACGTAGCTGAAGTATTTACTGGCGCGCCTGGTAAATTAGTATCTCTTAAAGAAACGATTCGTGGCTTTAAAGGTCTTCTCGCTGGTGAATACGATCACATTCCAGAACAAGCGTTCTATATGGTTGGTGGTATTGACGAAGTTATTGCTAAAGCCGAGAAACTTTAATTAGCTGCTCTAATTTAGGAGATTCTCATGGCGACTATGCAATGTGATGTTGTAAGTGTAAAAGAGTCTTTGTACTCTGGCACTGTAACTATGCTAATTGCGAAAGGTGCTGGCGGTGAGTTGGGTATTATGCCTGGCCATGCTCCGTTGGTAACTTTGCTTCAACCGGGCGCAATTCGCGTTCTGTTGGAAAACGGTACAGAAGAGTTGATCTATGTATCTGGTGGTGTTCTAGAAGTTCAACCGCATGTCATCACGGTTCTTGCAGATACTGCAGTTCGTGCTGAAAACTTAGATGAAGCTGCAATTCTTGAAGCGCGTAAAAATGCTGAAACTTTGCTAGCTAATCAAAAGAGCGATTTGGACTCTGCTGCTGCTTTGGCTGCTCTTGCAGAAACTGCTGCTCAGTTGGAAACCATCCGCAAAATCAAAAACCGCGCTCAATAAGAGACGGTTCGAGATTGAAAGACCACCCGAAAGGGTGGTTTTTTTATGCCCAATTAAAAGCATGAGTTTCTTAATTGATATATCTAAAGTTGCATATATTTTATTCATCCCCTGTATTAAGTTGAATTCATTCCATTCACAAATTTTATCTTATGAACCTCATTGAACATGAAGCCCACTTTTGGGAACTTTACCAAGACTTTGAACAGTATTATCTCGGCATTGCTGTAGATATGAGTTCAGTCGTATCTTGCTGGGACTTGGTTTTAACAGAGGATGAAATTCAAACCTATAAACAGCAGGGTCGAGCGGGTATTCAGGAGCTAGCAAAATCCATGGTTGCTGCAGCTTATAAAGGTGATTTTTCCATAATGGAAAGCCGTTTAGCCAAACCTGAAGCACAGCAAGCGATGCAAACTGCTTTTAAAACATGGCGTGAACAGTAAAATCAATTGATCAGAAAAGATTAGCAGGACATAGGCAATACAGAAAACTCGCCATTACCGATGATTTTCACTACGTAAATTTCAGTAAAGCCTTCCTCTAAAGTGGGCATTTCCAGTTTTTTATAAGTCGCTCGAACCCCGACTTCAGGAATATTGGCTTTACCGATACGATAACTATTACGCTCTAAAGTGCTGGTTAAATCGGTTTCAAAATAATAAGCAATCACTTCAAAAGCCAGCAGCTTTAGCACGCTCAATATAACGTGCGCGATCTGCTTTTGTCGGGTTGGTATTATCAATGACACATTTGGCTTTACTGGCTAAACACGCTTCAAAAATTAAATTTTCACGGTGCCGGGTCTTCAGCATATCCAGATTAATCCGCAAATGGCTGTGATGCAAATTCAGTAAATAAAAAGAAGATTTACCCGAAGCCTGAACACCAGTAAAAATAATCAGTTGCATGAAAAAATCTGCGAACTAGAAAGAGAGACCTGATTAAATCATGCAATGAAGGATATGGCGAAATTTACCGTGAATGACAGGACTTAAATTATCTATTTTAGTTGTAGTTAGAATGCATAAAGATGATGAAATTTTTATAATAAGTCTAACTCTAAAAGAAGCACCAGAGATAATCGTTCATAGCACGGTGAAAGCAGATATCAGTGTAGAAAACTCTAGAGAATATCAATGATCAATTTCGACCCACCCAGTTATGCTGAATGGGTCGAAACTGGTTGAAATATTAGCTTTCCTGGTTTTGTTCATTTGAGTCTTGTTCATTCTGATCTGATTCATCCTGACCTTGTGGAATGATCATACCAGCCAGTTTGATCATTTCCATTTGAATGCTGCCCATCTGTTTTTCAATTTTCTTGAAATCGACCTGACTTAAATCGACATCACCATTTAACAACGGGGTAGCTAAAACTTGCTGATTGGCTTGCATAATATTTTGACGAATCGAATCAATCTCCTGACTTTTCAGGTTCAAGCCAGTCAATGCCTGATTAAATCCAGTCAGTTCCTGTTGCAGATTTTTGGCAGTAGCTTGCAGCTGCTGTTGATCTTTATCATTAATTGCGGTTTGCAACTCACTTTGAGTTTGCTTCAGCTGTTCAACATAATCACCGGCTTTAAGCTGCATATCCGCAACGTCACGCACGATATAAAACATGTTGCCACTTTTCAGCTCAGCCTTAGAGGTTGCTGCCGATTCTGTAGCTGATTCTTTAGGTAGCTGTTCAGATATTTCGCTTGATTGTGAAGTTTGGGTTTCTGTTGAATCAGGTGAGTTTGCTTGTTCACAACCAATCAATAACAGACCCGCACTAAACATCACAAAAGGAGAAACCACATTTTGGATGATTTTTTTCATAATCAATTCATATCTTTACTTTAATGGTTGTTAATATAAGGGCGAAATGTGGAGAAAAAACTGATTGTTGCAAAGCGATAACAAATTTATTTTTAAAGTATAAAAAGAGCACCGAAGCACTCTTTTTTGACTAAGATTGTTGAAATTAACCGCTAATAATTTTAATGATTTTATGATTCATGACACTGGTTAACACATAATCGCCATTCACTTTAATCCATTGCTGGTTTTTACCGGGTTTGCTCAATTTTTTAAATTTTTTGTGATCCACTTTATAGCTTTGACTATAGTATTGAGTTGGGACTTTTTGACCCACTCTCCAGTCATGTGACGGATTGACCGCTTTTTTATAGACAGTATGGTGATGTTGCTGAACAGGTGCTTTATGGTGATTTTGAACTTGATGAGATGGACCGTAATGATCTTGTGGGGCAGCCATTGCAGGTGCAGCAACTAAAGCAGTAGAAAATGATAAAACAATTGCTTTGACTAGAGTATTCATACTTCACCTTGTCTATATGGCGGTTGGTTGATAAGTTCATCCTATGCCTAAGTCATTGATAGATAGTGAACGTCGTGTTATTGAATAATTAAAATAAAGGATGAAATATGAAGTAGGGAAGATGGATTTTCATTACTTTAAATTATTGTTTTTATAATAAAAAAATAAGCACCTACACGGTATGTAGATGCTTACATTGTTGTTACAAATTATTTGGCAAGTTCGGCATTCACTGCATCAACAATACGGGCATCATCCGCTGTAATATCCGGTGCAAAACGTGCCACCACTTCACCTTGTTTATTCACCAGGAATTTTTCAAAGTTCCACAGCACTTCCGGTTTTGGATTCGGTGTTAAACCATAATCGACCAGATCTTTCCACCACGGCCCTTCACCAGTACGTTCTGGAATGGCTTGAGTCAAAGTTTGATAAAGCGGATGCTTATCTTCACCAGCAACCGAAATTTTAGAAAAAAGTGGGAAATCTACTTGATAATTGAGTGAACAGAATTCTTGAATTTCGTCGTCAGAACCTGGTTCTTGTCCCAGGAAGTTATTGGCCGGAAAACCTAAAATCTCAAGCCCTTGATCTTTTTTGTCCTTATATAGTTTTTCTAAACCTTCATATTGTGGCGTTAAACCACATTTAGAGGCAGTGTTTACAATGAGCAGAACTTTACCTTGATATTGGTTCAGTGTGGTTTCATTGCCTTGAATAGTTTTGACAGGAATGTCATAAACGGAATGGCCCATTCTATTGTCCTTAAATACTTGAGATAATCACTGTTTTGTTTTAACGGTTATTAACGCTATCGACAAGCATTTATTTTGATTTGTAGATTAATTTTATTTGGGATAAAAGAATTAAAAAACAGGTCAATAGACCTGTTTTTTAATATCAAGCTTAGATTAGGGTGCTGTTTTGGCTTTATTTTGCAAAGCTTGGGTTTCAGAAACCAGTTCTTTTTGCAATGCAGCAACACGGTTTTGAAGCTCGATTATTTTTTTCTTGTCAGGGGTATTGGCAATACTTGCTTCAGAAAACTCTACACCCACATTATTGGATTCTTTAATTTTTTTACGTAATGCATCCACTTCTGAACTTTTCAGGTTTAAAGCATCAAGGTCTTGGTTAAAGCGTCCAATATAGGTTTTCATTTCTGCAACAATTGTATTCAAAGAAGCTTTATCGCCTTTTTGCGCGGCTTCATTGGCTTTATTTTGCAAAGCAGAAGCTTCTTGGGTTCGGCTGGTAGAGAGGGTTTCGATCTGGTTTAAATCGTTTTTAATATCTGCAGCATTGTTTGAGCTTAAGGCAACAGTTGCAGGCTGAGTACTAGCAGGAGTAGATACCGCTGAGCTACTCGTCGATGACGATGCAGGTGCTTCATTTGTTTTTTTATCACATGCTGTTAATGCCAAAGTGGCAAAACACAGTGAAGCTAATAATCGTTTTTTCATAATGCATCCTCACAGGTTTACATCACTAAACCTGATTCTATTCATTCAAATTTAAAAAATACGGCACATACTAGGCGGAGTCCAACCAGTAAAGTCGCATATCTGAATGGCTGCTGACTATGGTGTTTTTGTTGGTAAGCTGCTGCAAATTGCAAAAAGAGTTACTTATTTAATAACATGAGAATTTAGATGTCACGCAATTGTGCAGGGGTTTGTTCGGTATAACGCTTAAAGAATTCAATAAAACTGGAACTGTGCTGATATCCCAATTCATAGGCCAGTTTTTTTACTGTTTTGCCTTGGCGAATCTGGGTGATCGCATATAAAATTTTGGCCCGATTGCGCCACTCAGATAAACTCAACTGTAATTCCTGCTGGCTTAAACGCAGTAAATGTCGTTCGCTGATGGATGAATCCCTAAGAAGTTGCTGCAAGCTTTTGTGAAATAGCTCTGGACTGGCCAATTGCTGTAATAGGGGCTGAAGCAAAACATGATTGGTTTGCGGTAAATAATGCTCATAGGCAGGTGCAGTTTTCAGTTGATCAAATAATACTTGTAATAAATGCTGATAATGGGGCGTGGTTATGTTTTGCTGTTTTTGTCCCAGAATTTCATGCACCAGATGACGCAGAAAAGGGCGAATACTTAAAGTTTTGGTGCAAGTAGAAAAATGCTCACACAGGTAAGGATGCACTCGAATACAGACATAGTGAGTAATTTGTTCATCCAGCGCGATCGAGGCATGCGCGGTTTTTGGTGGCAACCACAGACCATAATTGGGTGGTGACAGATACCTTTTTCCTTCTATTTCATATTCCAGAATACCGTTCAGACTAAAATTAAAATCACCCCATAAAGAACTGTGTGGCGCCACAATTTCATCTTTTTGATAAAAGAAATCATTCACTTCTATATACTGTTCAATATGCTTTAGCATATAAAAATCCTTGTGCTCATTTTTTATTGATCGATTGATGATGGAAATATTCTGAAGCTGATTTGAATAACCACAACCCGATCAATCAGTGTCTGTAGCTCAATACTGATGTCTGAAATTCGATATTCTAATTATTTCAGACTTCGGTAAAAATGAATATCGAATATTCAGGTACGGGAAAGGGTATGACACAGCAAAATAAAACAGTCTGGTGGGCACTGGCTTTGCCATTACTGGCAGTTTTAATCTGGTCTTTGAATATTACTGTGACCCGGTATGTCGCTGACTATATTTCTCCGGTCAGTATCAGTTTTTATCGCTGGTTAGTAGCCTTTGTGGTTTTAACGCCTTTTATGTTGGTTAAAGTCTGGCGTGAACGTCAATTGATTATGAAACATTGGAAACAGCTCGCAGTATTAAGTGCTTTTGGCATGGTGTTGTATCAAGGGCTGGGCTATACCGCTGCACATTATACGACTGCGACTAATATGGGTATTATCAATGCCTTTATTCCGGTGTTTACCATTTTTGTTTCCATGCTTATGTTGAAGGATATTCCCAACCGTTTTGCAGTGGTAGGCAGCATTTTATCTTTTATCGGCTTGTTGTATGTGATGGCACAGGGAAATCTGCTCAATCTGGTTCAGTCAGGTGGACATCTGGGCGATGCCATGATGGTGCTTGCTGTGTTTTTCTATGCCTTTTATGGAGTATTTCTTAAAAAGTGGCAACTCCAAATTCCATTGATGATTAGTTTGTATGTGCAGATCGCTTTTGCCTTGCTTTACCATTTACCCTTTGTTTTATATTTAGGACTGGATTCAGTTAATCAACACAATCTAGGCAGTGTGCTATATGCCGGAATTTTTCCCTCTTTGATTGCACCATTCGTCTGGATGCTGGCAGTACAAATGATTGGGCCGAACCGAACCAGTATTTTTATGAACTTAATGCCGGTCTGCACTGCAATTATTGCCTATGTGTGGTTAGCAGAAGCGTGGACGATTTATCACAGTATTGGGGGAGTCATCATTTTGCTGGGAATTTTATTGGCACAAAAGAAAGCAATTCCAGTCAAGACAGCAGAAAAACTGAATGCTGAAGTTAAAATGTGGTTTAAAAAATAAGCAAACGAATCTATTTTATTTATTTATTCTTCATCGAGTTTGGCTATGAATCATGGTTTCTCAGTGTACAGAAAACAGTGATTTGAAGAAAACATAATTAAAAAATAGTGAGATAATTTAACTTATTGAGAAAATATGATGAATGTTTCATAGTTTTTAAGTGTTTTATAAGATAAATAAGATATTTGTATTACAAAACAATTTATTAGATAATATATATATCGTGAATGTTTAAGTTATTTTTAACAATATTTAGACTTTTGCAACCAAATTTACCGACCCTCTGGATGTGATTTATGCACATCCTTTTTATGCTCAGCCGTCCCTATATGGCTGAGCTTTTTTTTGCCTAAAAATCAGCATTTATTATCAAATCATGAAATGACCCCCGCTTAAGCGCGGATCACTTCACCTGTTTCGGCATCAATGATGCGGCTCGGTTCTTGGCTAAGCCCTAAATCACCATTCAAGTAATCGATTTGCATTGAGAAATATTGGTTGGCTTCTTGCAGTGAGCGGGCAGGTTGGCCACCGGCAGGATTGGCACTGGTCGATACAATAAAACCATCAAATGCATTGCATAGCGCTACGCATAAAGGGTGGGTGGTTACACGGACGGCCACTTTAGAATGATTACCTCTAATCCAGTTGGGAATATGGTTGCCAGCAGGCAGTAACCAGGTGGTTGCTCGTTCACCGGGAGAGCGATGACTCCATGAATCAAGCACTTTTTGACGCATTTCTGCGGTGAGGGATTCTAAGAGATGCTCAACTTGTGCGATCTGAGCCGCCAGTAAAATCACCCCTTTTTCCATCGGACGCTGTTTTAAACGTAAAATTTCCAAAAAAGCCTGTTGGTTAAAAGGATCACAGCCTAAGCCCCAAACTGCCTCTGTAGGATATGCTAAAACATGTCCTTGTTTTAAACATTCAGCAGCTTCGGCAACAGAGGTGGTAATCATTGGATTTTATTCCTTCAAATATATTCAAAGGCTTATTGTGAACCTTATTTGCTTGGACGACAACGTAGATACAAACCCGCCTGCTGCATACATAAGCCCAGCAATTCCAATTCCATCAGTTGGCTGGTCAGTGTGCCGATATCTAATGGCTGTTTAACAATAATCTCATCTATATTTTGCCCCACCCAATCCAGCTGGTTATACAGTGACGTTAAGTGAGGCGGTAATTCGGCTGGTGCTTCAAGGCTATGTGAATTTTTTGTTTGTTCGCTGTGCTGTTGAGTATGCCATTGGGTAGGGAGGGCCAAGTCTTCAATCACCTGTTCAGGATGCTCGACCAAAATAGCACCTTCCCGAATCAGTTGATGACAGCCTTGATGATGCTCACTATAAATATGTCCTGGAATGGCAAACACCAATTTGCCTTGTTCAGCAGCAAGTTTGGCCGTAATCAGTGAACCACTCTTTAACGTGGCTTCAGCAACAATTACGCCCAGACTTAAAGCGCTGACAATTCGATTACGCCGTGGGAAATGGTGTTGTAAAGGCGGTGTTCCCGGTAAAAATTCAGTCACCACCGTACCCGAATGAGCAACAATTTGTTGTCGCAGCTGCTGATGCTGGGTCGGATAGGTTTGATCTAAGCCGGTGCCCATTACGGCAATAGTTCGACTATGACGTAAAGCCCCTTGATGTGCGGCTTCATCAATCCCTTGCGCCAAACCACTACCAATATAAAAGCCCTTTTCACTGAGATAAAAAGCAAAATCATAAGCCACTTGGCGTCCATGACTGCTGGGTTTGCGACTACCGACAATGGCAACTTGCGGTTGCAACAAGGCTTGAGCATCTCCTTGACCAAACAGAATAGGCGGTTTATCTGCATAGGGTAACAGTTGAGTCGGGTAGTCGGGATGGTCGAGCGTAAGGATAAAATCGCTATTTTTTTGAATCAGAGCAATACAATGCTGAAATTGCAACTGTGCTTCGGCAAGGTGAAAATCTCGCAGGCGTTGAATATGATTTTTGTGAATGCCAAGCTTTTGCCACGTTTCAATTTGATCAGGCAGGGTTGCCTCGGCCAGATGGGTATAGTGTGCATTAATTTTATAAAAGCTGGTCAGCGAGTGTTGAACCAGAAACCACAAGCGAATGTAATCCAGCTGCACGGAGCTTAATGAGTTGAGCATAACGAGACCTTTAAATATGTCTTCTTTTTATTGTTTAAAATAGGGTCTGTTGCCAGTTCATAAATGGTTTGCAGCGCAAAGCGAAGCTGGAGACTAGAGTATTTTTTGATGCTATGTCGTTGTGAACTACGCACTTCGAATGACTAAATTGTGTAGTTCACGTCTCATATCCTTTAAAAAATACTTGTCGTCGCAAACATAGACGAATTGTCAACAGACCCTAGAAATGAGGCCGAATTGCAGCCTCATTTCTAGATATAAGGATTAGTCATCCATCAGTGGTGGCTGAATGCCAGCACCGACTTTAATCGGTAATTCGCTATCAAGCACATAAGCATAGCTTAAGTTTTCAAAGCTTCTGAATACCATAATGTTACCAATACGTTGACCCGGTAATTGAACACGTTCTTTAGTTTTCGGATCAGTTACGATTTCACCTTTTTGGTTCACTGTGAGCACATGTCCGACTTGGACGCCTTGCAAGCTGCCACGGTCAATGGTCACTACGCTGTGTTTTGCAGCTGTTCCGATGGAACCCATTACGCGAACCACTTGGCCACCGGCAACCACATCTTCTGCATTGGTTGGGTAGAACAAGGTTGGAAGCATTGCATCATATTCAGGCAGAACACGGTCACCACGACGTACTTCAGAATTATACGTATCAGTCAGTTCAAGGGTGGTAATGTCATTTTCACCGCTTACAGCCACACCAGAAGCAACTTGAATTAACTCAAGACCAGCATTGTACTTTTTACCCTTGGCGTCGCTAAACATATACGGTTCGCCTTCACGATAAACTGCATAGCGTTGACCAACTTCCAAGCCATTTCCGCGTGCATAAACGGTTTGACCTTTGGCAGCAAGAACACGTTGATCCGCAGTACCTAAAATGTATGGGGTACCTGTAATAGATTCAGGCGCCACAATGGTGCTACGTTCTAACCAGTGTTTAATGTATTCCAGTGGAATGACAGGAATGGCGTTGTTTAAAGATTCAACCCGAACTTGAGGTTGAAGTTTTGTACCCGTACCACCCGTATAACGACGGATAATCCCTTCACAGCCATCACCTTCATCTTTACCGATGATTGGTTTGCCGTTATAGGTACACATGAGCAGACGGTCGCCCGGGAAAATCCAGTGCGGATTTTTCACATGTTTGTTGCTTGCCCAAATTTCAGGCCAACGTACCGGATTCTTTAAGAATCTTTTAGAAATATCCCATAAAGTATCACCTTTTTTCACCACATAAACTTGTGGTGCTCCGGCTTTTAAGGCAGGTGGGTTGATATTACGGGCCGGGGCTGCTTCAGCAAGGCTTACCATCCCGATTCCAACACTTACACATACGGCAAGTGCCAATAATTGTTTTTTAAACCCCAAGGCACTAAAATTTGGTGTGCCCTTCAAAACCTTTTTCATTATCATAATTCCTAAAATTATGTATGTAGTTGCGTTATAATAACGATATTACACACATTTTTTTGATGAAGCATTCCTTCATTTTGTTTTTTGATCAATGGCATAAGTGAGGACACCGTATGGCCTTATTACCTGTTTTAAGTTTCCCGGATCCCCGTCTTCGTACCATTGCTAAACCAGTCGAAGAAGTCACTGATGAAATTCGTCAGCTTGCAGCAGATATGTTTGAAACCATGTATGAAGCGCCTGGTATTGGTTTGGCTGCAACACAGGTCGATCATCATATTCAGCTGATTGTCATGGATTTATCTGAACATAAAGATCAACCCATGGTATTTATTAACCCCAAAGTCACCCCATTAACTGAAGAAACTCAGCCCTATGAAGAAGGCTGTCTATCAGTGCCTCAAATATACGATAAAGTTGAGCGTCCGTCACGTGTAAAAATCGAGGCAATTAACCTTGAAGGTCAGTCATTTGAGCTAGAAGCAGACGAACTTCTCGCTGTTTGTATTCAACATGAAATGGATCACTTAAATGGTAAGTTATTTGTCGACTATTTATCGCCATTAAAACGTCAACGTGCACGTGAAAAAGTCGAAAAAACTATTCGTCAACGCCAGAAAGAGAAAGTTACGGTAAAACGTTAAGCCCAAATTGGCAGGTAAAATGAACATTTACAAAGTCCAATTCCGATTGGGTTTTGCTATACTTAAGTTAGACAAATTTTAGGGTCTGCTGGTGCTTTTGCGTAGTGGTCTGCTGCTATCGTGTATAGCGGTATTTTTACAGATTGCTGTTTTTTTACAGCCTTTGCTTCCGAAGCAATATCAGATTGCTCCGGTCTGTGAAACCATTACGCGTGCATTATTACTCAGCGCTACTCCTATTCATCAAACTTCAACTTCTGAACACTCCCATCATCAAGTAACTCAAGACACTCAACGGCATGATTCGCATGCTGGGCATGATCATGATGCCAGTCATAAGTGTCAGTACTGTACCGTCTACGGTAATTTGGTTTTACCCCCTGAATTAGACGTCAAAGAAGTTTTAGACCGTATTCAAATTCGCTTAATTGCATTCCAAAAGACGTTTAGTCATGTCTGGTTTGTTTTACAGCGACTCTTTCTGCTGCCCCAAGGGCGAGCCCCGCCACTATTTGCATAAATCAACCATTTGAAATTTCTGGGTCTTGGATGACTCCAGCCCAGTTGTATTTATGTATTAGTGAGATTTAAAAATGGCTCAGCCTAAATTTTATTTACAGCCTCTTGCGGCTGCAATTTGTGTGGCTTGTTATTCAGCTTCGGTATTTGCCGAGCAACAAAATACCATCGTTCAAACTTTAGCACCGATTGTGGCAACAGCTCATTCCGGCAATGATGCCAATGGACTCATTGTGCGTGCAGATGCTAAACAGCCGATTCAGCCAATTCCAGCCAGTGATGGTGCTGATTATCTGCAAAGTATTATGGGATTTAGTTCGATCAAAAATGGCGGTACCAATGGTGATGTGACTTTCCGTGGCATGTTTGGTTCGCGGATTAAAATTTTAGCCGATGGCACAGAAAATCTGGGGGCCTGCCCAAACCGTATGGATGCGCCGACTTCTTATATTTCACCTGAAAGTTATGACCGTATTTCGGTGATTAAAGGACCGCAAACGGTGCAATATGCCAATACTGGTTCGGCTGCGACCGTCATCTTTGAGCGCGAAGCCGAAAAACTGAGTCAAGATAAGCCTTACCGAGGTCAAGCCAGTGTGCTGATGGGTTCATACGGTCGTCTTGATCATAATGTCGAAGCGGCAGTCGGGGATGAGAAAAAATATATTCGCTTAAATGCCAATCGCTCAGTTTCAGATAGTTATAAAGATGGGGAGGGCAACACGGTTCCTTCGGATTGGCAACGCTGGAATGCTGATGTGGCGTTAGGTTGGACGCCTGATGAAAATACTTGGATCGAACTTACTGGCGGGAAAGCAGATGGCGAAGCGGTCTATGCAGGTCGTGAAATGGATGGTTCTCAATTTGCACGTGAAAGCCTTGGGCTTCGTGTAGAAAAGAAAAATGTCACTGAGGTGATCAAGAAAATCGAAGCACAGGTGAACTATAGTTTTAACGATCATGTCATGGATAATTTTAGCTTACGTGAATTCAAACCAAGTGGGATGATGAGTATGCCAATGGCTTCAAACGTCGCACGAGAAACCTTAAATGCGCGTCTGGCTGTGACACATGAATGGGACAAGCTGCAATTTATTAGCGGTTTGGATAGTCAAAATAATGAACATTCCAAGCGCAGCGGCAGCTTAATGACCCCCTATCAAGATCAAGCGCGTAGTAAAGATATGAAATTCCGCTCTTATGGCGCTTTTGGCGAACTTAGTTATGAGTTGAGTGAGCAAAATAAATGGGTCGGTGGTGCTCGTTTAGATCAAGTCAATGTAAAGGACCTGCGTACGGAATCTCTCATCAGTGGCTATAACCGCGAATTGGATAAAACTCTACCCAGTGCATTTATTCGTTTTGAAAATCAGCATCCGGAACATGATGCCAAAACCTATATTGGCGTAGGTTATGTCGAGCGTATGCCGGATTATTGGGAGTTATTTAGTACAGCTCATGGAAATGCCGGTACAGTGAATGCCTTTAATGGAATCGATACCGAAAAAACCTTACAGCTGGATTTGGGCTATCAACATGAGCATGGCGCCCTGAATTCTTGGGTTTCTGCTTATGCAGGTTTAATTAATGATTATGTGTTGATGAGTTATCACGTGCATAGCATGCCTGGAATGATGAACCATGGTAAAACAGCGGGTGCTAAAAATGTCGATGCCACGATTGCCGGAGCTGAAGCAGGGATTGGTTACCAATTTACCGATCATCTACAGGCCGATGTCAGTGCTATGTATGCATGGGGTAAAAACACTACCGATGATAAACCTTTACCGCAAATCTCTCCTTTAGAAGGGCGTGTCAATCTGCGCTATGTGCAAGATCAATATACTTTAGGTGCATTATGGCGTGTGGTAGATAGTCAAAATCGTATCAGTAAAGATCAAGGCAATATTGTGGGATATGATCTAGCTGAAAGCAGTGGTTTTGCAACCTTGTCACTGAATGGCACCTACCATGTTCGCGATGGAGTGGATCTTTCTGTAGGCATTGATAACGTATTGGATAAAACCTATAGCGAGCACCTAAATAAAGCGGGTAGTGCAGGCTTTGGATTTGCAGCTGATGAGCAATTCAATAATATTGGTCGTAATTATTGGGCACGTGTGAGTATGAAGTTCTAATCATTTCGTATTTATAAAAGTAAATGAAGTTAAAAAAGCCATTGTTGTACAACAATGGATTTTTACTATTTGGAGGTAAGCAAAGATACGTTAGGAAAAGCTTTTATAAAATTTGAATAGTAAGAAATTGAGCTTTGCAGCGTATTTTGTATGTTTGAACAGTACCTTGGCGAATAAGAAGACAGAAATAGAATTAATATTGAACGATAAACTTGATATTGAAAGTAATTTTTTAAATAAAATTTATATAAAACAATATCTTAATATTAAATTGGCTAGATTTTAAATAGGGGTCTAAATAAAATAGAAAAATAATTAAAATAAATTGTTATTAAATAACAATAACTTATTTTTTTATTGGTTTGAAAAATAAACACACGATAAAAAATGTTTTTTAGAAGTGTTGCAACCCCTCTAAAATGCTGTAGAATGCACATCCATCGGCGGTGATGTTGATTAAAACTTGTTGAGAAACAAGGATTTAGCCTAAAGGGTTTAAATCTGGAAGTCTTGAAGAAGTTGAAAATTAATCAATAAAACCTGTTGACT
>Ga0308158_10003339_pt1 | contig 14236 bp, 9 predicted proteins | sample PhyBR2_FD_201038 | JGI IMG/M metagenome (GOLD analysis project Ga0308158, IMG submission 201038) | Phyllosphere microbial communities from UC Gill Tract Community Farm, Albany, California, United States - DLSLB.R2 | ecosystem: Host-associated > Plants > Phyllosphere > Unclassified | place: USA... | reverse complement strand
TCTGATGCGCCGATCCATAAAAGACTCACTGCCATGACTGCTGAAATAAAAATTGTACGAATATCCATAAATCCTCCCCGGAACAAGATGGATAAAGTAATTCAGGCAGCGGCGAGTTAATCGCGGGATAAGAGACGCTTTAAAGGGTCTGAGTGAAAAAAAGTGGCGCAGATTTCGCCACGTCTGAGTGACAGGTGTAAAGATCAGAGGGATGCGTTCACGGCATTACCCGCCGCAAGCCATTCGCCTCGGCTAAGGGTAAACATCAGGTTGGGAGGAAACCCCTCTGGATCATCGACCTTTTTCAAAAAGGTTAAGCCTGCTTTTTCTAATACACGGCGCGAAGCCAGGTGGTTCTCGCGTGTCACCCCCGTGATGACACTCAGTCCGGCCTCCTCAAATCCGTAACGAATCGCTCTGCGGGAAAGCTCGGTCGCATACCCTTTTCCCCAGGCCGCTGGCTCAAAACGGTAACCGAGATTGTTTGTCTGACGGCCGTCGAACCGGCTTCGGAAGACGCCACCAAAGCCGATGATTTTTTCCGGATGCGCTTTCTCACATATCGTCCAGTCGCCAAAACCCTGATCTTTGTAGAGATGCAGCGTGCGCTCAAGGGACTGAACAGCATATTCCCTGTCTGGCCACGGACCGCGCGGGTTAAATTTATGCGTGTCGGGGTCGCTATAGATTCTGAAGAGGTCGTCGAGATCCTCACGAACGGTATATCTGTAGAGCAATCGCTCTGATTCCCAAATCATCCTTTGCTCCTTTAGGGTACCAATCCGATACTTCTTTATAGCAGCAGCCTCTTCTGACACCAACTTTTCCGGCTCTTCAACCGTTGGCTAACCACGGAAAGTGTGCCGCATCTCAACCAGGCCCGCTGAATCATGGCGGTACCCCATCAAAAAAAAAGGACGCGCTATCTGCTCGCGTCCGTTCCTTTCTTACACCTGGCAGTTAAGCTGCACTGTGAACACGAAACGAATCAACCATGCCACGTAACGCATGTGCCTGTTCTGATAGCGACTGTGAAGCCGATGAAGACTCTTCCACCAGCGCGGCGTTATTTTGCGTCACCCCATCCATCTGACTGACGGCAACACTGACCTGCGAAATGCCCTGCATCTGCTCGGACGAGGAAAGGGAAATATTGTCCATCGCTTCAGCCAGTTCACTCACCATACCCACAATCTTCAGAATGCTCTGGCCAGTGCCGGCTGCCACCGAGACACCTTGCTCTACCTGGCCGACCGTCTGCTCAATCAGCGATTTGATATCCCGTGCTGCGGTCGCGCTTCGCTGCGCAAGCGAACGAACTTCACCTGCGACGACGGCAAATCCACGTCCCTCTTCTCCGGCCCTTGCGGCTTCAACGGCCGCATTGAGCGCCAGAATGTTGGTCTGGAAGGCGATGCCCTCGATCACACTGGTGATATCGCGAATTTTTGCCGCACTGAGTGAGATACCATTCATGGTTTCGGACATCTGATGGACATCATTTTCCCCACTGCGTGCCAGTGAGGCGGTTTCACGTGCCGAACCGGCCGTCTGCTGTGCACCCAGCGTATTACTCTTCACCGTGGCGGTAAGTTGCTCCATACTGGCAGCCGTTTCCTGCAGCGCCGCCGCCTGCTCTTCAGTGCGTGAAGACAACTCGGTGTTACCACGGGAAATCTCATCCGCCGCCAGCGCCACAGAGCCTGCAGATTCTTTGATTCGTGAAACCAGTTCGCTTAGGTTGGTCTGCATACTATCCAGTGAGGCCAGCAGGCTCCGGGTATCGCCGCGTCGCAATGCCACCGTAGTCGTCAGATCGCCAGAGGCGATGGCTGCAGCAAGCCGCTGCGCCTGAGCGGGTTCTCCTCCCAGTTGACGCATGAGCGTGCGCACAGTAAACAGACAAGTCGCCAGAGCCAGCAGGATTGAAATGCCCGCCAGAATCATCAACGTGAAGCCGGTACGCGCTGAAGAATCACTGCTCATCACCACCGCTCTCTGCCCCTCCTCACTCTGGATTGTTGAAAGGGTATTAAGCGCATCAAGCAGAGTACGCTGTGCAGCTCGCGTCACGGTCAGCAGGTAGGTTGTGGCTTCCTGAGGACGATTAGCAAGGCCGAGACGACCGGCCTCTTCCAGCGAGTCGAGCGTGGTCTTTTCTACCGATAATCCTTTATTAAATGCCTCGCGGGCGGCGGGCGTGGCATCGTCCATCATGCGGGCCAGCTTCTCACGGTTGGTGATGTAAAGCGCCTTCTGTGTCTGCAACCGTTTCCACTCCGGCTCCATCGCTTTGGTATCGGTCAGTAACGCCATATTGCGCACTGCAATACCCATATCACGCAGGCTGCCACGCATATCAAGCACCATCTGATAGCGTTTCATCTGCACATTAACCACATCGTTCATGCCATTTCGGGCATTATTAAGGGCGTGTAATGCAATACCGCTGCAGAGAATAAATAGCAGAATGAGCAGGCCAAAGCCGGCATACAGTCGAGTTGAAATTTTCAATGGCGAGTCTCACTGGTGGATGTAATCAGGTTGTAATGTCTTTCTGCTATCGGCATAGAGCGAACAAAATGTAGTCATGACAGGTAATAAACTTTTTCGGCAACGGCGTCAGGACATTCATGCGAGGCCATTATCACAACGGGTGACATATCGGTTCTGAACCCGCAGGTAATGGTGGTAGAGTTTCGCTAAAACGGGTGTAGCAGATTTGTGGCGTTTCCACGTCCCGGAATCTGATCGATGAAAGGAAAGTGCAATAATGGCTGAACAGCGCAGCATCATCACCGAACTGACTGAACTTGAGCGTCTTTATGGCACGGTTGGCCAGCCCTCTATCGCTAAGGTGACCGACCACATTCATTCCACCTATCGTCCATTTATCGCCGCCTCGCCTTTTGTCGCGCTGGCAACGTCAGGGCCGGAGGGACTGGATGTTTCACCGCGCGGCGACCCGGCAGGTTTTATCAACATTGAAGATGACAAAACCCTGTTGTTACCCGACAGACGCGGCAACAACCGCATCGACAGCCTGCGCAATATTTTGCATGACAATCGCGTCGCGCTGCTTTTTCTCATTCCCGGTATTGGCGAGACGTTACGCATCAATGGTAAAGCAGAAATAGACACTGACCCGTTGCTGCTCCAGCGCTTCGCCGTCAATAATCAATTACCCAGGACCGTACTGCGTATTACCGTCGACAGTGTGTTTTTCCAGTGCAGTCGGGCCATTATTCGCGCTAAATTATGGGATCCTGCTGAACGAATCGCGCGAAACAGGCTGCCCAGTCCCGGAACGATACTCAAAGATCTTTCTGACATTGATGGCGAAGCGTATGACGCTGCCCTGCCCGAACGCATAAAAAATACGCTTTACTGATATCCGCATCCAGCAGGTAAGCGCGGTGTGGCCTCCCTTACCGCGCCTTAACTGAAACCTGATATGCCATCAGCAGCGCCGTTACGTCTGACTTAAAATGCGGTTCTGTTCTGACTCGTCTGATTGCACACTTCTCATACTGACGGATTGAACGACGCCTGTTGCGGCAACGGCAGGCGCTCCAGTTCTATTGGTCAGAGCTGCTAGCGTAAGACTGATACCGACTGCGATGTTCACTCAGATCCACAAACGGCGGTTTTCACTTACACTCAACGGATAAATTCCAGGCGCAGTGGCTGCGCGTTGCCGTGAGAATAATGTCGAAATCCCAATCTGATGTGATCTTAGCGCGGTTTTCACCCGCTACCCGACGCTGGTTTTCTGCGGCCTTTGCTGCACCGACGCCGGTACAAAAAGCGGCCTGGCAGGCCATTGCCGGCGGAGAGCACGCGCTGGTGATCGCGCCTACCGGTTCCGGGAAAACACTGGCAGCCTTTCTCACCGCCATCGACACGCTGTTTCAGGTCAGAACCGACCAGCCCGCTCCCACGCGTGAAACCACCACCCGTATCCTCTATATTTCGCCGGTCAAAGCGTTAGCTGCCGACGTTCAGCGCAACCTGAATCTCCCGCTGGCAGGCGTTTACGCCGAGCGGCAGGCGCTGAATGCGCCCGCGATCACGCTGAATATCGGCATGCGATCAGGCGATACCCCTGCCGCTGAGCGTGCCCGTCTATTGCGACGCCCGCCCGATATTCTGATCACCACACCCGAATCGCTGTTTCTGATGCTGACGTCGAAAGCGCGCACGACACTGCAGGGCGTAACTACGGTGATTGTCGATGAGGTGCATGCGGTAGCGGGATCAAAACGCGGTTCGCAGCTGGCGCTAAGTCTGGAGCGACTGGATGCATTACTGCCGCAACCTGCCCAGCGCATCGGGCTGTCCGCTACAGTACGACCGGTTGAGCGCGTAGCAGCTTTCCTTGGCGGCTGTCAGCCGGTTCAGGTGGTTAATCCGGCCGCCAGTCGCACGCTGCACCTGACGATTGAAGTACCGGTTGAGGATATGACCGATATTGCCAGCGCCGATGACCCGATGGATGACGCCACCTCTGCCAGCGGATCAATCTGGCCGCATATCGAAGCGCGCATTCTGCAGCAGGTCATGGCCCATCGCGCTACGCTGGTATTTGTGAATTCGCGAGGTCTGGCGGAGAAACTGACCGCGCGGCTCAATGCACGTTTCATGGCGCACCAGACAAACGCTGACGATCAGCATGAAGGGCGTAATGACACCGACGATCTTATTGCCCGCTCGCATCACGGTTCCGTCTCGAAAGAACAGCGCGGCGAGATTGAGGCCGCCCTGAAGCAGGGCAGTCTGCGCTGCGTGGTGGCGACTTCCAGCCTGGAGCTGGGCATTGATATGGGGTCGGTGGATCTGGTGATTCAGGTGGGAGCACCGCTGTCAGCCGCCAGTGCCCTGCAGCGTGTGGGGCGCGCCGGGCATCAGGTCGGCGGCACCTCCACCGGCATCCTGTTTCCCCGCACCCGACGCGATTTGCTGGATTCAGCGGTGATCCTGAAGTCGATGCGCGAGGGTCAGCTTGATGCGCTGGCTCCCCCGCGAAATCCGCTCGATATTCTGGCGCAGCAGACGCTGGCCGCCGTGGCAATGGATACCCTGCAGGCTGATGAGTGGTACGTGCAGGTCTGCCGGGCCGATCCATTCCGCAGCCTGTCGCGTCGTCTGTTTGATGCCACGCTCGATATGCTGGCGGGTAAATTTCCGTCGGACGCCTTTGCTCAGCTGCGGCCGCAGCTGGTGTGGGATCGTCAGAGTGGGCTGCTGACAGCGAGACCCGGCGCACAACATCTGGCCGTGACCAGCGGTGGCACCATTCCCGATCGCGGCATGTTCAGCGTCATTCTGCCGGAAGGTGAAGAGCAGGCCGGATCACGTCAGGTCGGTGAACTGGACGAAGAAATGGTCTATGAGTCGCGGGTCAACGATATCATCACCCTGGGCGCAACATCGTGGCGGATTCAGCAGATCACCCACGATCAGGTGCTGGTGGTACCCGCGCCGGGCCGTCCGGCCCGTCTTCCCTTCTGGCGCGGAGAAGGCGTTGGCCGTTCAGCGGATTCAGGTGCCAGCCTCGGGATGTTTCTGCGTCAGCTTAACGCGGCGTCACCAGACGATGCGCAGCAACAGCTGCAGGCGCTGGGAATGAATTTCAGCGCAGTCACCAATCTGCTGTCTTTACTGGCTGAACAACGCGCCGCAACCGGTGTGCTGCCGGATGATCGCACGTTGCTGATTGAACATTGCCGTGATGAAATCGGGGACTGGCGAGTGATCCTGCACTCGCCGTGGGGCAAGCGGGTCAATGCGCCCTGGGCGCTGGCGATTGCCGCCCGCATCCAGCAACGTATGGGATTTGATGCGTCTGTTGCGGCCAGCGATGACGGCATCGTGGCCCGCTTTCCTGCCAGCGAGGGGCTGTTACCTGGCGCTGAACTGTTCATGTTCGACGCCGACCAGCTCACCCAGGAAGTCACTGAGAGCATCGGTCAGTCGGCGCTGTTTGCCGCCCGCTTCCGGGAATGTGCATCTCGCGCGCTGCTGCTACCGAGACGTAATCCGGGTAAGCGCTCGCCGCTCTGGCAGCAACGACTGCGTGCCGGCCAGTTGCTGGAAGTCGCACGTCAGTTTGACGATTTCCCAATCCTGATCGAAACCGCACGCGAATGTCTGCAGGATGTCTACGACCTGCCTGCGCTACACCATTTGATGAAACAGGTGACACAGGGCAGCGTAAAAATGGTTGAGGTGACGACCGAACAACCCTCCCCTTTCGCCGCGCCGCTCCTGTTTGGTTACGTCGCCGAGTTTATCTACGCCAGCGATGCACCTCAGGCAGAACGGCGCGCCTCATTGCTGACGCTCGACACTAACCTGTTGGGTGAACTGCTCGGCCAGACCCACAGGCGTGATTTACTGGCACCTGACGTTGTTGAACAGGTTGAGAAAGAACTGCAGCGCCTCGATGACCGCTATCAGGCACAGCATACAGAAGGCATTATCGACGTACTGCGCGACCTCGGTCCGCTCTCCGTTGCAGGTATTGCGGCACGGTTCAGCGGCAACGACTCGCAGATCGCAGAAGCAGTCGCGCAGTTCGCTGTCGCCCGGCGAATCATTCCGGTTACTCTCGCGGGTGAAGATCGCTGGTCAGTGATTGAAGACGCGGCCCGCCTGCGCGATGGGCTGGCCGTCGTGTTACCTGACGATCTGCCCGCGACCTTTCTGGCGCCGCAGGCCGATCCACTGCGCGATCTGATTAACCGTTTTGCCCGTACCCACACGCTGTTTACCGCCCGACAACTGGCCATGCATTTTGGTGCAGGTGTCGCTGTGGTGAATGCAGTGCTGCTTTCTTTGCATCAGCAGGGCAGCCTGCTGAATATGGGCGCGGCAACGGGTGAATCGGAAATGGCATGGGTCTCCTCCGAAATATTTAAACGGCTGCGCTTACGTTCACTGCAATCAGCACGCGAAGCAACCCGCCCTGTTCCACCCGCCGCCTGGGTCAGCCTGCTGCTGGAGCGTCACGGTCTGCTTCGCCCTCAGCGTGAGGAATTGTTGGGTACAAACGGGCTGTTGCGGGTGATCGAGCAACTGGCGGGTGTGCCGTTACCGGCCTCGCTATGGGAGTCGCCAATCCTGCGTGCCAGGATAGCCGACTATCAGCCCGCGATGCTCGACGAGCTGTTAACCCGTGGCGAGGTGATCTGGTGCGGTCACAAAGTGCTGGGGCAGAATGATGGTCTGATCTCGCTGCACCTCGCTGAATATGCCGCTGAAACACTGCCGGTGATTGATACTACCCAACCTCTGACGTCTGTACAGCAGGCGACTATTGACGTTTTGAGCCGCGGTGGCTCGTGGTTTGTTCATGAGATCATGGCGCAGATGGAAGAAGAGACTCAGCCCACAGAGATCTATGACGCCCTGTGGCAGCTGGTCTGGCAGGGCTATGTCAGCTCCGACAGCTGGATTGCGGTACGGGGGTTGCTGACCACGCCGGGCGTGACCCGTTCGCGTCCGGCGCCTGCATTGCGTACCCGCTTTGGTCAGCGCTTCACACCAGGCGCTCTGCCCGCGCACCGTCCGGCGGTCAACACGCTGGCGGGGCGCTGGTCACGGGTTATCAGAACGGAGATTGCGCCTGCCCGGATGGCTCTGTCGCTGGTGGAAAATTTACTCGACCGTTATGGGGTGATCACACGTGGCTGTGCAATATCGGAACAAATCCCTGGCGGATTTCCCGCGCTGCAGCCGGTGTTACGTGGCATGGAAGATGCCGGTCGGCTACTGCGCGGGCGTTTTGTGGCCGGTGCAGGTGGTGCGCAGTTTGCTGACAATCTGACTATTGAACGGCTGCGGATGCTGGCAGATAACCCGCAAATCACAACCGAGGCTGTGTCACTGACCGCGATTGACCCGGCGAATCCCTTTGGCGCAATGCTGAGCTGGCCGTCCCACGCCAGCGGCATTCGCCTGACCCGGCGGCAGGGCGCACGGATCGTGATCGCAGGCGGCGCACTGATGCTTTATCTGACGCCATCAGGCAAGGAGTTGCTGACCTTCATCGACGATCCTGCACGGCTTGAGGCGGCCGTGGCGGCTTTGGGCGTGGCGCTGAAACGGGATAAGTCCGCCAGCTTTACGCTGGAGACGGTGGATGGGGAACCGGTCACGCAGTCACCGCTGCTTAACACGCTGCGACATGCCGGATTTTCACGGGTTCCGCAGGGATTCAGCTGGTATAGCTGAGTTTTTTTCGCGGACAAAGTCGATAAAGGCCTGAAGCGGGGCCGGAATCAGACGTCGATCGTTGTAGTAAAGCCAGGGACCGGAAAAAGTCAGCCACCAGGATTGCAGCAGCGGTTCCAGCCTGCCGCTGTCCAGGGCTGGGCGGAGCCACTCATCAAACAGATAGATCACGCCGCTCCCGGCGATGGCCGCCTCCACCGCCAGATCCATTGCACCACCGACGGTGACCACCAGCGGCCCGCTGGTTTCAACACTGATCTCTTCACCCTCCCGACTGAAGGTCCAGTCTGCCATGATGCCGCTGGCATAACGGCCACGCAGGCAGCGGTGATGGATCAAATCGCGTGGGTGTTCCGGTCGGCCATATTCAGCCAGGTAAGCCGGGGAAGCCGCCAGCGCGAACCGCTGCTGACGGGGGCCAATCGGTATCGCCACCCTATCCTGCTCAAGCCGCTCATCGTAGCGAATCCCGGCGTCACAGCCGTCACGAAAAACGTCCTGCACATTGCTTTCCGCAACGATTTCCAGCCGGATATCGGGATAACGCCGCAGGAACTCCGGTACCAGAGCAGGCAGCACCAGCCGCGTGGCGCTGACCGGGACATTCAGCCGCAGCGTGCCGCCTGGCGTGTTGCGGTAACGATTCAGCGCATCCAGCGCAGCGTTAACTTCATTCATTGCGGGCAGAAGACGCTCTATCAGCGCCCTGCCCGCTTCGGTTAACACTACGGTGCGTGTGGTGCGATGAAACAGTCGAATCCCCAGTTGCTGCTCCGCCCGTCGTACCGCATCGCTCAGCCGCGAAGCATTGCTGCCCGTGACGCGCGCCGCTTCCCTGAATCCTCCCGCTTTTGCCACCGCGACTACGGCATCCAGCAGCGCCATATCAATCGCCATTGTGCATTACCCCGTACAGTCTGTCCTGATTTCACCGGATAGTTGCACAGCTAAATCACCGTTACAATTGATCTACATTCACGCAGGAGGTTTCCATGTCAGATATCACCATGACTTTTATGTTAGGCGATCGTGAAGTTAACCGTCTCGGCTATGGCGCGATGCAACTGGCCGGGCCGGGCGTGTTTGGCCCGGTCAAAGATGAAGCCCGGGCAATAGAGGTTTTGCGTAACGCCATTGCGGCAGGCGTCAATCATATCGACACCAGCGACTTTTACGGCCCGCACGAAACCAACCACTTAATAAAAAAAGCACTTCATCCCTATCCGCAGGATCTCTGCATTGTCACCAAAGTAGGCGCCCGCCGCGACGCCAAAGGCGGCTGGCAGGCGGCGATGGAACCGGAAGCGCTGACACAGGCGGTAGAAGATAACCTGCGCAACCTGGGTCTTGACGTGATTGAGGTGGTGAACCTCCGCAGCATGTTGCATCCGGCTAAACCTAAAGAGGGCTCGCTGGCACCACAGCTTGAGGCGCTGCTGGAACTCCAGACGCGCGGGCTGATTCGTCACATTGGCCTGAGCAACGTCACTGCTACGCAAATCGCAGAAGCCCGGGCGATGACGCCGATTGTCTGCGTGCAGAATATGTATAACCTTGCGCATCGACAGGATGATGAGCTGGTGGATCAGCTGGCGCAACAGGGTATCGCTTACGTCCCTTTTTTCCCGCTGGGCGGTTTCTCTCCTCTGCAGTCGGATCGGCTTAATGACGTGGCTGCGTCCCTGAATGCCACCCCTATGCAGGTTGCACTCGCCTGGCTGCTGCGGCGCTCGCCCAATATTCTATTGATCCCCGGCACCTCTTCTCCGGAACATCTTAAGGAGAACCTCGCCAGCGCCAGTCTGCAACTGTCAGATGAAGTGATGGAAAAGCTGAATACCCTGTAACATCAGGCCCGTACAATGCGGGCCTGGTACGATTCAGTAACTGTTCAGGCAGGCCGCCAGGTGCGGCTTGTCACTGCAATCAATATGGTGATCGATTCGTTTTATCATATAAGGGTAAAACGGGTTGGATGTCGCACGCATAATTGAGTCCAGCCCGACAATCAGCACCGCACTCTCGCCACGCAGTGACAACGTCCCAAAACTGATACCAAACTCATTTTTCTTCGCGGGCGCACTGCCATATAACCCATCCTCAGCCGGGAATGGAATAGCAACGTGTGACAGCGAGTAGAGATCCGCCGGATAGTCGATTGCTAGCGGCTGAATCCGCTCCTGAATCTCACCCGCAGGCACGCTTTTCGTCAACATTTTGAGCGTAGTGGCGGAAGCATTGGTGATGACCGTCGAGGCATAATTGCGACGTGCAGCGGGCAACAGCTGATTAACCGCCGTATAAGAGGAGTGACGAAATAGCGGGCTGACGCTAACCGCCTGATTGATATCGAACAGCACCAGTTCACTGCCGTTCTGCGGCAGAAAGTTATACAACGAGCGTATTACCGAGGGTGTACTGACAGTGGAATCCATCACCGACTGGAAAGTCAGTACCGGCGGGAAGCCGGACAGCTGCTGATTACGTGCATACTGCTGGATCTCTTTCTGCAGCGCCTGTGTCAGTAAATAGGTCTGCCGGGCAGCGTGAACGGGAAAAGAGTTATATTTAAACGGATTTAACTCCGGCACGATATTCAGCCACGCGGTTTTTGAGAAAGCAGGAAAAACCGAGGGCAGCCCGGCGATACCGGCGAAGCGGGCAAAACTCGTCACACCGATCATCGGCGATAACAGAATCAGCTGTTGCGGACGACGCAGGGAATGATCGCCCAAACTGTCGAGCGCATATTTTACCGCCAGCGCACCACCGTTCGAGAACCCTACCAGATGGAGTGGCGTCTGCGTGCCTGCCAGACGGGTCGCTTCCCGCACCGCCAGACGTGTGGCGGCCATCCAGTCCTGCCAGTCAACATCGGTCAGCCCCGCAGGCACCGTGCCGTGACCCGGTAACCTGATCGCCACCGCCACATAGCCCTGCTGTCGATAAGCTTCTGCCACATGACGGAGGCTGTAAGGACTGTCCGTCAGACCATGTAGCAGCACAACGGCACCACGCGGCGTGCCCATCGGGCGCAGAATATAAGAACGGTTCCAGTCCTGTGTGAAATGGCCAGGATAGATCACGCTACCGGAATAGTATCGGTTGAGCGGCGTTTTATCTTCGGCTTCAGGTTTGTCACTGACCTGCTGCTTCATCTCGTCAAACAGCTGATTTTCGGCATTCAGGTAATGGCATAACCTGCTTTGTCGAGTTGCTCCACGATCAGTTCATGGGGGATCCAGGTGTGCCAGCGGTGTAAAGCCGGCCCGCGCTCTGCTTCATAGATTCGGAAAATCAGTAGCAGCAGTAACAGCACAACGACCCCTATCACCAGCCGCCAGAGTCTGCGTTTAACGGTTTTCCACTTACGGGTCATACGTCCTTTCCTGAAAAATTAAAATGCATAGCGAAACCACGCGAAGTCATACCTGAAGCGGGCGTGCCAGCAGATAAACGGCAGGCAGAGGCCGGTGGGCTGAGGACTGTTCCAGGTCTGCGCAATATGGTCAGTAAATACATTCTATCAGTAAGAGATGGGCGTGCATTCAGCATGCAGTGGCGCAGCAGTCATCATTGCAGCAACAACTGCCGTCGTGGTTGATATTTTCATGCTCCATCCCGAGCAGCGTGTAGGACAAATTTTCAGGCGGGTTTTTGGCGATTTCAGCCTGAAATCGCCAAAGCTGGATAATAAAAGAACGGGGAATTTGCTGATTACAGTGAATGTTTTCTGGTTAAGTCAGGTATGAGACTGAGAAGGCGGGGCCTGGTGCGAAGAGTCAAAGAAGTAAAACCGGATTCAGCCGGTGGGCCGAATCCGGTGGGAATTTATCAGGCTTCAGCCTCTATCGGCTTTTCGCCAAATTTCTCTTTCATGTGTGACTCAATCTCTTCCAGGCTCTTGCCTCGCGTTTCTGGCACCATCGCCATCACGAAGATCAGCGACCCAACGTTAATTGCGGCAAAGATGAAGAAGGTAGTGCTACCGGCATATTCCATGACCGGCGGGAAGCCGAACGCCACTACAGCGTTAAATATCCACTGTAGCGAAACCGCGCCACCGGTTAATACGCCACGCAACTGCATCGGGAACAGCTCTGACATCATCAGCCAGTAGACCGGCGAGATGCACATCTGCATGCAGAACAGGAACAGCAGAATGCAGGCCAGGGCGAGATAACTCTGCATCACGCTGGAACTCATAAAGGTCAGCACGCTGCCCAGCATGATCTGCGCGGTGATCACCAGACATAACCCGGTGATAAGCATGGTGCGACGCGGGAAGCGGCTGATTGCCCAGATTCCGACAAAGGTCGCCAGAACTGAAACCACACCGTTACCGATGGTGGCAGCAATTGAAGCGCTGGTACCCAGGCCAGTCGACTTCAGGATGATCGGCGTGTAGTACATAAAGCCGTTAACGCCGGTAAACTGTGCGACAAAGCCCAGCCCGACGCCAATCACCATCAGGCGGATTACCCACTTCTCACGAATCAGGGTTTTCGCATCCGGCCCGCGCTCTGCGGCTCTCGCCTGCTTCTTCATCTGCGCCATCTCATGACGCACCTCGCGCGGCGTTTCGCGCAGATACTTCAGTATCTTTTTCGCCTCTTTCAGACGCCCTTCCGCCACCAGCCAGTGAGGCGACGCAGGAACGAAGAATGTGCCGAGGAACAGCAGGAATCCTGGCACCATTGCAATCGCCAGCATGTAACGCCACAGATGCTCGTCATGCAGCAGATAGCTCAGCAGCGTACTGGCGACATAAGCGATAAGCTGTCCGGTAACGATCATCAGCTCGTTGCGGCTGACCAGTGGCGCGCGCAGGCGCGGTCCGGCAATCTCGGCGATAAAGACCGGTACAGTGGATGAGCCACCGCCGACAGCAATTCCCAACAGGAAGCGCATGGCCACCATGACGTTGACGGAAGGTGCCAGCGCCGTTCCCAGAGAACCCAGCACAAAAATGACCGCCAGACTGCGCAGTGTAATGCGGCGGCCAAAACGGTCAGAGAAGAAACCACTCAGGAAGGAACCAATAGCGGCACCGAACACCAGCGAAGAGGCGACCAGCCCTTCAGTGAAGGAGTTGAGTCCAAGTCCACCCTGATCGGGTGGTGAGGTCATATAAGGTAACGCACCTGAGATAATCCCGGTGTCATAGCCAAAAGCCAGCGCGCCCATGGTGGCGACAAGCACCACTAAAAAGATGCGCTGGCGTACCGTATCCGCAGGCGCGTGATCGCCCGTTTCACCAGAGTCTGGTGTATTCGTACTCATAATATTCCTGCCATTAATAAGTTAAACATCCGTTTGATTAAATTTCATACGGAATAGAAATGGAACATATTTACCGATTGGGAAGAGAAGTGTAGACGGTATTTTAAAGTTAGCTTTAGCATTGCGATTTTTATGGCAGGAATAATCAACCGAAGAAATAAACCAGCGTAATAGTGACAAGGATAAATTTATTTGAACATTAAATTCACGCTTTGAGTTCTTTCTGAATCCAGTTCAGAAAATGGGCAATGCGCGGCAAGACCAGATGGCGCGCGCTGACGGGCAGAGTTGCCTGCTCTGACAGGGCACTGACCCGTTTCCCACTGCGCAGATAGTCCTGAGCCAGCAATTCACTTACAGATATAAGACCGAGACCTGAGATTGCCGCTTAAGGACTCATATAAAGGCGATCAAAATGAAATATCCATTCTTTATCCGGCTGGGGTCATTGCTGAGATGCAAACCACTGCGGCCACGCCAGTATTATTCGCATTATGCATTCTATGTGCCGGGCAACCTGATCCTGCATTTGTCGCCGATCGTCATCTCTGGCTGCGGGGACTGATCTACTTCTGTGTGGTCATGGGCCAGTATGCACTGACCTTCTGGTTACTCACGCTGCTACGAAACTCAGGCGTCAGTGAACCACTGCATAACGGCCTGCTGACCAGTCTGTCTTATCTGTGTGTCATTATCCTTATGCTGCTGGCCGGGCACA
>Ga0308158_10003337_pt1 | contig 14241 bp, 2 predicted proteins | sample PhyBR2_FD_201038 | JGI IMG/M metagenome (GOLD analysis project Ga0308158, IMG submission 201038) | Phyllosphere microbial communities from UC Gill Tract Community Farm, Albany, California, United States - DLSLB.R2 | ecosystem: Host-associated > Plants > Phyllosphere > Unclassified | place: USA... | reverse complement strand
GGTACCAAAATTATAGCCCGCTCCGACCTTGAAGTTCTCGCCGACATGACGGTAAACGGCCAGCAATGCACCATAATCGGTAGTCTTCGCTTCCGGCATGTGCAGCACCCTGCCCTCAAGCAGCGCATCCCAGTTCTTCACCACGTGAAGATCGGCCCGAACAATGCCGAGATGCGCTGACGACGTATACCAGGCGGAGAATTCCTTGCGATCATCCTCCATCTGGCGTTCCCTCACCTGACCATAGCGCATACCGTATTTGCCACCGACAGACAGCCACGGCATCAGGTCATAGGTGAAATCTGCCGAGACTATATGACTGCGCTGGGCTGGGCCATATTCATCGCCGGTTATGGCGCTGACCTGATTTTCTCCGGGTAGATCGTAGACCCACGCATATTTGAACAGCGCGTTCAGCCGATCGTTGTCCACCGGACGATAGGCATAGCCGATGGAGGCATCGACGTAATTGCCGTCGCGGAAAGAACCATCTTCGGAAGAATCCGACACCACGGCGTCCACATTGACGAGCAGGCGCCAGTCCTCACTCGTCTTCCACGAAAGCCCCGTTGCGAACAGATAGGTGTTGCGGTCACGGCTTCCGTCGTCGGAATCCTCGAAGCGGGCCTCTCCACGGATACGAGCATTGATGCCCTGCTCCTCGTCCTTGTAACCGACCGAAAGCGAAACCGCCTTGCGGTCGAAATCGGAACGTTCCGCTCCAGTGTCCGGATCGACCGTATCATCTTCAACCGAACCGGCCTCGAAGCCGCCGTCCACGGTCCAGATTTTATCCGGCGTATAGATCACGCCGTAGGTCTTGGTGAGCGACATGCGGCGACCGAACAGGTCGTAATTGTTCTCCGCATAGGTTGACAGCGTGTCGTCGAGCTTGCGTCGCATTCCGAGAACGAAAGTACCCTTGTCCGCGCCATCAAGATCGTAGCTGCGGTCGAGATCGAAGGCGCGGTCCGGATCGAGACGGTAGCCGAAATAATAGTTGTCGGATGCCGTCGGCGAATAGGTGATTGCTGCCAACCCACCCAATCCGCTGTTGCCGTAGGATATCTCCCCTTCGAGGCCAACCTGTTCGGTCAGTTGATACTTCGTTCCGACACCAAGGCGGTCGTTGCGACGGACGTCGCCATCCCGTGACAGCGTGCCCTGCCCGAATACGTAGTATTTATGGTCGGCATCGGGCGCATAGTCGAGCCGGACACCAGCATCCAGCCTTTCACCGTCATAGCCGCGCTTGCCGGAATGGACCGCTATAGGCGAGCGCAGTTCCGTATAGGAAACGCCGAAGGACACCTTCCAATATTCGTCCAGCTGGTGGCTGACAGTCGCCTCACCCTTGCGCTTGGTACGACCACCAGTTTCGCGCTGGTAGAACTCGTCGTATTCCCGCCCTTCCACGTAATCATCATAGCTCAGCTTAAGACCGGTGTCCTTCGTCAGATCGAGGTTCGCGTTTACGCCCCATATGCGTTCGTCCACGGTCACCTGTTCGGCAAGCGTTGAAAAGCCTGCCTGTTTTTCGCCGTAGTAGGCACCGACAGTCCCTTTGACGCCGCCTTTAACAATATCTTCCAGATCGACCTGGCCCCTCGTTCGCCAAGCCATCGCCGCCCGGTCGCGCGTACCGGTGGTCGCGACGTCGCTCAAGGTGAGCCCGCCATCGGTCGACCGTGACAGACCAAACCCTGGCCCCTTTGAATGGGAAACCTCGGCTTCCAGGAAGGTTTTCTCGGAGTGACGAATAACGATATCCGCACCGACCGCCTGCTGGTTGGCTTCGCCGGTCGTCTCGTTCATGCCGGTGACGCCGACGCGCACCTTTTCGTCGAACCAGTGCTGCGCCCGGCCGCCATAGACATAACCATCCACTTCGCCAATAGCGGGCGTAAATTCATACTGCGCGATCAGATAAATCCTGTTGCCACCCAGTGCACCCTCGCGGATGGCTCCACCCGTTCCAGTCGAAGAAGACAGCGGACGCTTGAGAATGACGACGCCCTGCAGATAGTCGAGCGTGTAATCCTCTCCATAGATGAGGGTCCTGCGTTCCTTGACCTCACCCGTCACCTGATCGCGCACTTCCACCGTCAGCGTTTCAGACCCTGTGGTAATATCCTGGCGCTTCAGAAAATAGGCCGATCCGCCAGTACCGAGAAACTCATCCCGTTGTGGCAGCGTATCCGGTTGAGCGGCATAGACATTCACTTCCGTCTTGCGCTCGCCGAAAGACGTCACTTCTTCGGAATTATAAACAGCGTTCGCACCATAAAGTCCCCGTTCCGAACGCATGAACTCAGTGCCCTTGATGGAGGCTTTGTAATTGCCCCACATCACGTGGCTCGGTCCGCGATCCAGCCGCACATAGAACTTTCCGTTCGTGGGCGCGTCTTCCAGAATGGTCGAGTCGTCGCCATAGACCGGGTAGTAGGCATCGGGGTCGATACGCCGCAACAGGCTGCGGGGATCGCGATCATCAAGCCCGCGGAACATGTCCTTGATCTCGCCTTCGCGACTGTCCGCAGCCGCAGTGAGGAGATATTTTCCCTTGATCTTGCCTTTCACATAAAAAGCAAGCCGCCCTTTGGTATAGACCTCGTCATACTCACCGGGACGCACATCCTCGATCCCGTCATCACCCATGCGCTTGCCGACGGTGAGATCGGCAAGGCCGACATAGAACCAATCATTGTCTGGAATATTGATCTGTCGGCTGAAATCGAGAGCACTACCCTTTTCCTGGCCAAGCACAGCCACATTCACGTCCTGTTCGCCTGGCGGCAGGATGCGCTGCACGACAAAGGCCTGGTTTTTATCCAGCGGGACGATGCCATCCAGCGCTTTCACCTGATAGCCTTCCGGTACGTTACGGCCATAGACCGTCACCGCACCGCCAACGACATCGATGTTGCGCGTGCCTGTATTGTCCTCTCCCATCCCTGGCGCTTCCGTAAGCTTCGTGCTTTCCTTCGGCAGTTCCTTGTCCGTACGGGCTATCGGGCGTGGCAGGGTCTCGTCGAACCGACCGTCCTTGTCATAGACGCGCAGGATATATTTGAAACGCGTCTTTTCGTTCTCCGTCTCCGGCATTGTCCACTCCGCCTCGCCGTTTACAGCGACCGGAATGACTGCTGCTGGCTCTTCCTTCAGGGTCTTGTCCGTCTCGAAGACACGGATTTCCGAGCGGGAAATGAAAGCCGGATAGTTTGCAGTGGCGAGAAAGCGCACCGCCTCGCCAGCCCTGTAGGCACGGCGAACCGGATTGGTCGAAACGTTCAGGATCGGGCGTGCATCAAGCCCGTCAAACTTCACCTGAATGTCGACGGCAGCAAGCCCGACATCGGTGCGGCGTTGCCTGTCGGCTTTGCCACTGCCAGGCTTCGGCTTGCCAGAGTCCGCCAACGTTTCGCCATCAACACTGATTGCGAACGGGATATCGCCTTCCTCATCGGGGCTTTCGGCTTCCGTGTTCGGCGCAATCGGTGCCTTCATAACTGCGCTATTGTCCAGCACTTTGCCGCGCAAGCGGTCCTCCGCCGACGCATCAAGAACAGCCGCATTGGCAGCGGCCAGAGCACAGCCCGCCAGAAGCAGGCTGCGCTTGCGGCGAATGAGGTGCGAGAAAGTGGATGAAGTCAGGGAAATCTTTTTCATTGCCCTGCCTCCACACGAGTCTCGATCGTCAATTCGTATCTGCCTCTGACCGATTTCCATTTTTCGGCGATATCCTTCTGGATGGCTTCGATGCGGTGGCGAGCAAGCTTGGCGTCTGCCGCCGCGCCATAGCCGATGCGCAGCGTGGACGGTTCACTCTCGAGCGCCTCGATCAGATGATCGATGCCCTTCTGCCATTTCGGTTTCAGAGTTGCGGTACCGGGTTCGAAGGCTGCATCCGTCAAATCCAGACGGACGACCCGGCCAATCGAAGCACCGAAGTTCAGCTTCGACATCTTGCCAGCGGTGAGCCTGATGACGCGCGGATTCTCCGTCGTCAGCCGGTAGCCGGCGGGCAACGTGCGGGTATCGAGCTTCATGATGAAGTTCGAGCCGATCCGGTTGTCCGGGAGGTCCGCACAAGCGACATGGAAGCGTCCATGCTTGTCCGTTGTCACCAGCGAGCCGCGTACCGTTGCGATACGCACGCCCGGCAGACCCGGCTCCCCATCATCCTGATAGCCGTTACGGTTGAGGTCATCGAACACCTTGCCGACGATATCGCCGCAATCGAATACCGGCTCGATAGCGATCTCGACGTCGGCGCGTGCCTCGGGAGCAAGCCGATTGCCGTCAGGCCCGGTCACGGTCGCCTTGTTGGTGTGTTTGCCGGGTCCCGCAGAACTGAGAGCCAGCATCTGCAACCTGATCACCACTTCGGCATTGGGTCCGAGCGCCACATTGTCGAAGCGCACCCGCTGACCGTTGATAACCGGCACCGCAGCCACTCCGTCAACGGTCGCTGAACCTTCCACGTAGCGGAAACCGGACGGCATGACGTCCGTGACACTGACGAAACCGGCGTTCCCGGTCGAGTGATTGGTCACCCGGATCGTGAACGGCGCTTTCTCGCCGCGCTTGATCTGTCGCAGACCAGCCTGCTTAATGATGGTTATATCGGCAGGCTTCGCTGGTGGAATAGTGATGTTGGATGTGGATGTGGTTGACGGCACCGAGCCCCCACCTTCGACCGTGCCCTGAACGGTGGCCGAATTCACCATGCCATCCGTTACACCGGCGGCGTTGTCGATATCCTCCTGCGTCAGCGCATAGGTCGCAGTGAACACCTGTGCGCCATGAGGCTGCAGCGTCACGCTTTCAGGCGTGTAGGCTGACAGTTTCCCTGACGCCGTCTTCCCATTGAAGGTCGGGCCTTCGTCCACCGGAGAGACATTCTGGATGACCTGACCACCAGTGTTGGTGATCTTGAAGCTATAGGTGATTGTGTCACCCAGGCTTGCATAGCCATTGTTGTCGTTATCGTTGAACTTGCCGGTTTTCTCGATCTCGAGTCGGGAAAGCTCCACCGGTGGCACCACAACCTTGTCCGGGGGACTGACGATGGGCACACCAGTCGGCGGCGTACCGGTACCAGTCGCCGTATTGGTAACAGCACCTGCCTCGATATCAGCCTGCGTAGGCTGATACGTCGCCCTGAAGGTCGTCTCCGCACCCGGAGCAAGCGACGCAACGGACGCTGGCTCAATAGCAACACCAGCATTGGCCAGCAGCGGATCGTCGACAGAGATATTCGACAAGGTCACTGCGCCTGTGTTCTTCACGACAAAGGTATAGGCAATCGATTCACCTGGATCGATCAGGCCGTTCCCGTTGCGGTCATCCAGCTCCGCCTGTTTGTCGATGGTCATGCTCGCCGTTTCATCCGGCGGCACCACCACCGTGTCCGGCGGACTGACGATGGGCACGCCGGTCGGTGGTGTACCGGTGCCACTCGCCGTGTTCTCCACCTTTCCTGCATCGATTTCGGCCTGGGTTGGCTGATAGATCGCTGTGAAGGTCACGCTCGCACCGGGTGCAAGCGTCTGCGGTCCCGGCGACACCGCGATGCCAGCATTGGTCAGCAGCGGATCGTTCACCGTGACATTGGTCAGCGTAACATTGCCCGTATTGCGGACGAGGAACGAGTAGCTGATCGTTTCGCCCTGATCGAGAAGGCCGTCACCGTCCTTGTCGTTGAGCGTCCCTGTCTTCTCGATCGTCATACCGCTGGTCTGATCTGGCGGCACTACGACCGTATCTGGCGGGCTGACAATGGGCACACCAGTCGGCGGCGTACCCGTGCCGGTAGCAGTATTCTCAACCTTGCCGGCATCAATATCGGATTGCGTTGGCTGATAAGTCGCCGTGAAAGTCGCGGTTCCGCCGGGCGCAAGCGTCTGCGGCCCCGGTGTGACCGCAATGCCAGCATTGGTCAGCAGCGGATCATTCACCGTGACATTGGTCAGCGTAACATTGCCCGTATTGCGGACAAGGAACGAGTAGCTGATGCTTTCGCCCTGGTCGAGAAGGCCGTCACCGTCCTTGTCGTTGAGCGTACCAGTCTTCTCGATCGTCATTCCGCTGGTCTGATCCGGCGGCACAATGACGGTGTCCGGCGGACTGACAATGGGCACACCGGTCGACGGTGTACCGGTACCGGTGGCAGTATTCTCAACCTTGCCCCCATCGATATCGGCCTGAACGGCCGTATAGGTAGCGGTGAAAGTTGCATCCGCACCCGGAGCGAGCATTGCCACCGATGCCGGGCTGATCGCCACGCCGTACTTGGCCAGCATTGGATCATTGACGCTGACGTCGGTCATCGTGACCTTGCCGGTGTTCTTGACCACGAAGGTGTAGGTGATCGTCTCCCCTTCATCGACCAGGTTGTCTCCGTCGAGGTCGTTGAGTTGACCGGTCTTGAGGATTTCGAGACCTGGCGCCTGATCCGGCGGCACAATGACGGTGCCGGGCGGACTGATCACAAGTCCTCCCGTTGGCGGTGTACCGGTACCGGTGGCGCTGTTTTCAACCTTGCCGCCGTCGACATCGGACTGAACAACCGTATAGGTGGCAGCAAAGGTTGCTTGCGCGCCCGGAGCGAGCGTAGCAACGGAGGACGGGCTGATCTGAACACCATTCTTGGCCAGCATTGGGTCATCGATGCTGACATTGGTCATCGTGACCTTGCCGGTGTTTTTTACGGTGAAGGTGTAGCTGATCTGCTCGCCCACATCGGCAACGTTGTTGCCGTTGAGATCATTGAGTTCACCCTGCTTGTCGATCGTCAGACCGGAAGTGGTGTCAGCCGTAATGATTACGGTATCCGGAGCGCTTTCCACCTGACTGCCCGACGGAGAGACACCAGTTGCAGTTGCGGTGTTTTCGACCTTCCCCGCATCGATGTCGGCTTGCGTCGGCGCATAGGATCCGTGGAATGTGAAGGTACCGCGCGGACCAAGCGTCTGCGGCTCTTCCGTGACCTGCACCAGCGGATCGTTGACCGTGACGTTCTTCAGCGTAACCGAGCCGGTGTTCCGGACAAGGAAGCTGTAGCTGATTGTCTCACCGAGATCGATCAGGCCGTTACCGTTGCTGTCGTTGAGCGCGCCTTCCTTGTCGATTGTCAGTCCTGGCACCAAATCTGGCGGCACGAGTTCGGTATCGGGTTCACTCTTCACAATCGGACCAGAAGGCGGAGTGCCAATGGCCGTTGCCGTATTCACCACTTGGCCCGCGTCAATTTCTTCCTGACCCGGCGTGTAGTTGGCGTGGAAGGTGAAAGTTCCACCCGGTGCAAGTGTCTGCGGTCCCTCAATGACCGTTACCTTCGCATCTTCGACCGTGACGTTCTTCAAGGTGACGTTGCCGATGTTCTTTACCAGGAAGGTATAGGAAATCGTTTCACCCAGATCGACGAGTCCGTCGCCGTCCTGATCCTGAAGCGTACCGACCTTGTCGATGCTGAGCCCCGGCGTCCGATCCGGCGGAACAATCGCCGTATCGGGCGTGCTTTCAACTGGATCGCCGTCCGGATTATTGCCCTTGGCGGTCGCCGTGTTGGTTACCGTACCAGCATCGATATCGTTCTGCTGCGGCTCATAGGTCGCTGTGAACGTCGCAGTTCCGCCGGGGGCAAGCGTCTGTGGTCCTGGCGATAGAGAAACGCCTGCACCCGCCAGCATCGCATCGTCCACGGTGACATTGGTCAGCGTTACGTTGCCGGTATTGCGCACAACGAAGGTGTAAGTGATCGACTCACCCAAATCGATGAGATTGTCGCCATCAAGATCGTTGAGTGTGCCGGTCTTTTCGAGCGCAAGTCCAGCCGCACGATCCGGCGGCACGATAGCCGTATCGGGAGCGCTCTCTACAGAGGTGCCACCCGGCGTCATGCCAGTGGCCGTTGCAGTATTTTCAACCTTTCCGGCGTCAATTTCCTGCGTCGAAGACGTATAAGGAGCCGCCGTGAAGGTGAAGCTCGCACCCGGTGCGAGGGTCTGCGGGCCTTCAATGACCGTCACCTTTGAATCGTTGACGGTAACATTGGACAGCGTTACCGCCCCCGTATTGGTCACCAGGAATGAGTAGCTGATCGTCTCATCCGGATCGATCAGGCCATCGCCATCCTTGTCGTTAAGCGTACCGGTTTTTTCGATGGTCAGACCCGCGTTCTGTGCAGGTGGCACCAACTCCGTATCCGGCTCGCTCTCAACCGGTGTCCCGGTCGGCGTCTTACCGATCGCGGTCGCCGTGTTCGTCACTTGGCCAGAGTCGATTTCTTCCTGGCTCGGCGTATAGGTGACTGAGAATGTTACCGAACCGTTCGGAGCAAGGGTCTGCGGGCCTGGTGTTACCGTCGCACCACCCTTGACAAGCATCGGGTCATTCACCGTCACATCCGTAAGGGTGACGGCTCCGCTGTTGCGGACAAAGAAGGTGTATGTGATCGATTCGCCCGGATCGACAAGAGCGTTGCCGTTCGTATCATTGAGCGTGCCCTTCTTGTCGATCGTCAGTCCAGGTGTCTGGTCCGGCGGAACGATTTCGGTATCGGGAGCGCTCTCATAAGGCGTACCGGACGGCGTGTTACCCGTGGTGGTCGCCGTATTCGTCACGCGGCCCGCATCAATCTTCTCCTGCGTCGCCACATAAGTAGCAGTGAAGATCGCCTCTTCGCCTGGTGCCAGTGTCTGGGGACCAGGGGTTACAGAGATGCCTTCAGCTAAGAGCAGTGAATCTTTCACAGTCACATCGGTCAACGTCACGTTGCCCGTATTCCTGACGAGAAAGCTGTAGACGATCTCCTCGCCTGCATCCACGAACCCATCACCGTCCTGATCCTGAAGCGCGCCTGTCTTGTCTATGATGAGGCGCGGCGTCTGGTCCGGCGGCACAGTGACCGTATCGGGATCGCTTACAGTCGGTTCGCCCGATGGCGGCGTACCAGTGGCAGTGGCGGTATTCACCACATTGCCGCTGTTAATGTCGCTCTGAGTTGGCGTGTAGGTGCCGTGGAACGTGAACTTGCCGCCAGGAGCGAGCGTCTGCGGACCTTCATCAACGGTGACCAGCGGATCTTCCACCGTGACGCCGCTCAGTGTCACAGCACCAGTATTGGTTACGACGAACGCGTAGGTGATTGTTTCGCCCAGATCGATCAGGCCATCGCCGTCCAGATCGTTCAGCGTGCCAATCTTCTCGATGGTCAGACCAGGCGTCCGATCCGGCGGCACATTTGCCGTGTCGGGGTCACTCTCCACCGGCTCGCCCACAGTTGGGTTGCCGGTAGCGGTCGCGGTGTTTGTCACGACCCCTGCGTCAATCTCGGCCTGTGTAGGCTTATAAGTAGCGGTGAATACGACCACTCCGCCCGGCTGAACTGTCTGCGGTCCGGGCGTCACCGAAATGCCAGCATCCCCAAGCAGCGTGTCTTTCACAGTCACATTGGTCAGGGGGACGTCACCGGTGTTTTCTACGCGGAACGAGTAGCTGATCGTTTCACCCGGATCGATCAGGCCGTCGCCGTCCGTATCGTTAAGCGTGCCGGTTTTATCGAGTGTCAGTTTCGGATTCTGGTCGTCATTGACGATGGTACAGATCGCATTCTGCCCGTTGGCAAGGGCAAGTGCTGCACCCGTCGCCAAGGGCTGGGCAGCATTACCGTCAACCGAGCAGCTATAAGCGCTTGCCAAATAACCCGGTTTATTGTCCTCAGCGAAGACATAGGAACCAGCCGGAACCGACGCGTTCGTGATGGCCGCATCGCCCATGAAACCTTGAATTGAATTGGTGAGGGGAGCCTTGGCCGTTGCACGCAGCACGAATTCAGTCGGTACCGCTGTACCCTTTTGATCGTTGATCACTTCCTTGCGCAAAGTTAGCTTCGGCTGGCAGATGGCATCTGAAGTGATCTGCGCCATGAAGCCAGACGGCCCGGCAGACTTCACCTGTACGACGATCGTATTAAGTCCAAGCTTCCAGTTTTTGTTCAAAGTGCCTTTCGCAACGCCACCCGCGATAAATCCTCCATAATAATAGGGATCAGCGGCTCCAAAGCTCGAACGAATATTCTGCGCAACACCATTTACCCAGACCTGATAAACAGCATTATCCGCATAATAACTCATCGCCAGACCCAACGACTTGGGATCAATCGCTGGATCGAGATTGAACTGATAGCGGAAGAAATAGTCGTTGGAATTGCTCGACGGCGGTGCACTGCCGGTCGAATTATGGGCAATCCAGCTCGCATTCCCGTAAGGTGATTTGATCCACGCCGGAGTGGGATTGCTGACGATTGTTGCTGCGCCATAGCTCAAACTGGCTGGCGGCGCACCTGTCACGGGGGTAGACGTAACGGCCACCTGCCAATAGTCATCGAAACCACTTGGCTTTATGCCGCCGCGACCATTGTAAGCGGTGTTAAAATAAGCTCCCGCCGTTGAGCAAGAAACCGTTGGTGGACTTATCGGCGTATAAGGCGGTGTTGGGGTCGATACCGAACACGCTGTACAATTTGCCGGCACATCACCGCCACTGATGGAGTTGCGAATCTGCGAAACACCGAGCGGGATTGGAGCGGCAACGGTCAGATCGATTTCTACTTCTGCGGTACTTCCCACCGGCACTTCCGGCACTGTCAGCTGTACGGTAGATGAGCCCGAAACAGGGCTGGTAAAACCGGTTGCGCCCGAGACGCGCGTCATCGTTGCGCCATTCGGAATATTCTCGATGAAATCGAAATCCTTGTATGCTCCCCCACCTGTATGAGTGATCGTCACCCTGTAGGTGAGCACTTCGCCGGGCTCGGCCACGTTGTTGGCAGTGATGCTTTCGCGGATCAGCTCTTTTTTTACGGTCGCAGAAGATGGGGTGAAGGTGTCCGTATCCGTAGCGGTGTTATTGGAAGTGTTGGGATCGGGCGTTCCAGTCGGCGGCGTTACTGTAGCTGTATTGACGAGATCACCGCTGAATCCTGCTGGTATGGTCATGGCAAGTGTGTAGGTAACCGATGCACCCGCTGGCAGATTTGCCGTGGTATTGATCCCGCCTGTACCGCTCGCCGCGCCGCAGAATCCTCCCCCGGTAACGCCGCCACACGTCCAGTTCGCATTGGTGATTCCGGCAGGAAGGGGATCACTGATCCGCGCGCCCATCGCACCAAAGGGACCCGCATTAGAAACTACTATCGTGTAATTGACTACCTGACCGGCCGAATAGGACGTTACACCGTCGTCCTTGCTGATTTTGAGATCGGCGGGGAACTCCAGCGCAGTCGTGGGGCATTTTGCACCATCGTTGTTGGAGGATCCCGGCAAGCTCGAAATCAGCGTCGCCTTGCCCGTCACCGGATCGAACTGATAAAATCCACCACTGTTATTGCTGCCGAAAATACCGTTGGTCGCGCCAAACATACCGCCAAAAGCGCCCGCCACTCCAGTGGACCCATGCGCAATAACGTTCCCAGTTGTCGGATTGATTTCAAACAATGGCCCGTTATCCGGCCCAGCAGACCACAATCGATTGTTGTACCAAGCCAGATCCGCGCCGGGAATGGACTGGGTCAGCGCAACTCTCGTAGACGTCAGCGTATTGACATTGATCCCATAGAGGTTCGCACCGGATACAATCCAATATGTACCGTTAGGTGCAAACTCTCCGGCGACGCTGTTGATAATACCGGGTACGGTTCCGAGATTAACCACACCGCCACCCGCACCGATGCGAAGCAATGAAGTGCCGGTTATACCATACATGAAGCGATCAACCGGATTTAGCGCAACGGCATTGTAGCCTACCGTCGACGCTGGCCCGACCGGACTTACAATGAAAGGATTTTGCGTCGCATCGAACCGATAGAGCGCGGTGGGGATCCCCTGAGCCAGATACATTTTGGAATCACACACGAAGGGTGTCTGTGTCTGGGCGTCTGCGCTCCCTATCGGAAGAGCGGCAGTTGCAAGAAACGCCAGCGAAACCAGTCTTGAAACATTGCCTATTGCGGCTCGGATCGAAAAACGACGAGCGGCATGACGCAGCACGGCAATCTGAAACATGAAGGCCCCCTCAATGAACCTCCGAAGCTATGGTCTGCTGCCCTCACAGAGACGGCACAACTCCGGATAATGATCAATTGGGGGAAACGCATGCGCGAGTTAGACCGACGCGTATTTCAACATCCTACGATTTTATGAAATACTTCCCCATTTCTTTGCGATGAATTGTGTAAAAAGCATACAGAGTGGCTTGAGCAATGCGAACCGCTCCGATTGAGCGAGCCTAAATTGTATTTGAGACACGCTGTCTAAACAGCGTTCACTTCCGGTTCCGGATGATGGAAGGCGTGATGCCTTTCAATTTCTTCATTGTCGCGGTCAAATGACTTTGACTGGAAAAACCGCTAACATAAGCGACTTCTGCAATCGACATGTCACGCTGGCCAAGCAATCGCTCGGCATAAGCAAGCCGCAGGTCGAGGAGATACCCGTAGGGCGCCTGCCCGAACGTCTCCGTAAAACCGCTGATAAAGTGACTGGCCGAAAGATCGCAAAGCTTCGCCATATCCGCCACAGTAAGCTTACGTGAAACGTTTTCACGCATAAACGCCTGGACCTTCTTCGCATTGTATAATGAAAGCCCAGCCCTCAGTTTCGCGCGGGCTTCACCATCTTCGTCGCTTTGGAAAAGATGGACAATCAGTCTTGTAATCAGTGTGTCAACCCACGAGACCTCAGCGGCTTCTGGCTCAGCCAGCATCGCCCTTAATTGCCTCGCCATGTCGAGGACAGTTTCGTCACCGGTGGGAGGAACCATTACTGTTTTGAGACCTGCCGTGTCCTGTTTTCGCAGACGGCTTGGCTTGATTGCTAGAATTATGCTTTCTTTGTCTGAACCCCATCGCATAGAGACCGGGTTATTGGCCATGCTTGTCAGAACAGCGCCTGCCTGCACTTCGGCCAGAGATATCCGCTGCTCCCCTGATATGTATTCGAGGGCTTCTACGGGTGCGAGAAATATTTCAACCAGATGGGCTTTTGTCAGATACGCATGCGATCCAGAACGACACACGCAGTGTGCAACTTCACCTCGAGCTGTAATCCATTTAGACCGCAAGCTGCCTTGGGGAACATCGAAATGAAAAGTGCCTGCCTGCAGAATGGATGAACAAGTTTGCGCATGATCTCCACCTGCGCCTTCTAGTTGTCTCGCCTGGGCATTAGTTGTATCAATCAATTTCCGCACACAAGATTCAAAACCGAATCTCCAACCTACCCATGATTCTCTTTGGGCGGAAACTGTGCTAAAGTATCTCCGGTGTAAAGCCTAATATATATCCATTATAATATTATAATATACTAATATTCATACTACAAATAAAACTAAAATAGAGCCACCTCTTCTTTATCTGTGTGAGAAATACTTTTTTCCTCCAAATATTCGCGCTTTGATTGTATTCCGGTTGAAGTTCCGGAAAGAAAAGCCGTGCAGTGGACAGACTGTAATTCATCGTCAGCGTAGCCATGCAGCGCTTAAAAATCCGCAAAGCTGACAGCCGGACTGTCAGGCTGCGGCCATCACGGTTCGAGATACCGGGCATGTGCTGCAATAAATGCCACGACCACAACCCTGGGTGACACGCAAAAGACGAGCTGCGTTCGTCTACCCGTTGTTGTTGTTGCATATTTTGCGGTTAGATCGACACTGATGTCATCATAGTTTAAAATCATGCGATCAAGCGGATAAACAGCTTTATACACGGCCTCTTTTGCACAAAACAGGATGCGATCGCAAAGGCCAGACGTCTGTCTCTCGCCTGTCTTATCTGCAGGAATTCTAACAAGAGATTGGATATCTTGGGGAAGAGGTAGGGCTGGCTCGACATCAATGCCAAGCCCCTGGAACTCTTCACTATTTCCTAGTGCAGCAACAACAACTTCGTCATCGTGAGCGAACGAGCCGACGATACCTTCGGGCCAGATGGGTTCTCCAGTTGGCGCACGCAGAATCCGGAATTCGTTTCTGCCCCACTTCTCAAGCAATCCGCGCGCGATATAGCGAACCGCGCCACTTGCTTTAAGTCGATTGAGATTGTTAGTCTGAATAGATTGTCTTTCCTCCGCAAGAAGGAAGGCTTCGTCTCCACTTTGAATTGTGCGACAGCCCACCGAAATTCCTCGCGGCACAAGGGCCGTCAAAGTTTTGATTAATACTCCATCCTCATGAGATAAA
>Ga0308158_10003335_pt1 | contig 14244 bp, 16 predicted proteins | sample PhyBR2_FD_201038 | JGI IMG/M metagenome (GOLD analysis project Ga0308158, IMG submission 201038) | Phyllosphere microbial communities from UC Gill Tract Community Farm, Albany, California, United States - DLSLB.R2 | ecosystem: Host-associated > Plants > Phyllosphere > Unclassified | place: USA... | reverse complement strand
AATAGTTCATTATGTCGGCGACTCAAAATTACGGCACTGGCCGTCGCAAGACCGCAACCGCTCGCGTTTTCCTGCGTCCGGGCACCGGTAACATCTCCATCAACAATCGCACTCTGGACACCTTCTTTGGTCGCGAAACTGCCCGCATGGTAGTTCGCCAGCCGCTGGAGCTGACCGAGAACACCGAGAAGTTCGACATCTACGTCACCGTTATCGGTGGTGGTGTCAGCGGTCAAGCCGGTGCGATCCGTCACGGTATCACCCGTGCGCTGATGGAATACGACGAAGCACTGCGTCCGGCCCTGCGTAAAGCAGGCTTCGTGACTCGCGATGCTCGTGAAGTTGAACGTAAGAAAGTCGGTCTGCGTAAAGCGCGTAAGCGTCCGCAGTACTCGAAGCGTTAATTCGCGTCTTCGTTCCAGAAAAACCCGGTTCTCGCGAGCCGGGTTTTTTTTCGCCCGTCAATCCTGGAAAGGCGCTGGTACACTGCGCGCAAGACAATGCAGACGCCTGTTGCAGCAGGCTAAGGTTCATGATGGCGGAAGAGCAGGGCGGCGCATGTGACATCGACCAGGGTCGCCGGCGTTTTCTGGTCAGGACCACGGCGCTGGTAGGCGCTGCCGGTGCGGTCGGCGCAGCGGTGCCGTTCGTGGCTTCATGGCAGCCCAGCGCCAAGGCGCGCGCTGCAGCGGCGCCGGTCAAGGTAAACATCGCCAAGATCGAGCCGGGGCAGCAGATGGTTGCCCGGTGGCGTGGCCAGCCCGTGTTCATCTGTCGACGCACGCCGCAGGTACTCGAAAATCTTGCCCACGACACCGGGCATCTGGCCGACCCTGAATCGCACGATTCGGATCAGCCGGCTTACGTGGATGCTTCGCTGCGCGCCATCAAGCCCGACGTGCTGGTGGTGGTCGGCATCTGCACGCACCTGGGCTGCTCGCCCACCTTTCGCCCCGAGCTGGCTCCGGCCGACCTCGGCCCCGACTGGCAAGGCGGGTACTTCTGCCCTTGTCACGGCTCGCACTACGATCTGGCCGGGCGTGTCTACAAAGCCCAGCCCGCGCCCTTGAACCTCGCCGTACCACCGCATTTCTACGAAAGTGCCGACGTGTTGGTGCTGGGAATCGACGGGGAGAACACCTGATGCGTGGCCTGTTGCAATGGATCGAAGCACGGCTGCCGGTGGGCAGGGTGTGGCGCGCCCACCTGAGCCAGTATTACGTCCCGAAGAACCTGAACGTGTTCTACCTCTTCGGATCCCTGGCGCTGCTGATGCTGCTCAACCAGTTGCTCACCGGCATCTGGCTGACCATGAACTACACGCCGACCGCCGAAGGCGCCTTCGCGTCCATCGAATACATCATGCGCGACGTCGAATATGGCTGGCTGCTGCGCTACCTGCATTCGACCGGTGCTTCGGCATTCTTCATCGTGATCTACCTGCACATGTTTCGTGGGCTGCTGTATGGCTCCTATCAAAAGCCCCGCGAGCTGGTGTGGGTCTTCGGCATGTCGATCTACCTGCTGCTCATGGCCGAAGCCTTCATGGGCTACCTGCTGCCGTGGGGGCAGATGTCGTACTGGGGCGCGCAGGTAATCATTTCGCTGTTCGGTGCCATTCCCGTGGTGGGCGCCGACTTGGCCCAGTGGATCCGTGGCGACTACCTGGTGTCGGGCGTGACCTTGAACCGCTTCTTTGCGTTGCATGTAGTGGCATTGCCGCTGTTGATCGTGGCGCTGGTGGTGCTGCACATTCTGGCGCTGCACGAGGTAGGCTCGAACAACCCCGACGGCATCGATATCAAGCGCCTGCGCGATGCGGACGGCAAGCCGCTGGACGGCATTGCCTTCCATCCCTACTACACGGTCAAGGACCTGCTCGGGGTGGCGGTGTTCCTGTTCGTGTTCAGCGCCGTGGTGTTGTTCTTTCCGCAGATGGGCGGCTACTTCCTGGAGCCGGCCAACTTCGAGCCGGCCAACGTGCTCAAGACGCCGGAACACATCGTGCCGGTCTGGTACTTCACCCCGTTCTACGCCATCCTGCGCGCCGTGCCCGACAAGCTCATGGGTGTGCTTGCCATGGGTTTCGCCATTGCCATCCTTTTCGTCCTGCCCTGGCTGGACCGCAGCCCGGTCAGGTCGATGCGCTACAAGGGCTGGATGAGCCGCACGGCGCTGGCGCTGTTCTGCATCGCGTTCGTGACCCTCGGCTACCTGGGCATGCAACCGGCCACCGCCATCACCACCTGGGTGACCCGGGTATGTATGGCGTTGTACTTCGGCTACTTCCTGGCCATGCCGCTGTACACCCGCCGCGAAGTCACACGGCCGGTGCCCGATCGGGTGCCGCGCCGATGAAAGCGCTGATTACGGTCTTGCTATGGCTGATGGTGCCGCTAGCGGCCTGGGCGACCCCTGCCGCATCAATCGTGCAGCCGATCGAGATCGATATGGCCGACAAGGCCGCGTTGCGCGACGGTGCGAGCACGTTCGTCGGCTATTGCATGGGTTGCCATGGGGCCAGGTTTCAGCGCTACCAAAGGGTGGCCGACGACCTGGGCATACCTTATGAGCAGATGCTCAAAACCCTGGCACCGGCAGGCGCAAGCATTGCCGATCACATGGAAACGCGTCTGCAGCCAGCCGACGCCACAGCGTGGTTTGGCGCCGAGGTGCCCGACTTGACCCTGGTTGCCCGCGTGCGCGGCACCGACTGGCTGTACGCCTATCTGCGCGGCTTTCATGCCGACCCGGCACGGCCCTGGGGTGTGAACAATATCGTCTACCCCAACGTTGGCATGCCCAACGTGCTGGAGAGCCTGCAAGGGCGCCAGGTGCTCGACTGTCCAGAGGCGTCGGCGGCGCAGCCGTGCACGCGTCTGCGGGTGATACCGGGCACCGGCAGCCTCGATGCGCAGCAATTCGACGACAAGGTCAGGAACCTGGTGGCGTTCCTCGCGTACTCGGCCGACCCGGTCAAGGCACGAAGCCAGCAGATCGGCCTGTACGTATTGCTGTACCTGGCGTTGCTGGTCATTCTCGCTTACTTGCTGAAACGCGAATACTGGAAGGACGTGGGTTGAAAGTGCGGTAAACTTCGCGGCTTGCTTGCGCCCCCTGCGGGTGGTGCTCGTTTTTGCATTCATACTCTTATACGCGAGGAGGACCGCCATGGGCGTGACCAATCGGTTGGCCTGTTACTCCGACCCCGCCGACCACTATTCTCATCGGGTACGCATCGTTCTCGCCGAGAAAGGCGTCAGCGCAGAGATCATCAACGTGGAGGGCGGTCGCCTGCCACCCCGGCTGATCGAAGTGAACCCCTACGGCAGCACGCCCACACTGGTCGACCGCGACCTGGCCCTGTTCGAGTCGACCGTGGTCATGGAATACCTCGACGAACGCTATCCGCATCCGCCGCTGCTGCCGGTGTATCCGGTGGCGCGCGCCAACAGCCGGCTGCTGATCCACCGCATCCAGCGCGACTGGTGCGGCCTGGCCGATCTAATCCTGGATCCGCGCAGCAAGGAGGCCGCTCGTGTGCAGGCGCGCAAGGAACTTCGCGAGAGCCTGACCGGCGTCTCGGCGCTGTTCGCCGACAAGCCCTGCTTTCTCAGCGAGGAGCAAAGTCTGGTCGACTGCTGTCTACTGCCGATACTCTGGCGCTTGCCGATCATGGGTATCGAACTGCCGCGGCCTGCCAAGCCGCTGCTCGACTATATGGAACGTCAGTTCGCGCGGGAGGCCTTCAAGGCCAGCCTGTCTGCCGCTGAACGTGAAATGCGCTAGGTTTTGAGGAGCCATTGATGAACTCCAGTCGTCCCTATTTGATCCGTGCTCTGTACGAGTGGATCGTCGACAATGACTGTACCCCGCACATGCTGGTCAACGCCGAGTATCCTTCGGTCCAGGTCCCGAAAGGGTTCGCCAGCGATGGCCAGATCGTGCTGAACGTTTCACCCAGCGCCGTGCGCAACTTGCACATGGACAACGAAGCGGTCAGTTTCGACGGTCGCTTCGGTGGCGTGTCGCACACGCTGTTCGTGCCGTCGGGCGCCATTCTGGGCATCTACGCACGCGAGAACGGGCAGGGCATGGTGTTCGATCTGGAATCGCCTGAACTGGACGAGGATGAAGCCGAATTCGAGGACATCGTCGAATCCGACGACGATACCCCGCCACCGGGCAGCCCACCGCCCCGGCCTTCCGGGCGTCCGAGCCTGAAAGTGGTGAAATGAAAAAAAGGCGACCCGAGTGGGTCGCCTTTTTTTATGCCTGGTTGCCGGGTGGCGGAGGGTCAGCGAAAGGTCACCGTGAAGTTGACCGTGGCATTGGCCGTACCGCCTTCCACGGGTGTATCGCCTACCTGGATATAGCGCGCAAGCAGCGGCACCTCGGTTACTCCATCCTGAACATGCAGGATAGGCACTTCCTGGTTCAGTGCGACCGGGCTCCTGTCGTTTTTCAGAATCTGCACACCGATGCCTGTGGCCGTCGACTCCGGCCGCAAGCCAATGATCCCCAAGGCGGCATCGACCACCGTCGAGCCTTTGGAGGGTTCGAGGCGCACATTGGCGAAGTTGCCCAGAAAGTAGTTCCAGGGATAGTTGCGCGAGTACGTGCCAGCGGTGCAGGTCTGCAAGGTGATGGCGAAGGCCTTGCTGGCCCCGGCGCTGCCGGCTGTGGAAAAGTCTTTGACGTTGGTAGGCGCCATCGTCACGTTCACCTGGTTGTTCCCGGCACTGGGCATGGCGCAGCCCGCCACCACGATGGTCTGGCTCAGGGTCAGGGAGCTTTGCAGCGTACCGTTGAACATCACGCGCAAGGCGTTGAGGTTGAGTTGATGGCTGCCGGGTGCGATGGGGCCGGTCTTGTACAGCCAGTAATAGAAACGGGTCATGTAGTTGGAGCCGGGGCAAGAGAAAGCGCTTTTGGGAAAGTAGCGGTCCGAGTCGGGAATCAGTCCGCCGCTTGGCGAATAGCAGAGGCTGCCCGTTCCCATGACAGCAGCTATGGCGATGCCTGGTATGTTGGTCTTATAAAGATGGTTACCTATGTCACGGGTCGCCGTGCTGCCGTTGCTGGCAGCAGGTACCGAAGGCTCTGCGGGCCCGGCAAGCATTTCCAGCAAGACGGGGCGGCCTTCACATCTATGCCCGACAGAGGTGTCGTAATTGACCGAGTTGCCGGTGATGACCGACCCCACGGGTGCATCGCGCGGTACATAGGCCGTATAGCTGTGAGTCTCCTGTGCCACAGGTGGCGGGCACGCGGCCCAGGTATGGCCAGCCGCCAGGGCGGTGCCCAGTGCGGCCAGCGCGGGCAAGTGATGAATGTTCATGAAGGAACCCGTTGCGACAGTGATTGTGGTACCGGGCCGACGTCGGCCATTTCGGCGGCGGGCTGGCACACCAGCGTTCGCACGGCTTGCGGGCTCGCCTCGGCTTGCGTAGAGGGCGCAAGGTCGATGATGCACTGCCCGTCGGCGCGCTCGTTCCACTTGGCCACCAGTTCACGGGCAGACTCGTCCACGGCGAGCAATACCTGCCCGCCAGGGCCCACCACGCCAACGGATTGGTTCTCGCGATCGAACACCTGACTGCCGAACGGAGGCTGTTTGCCGTTGGCCAGACGCAGTACCGCGATGATCTTGCGGGTCCGGCTGACCTCGAAACGCGCCCTCACCACTGCCCCTCGGCGGGGTACCGATTGCAGCACGCCATTGTCGATATCCACTTCCATGCCCAGGTGCTCGGTGTCCAGGGCCACGCGGTTGCGCCGATAGGGCGAGAGGTAGGGCACGATGGCATAACCGTCGGCATTGGTACGGGCACCGGGGCTGTTCTGCACACCGACGTCGGCCACACCGCTGGCATCGATCAGGGCGATGGTTTCACCCAACGGTTGTCCGAACGCCAGGCCGTCGGGATGTGCGAGCACCGAGCCCGAAGCGCTCACGGTGGCCTGTCGATAGCCGTCGCCGGCCGCGAATGCTGCGCCGGTCATCAGCTTGGCCGAGCGATAATTCAGCGAGGCTGCCCCCGACTGGCTACCTTGCTCGGAATGGCTGATATCCACGCCATAGCGCCAGTCATTGGCTCGGTCGAGGCCCCCCGCGACGCTGGCACGGTGGCCGAGGGCGCCCTGGCTGGCCGAAGCGCTGTAAGTCGCGGAAGAGCTACCACCCAGCGGCATCGATACCGTCAGGCTCAGCTGATGCTGGCCAGCGCTGTCCGAACCCAGGTTGCGGTTGGCGTACAGGCCATAGCTGATACCGCGCCAGTAGGTATTCAAGCCAAGCTGTACACGCTGCTCGGTGTCGCGCCCGCGCCAATACGTCTGCTGAAACACGCCTAGATATAACGAGCCCTGTGCAGTGGCCTGGGCAAGGCTGACTTCGATCCGATTGCGCTTGCTGCCCAGGAATCGCTCGGTAGGTGACTGCTGCCACACCGCTTCGCTGAAATCGCGATAGCCCTCGGTAGAGTAGCGATAGCCTGCAAAACGCAGCGAGGTGCCGGTGGCGAAGGACTTGCCGTAGCGCCAGCCGTAGCTCTTGCCCTGGTCGCGCGCCTGGCCGGGATTGTCGGTCCAGGCCTGAGTCACATCCAAGGAAAGGGCGCCGAGGCTGCCCAGGCTCTTGCCCAGGCCGCCTTGGACCGCGCGATAGAAGCTGCTCGCCTGTATGCCGCCATAGGCGGTCATGTCCAACGGCAAGCCGTAGGCCAGGGTGGCTTCGGTGAAACCGGGTGTGGAGCTGTCGGCACCGGTGTTGTATTCGCCCACGGTAATGCTGTGCCGCCAGATACCGGGGCGCAGCATGTTGCTCAACGTGGCATAGGGCTGAACGAAACGCTGCTCACGCCCGTCCGCTTCGGTCACGATCACCTCGAGCTCGCCGCTGCCGCCGGCAGCGTTGAGGTTGTCGATGACGAAAGGGCCGGGTGGCACGTAGGTGGTATAGAGCGAATAACCATTCTGGCGCACTTCCACCTTGGCCTGGGTCTGAGCCAGGCCACGCACCACCGGTGCATAGCCTTGCAGCGCGTCGGGCAGCATGCTCATATCGCTGGCCAGTGACACGCCTCGGTAGGGCAGGCTGTCGAAGACATTGCCCGGTGTAAAGTGCTCGCCTGCGGTCAAGGTACCCCACTGGCGCGGCAAGTCCCGTTGTGCGTAGGTGTTGTTGCGCTGCCACTGCGAAACGGTGTTTGGACTCTTGATGAAGGCAGAACTCGAGCGCAGTCGCCAGCCCGCCAGGTTCACACCAGCCTGCAGGTAAAGGCTGCCCTGATAGTGGCTGCCTTCGCCCTCGCGGTATACCTGTGCGGCGCTGGCCTGGTAATTGAGCAGGGCGGCGTCGATACCGCTGTCCCATTCCTGCTCGTCGATGAAGCCGTCGGTGGAGCTGTGCAGAAACGCCTGCGGTATGCTCAGCTCGAGGGTCATGGCCCGCGGGTCGAATTGCTGGGCAGCCCCTTCGAAATGCTCGCCCAGGCTCACGCACGGCTCGCTCTGACCGGGAGCCAGGGCCACGCCCCAGTCGTCCAGCAGCGCGGGGGTGAAGCAGGCTTGCAGGCGGTCCTCGCCAGGTGTGCGGAAAAACCTCAGGGTCTGCTGTTCGAGGCGTTTGCCGTTGAGCCGTACCGTGACGGGATACACGCCCGGTGGCAGCCCTTCCTGGCTGCGCAGATGGTTCAGGTCGATGACCTGCTCGGGGTCGCTGGCGCCGAATGTCCGCAGAAAGCTGCGATCGAATACTTCGTCGGATTCAGCTGCGCAGGCATCCGGCGAGGCGCACAGCAGGCAGCCGGCCAGTACTGTCGGCCATGGCCAGGCAGCGCAGCGTTTGGGTAAGTAGTTGGGCATATCATCGCTCGGCAACGTCCCTGTGCCTGTCGTCGATCAGGCGCCGCCTGCAACAGGCACGCGCACGGGTTCGGAGTAGCCGCCATGATCGTTGATGGTGGAAAACACCACGCTGTCGGGCAGCCACGACGGTTCGTTCAGTGGGTAGTGGCGCACCGAGCGGGGCGCCACCATCAGCGGTGCGGCAATTTCATGTTCGCGCTTGGCGTCGGCCACTTTGATACCGATGAACGACACATGGTAGGGCGTGGGGTTGTCGACTTGCAGGGTCCGTCGACCGTTTACGCGCTGCAGCGACCACTGCAATTGTTCACCCGCCTGCAGCACCGAGCCCGGCAGGCCCGGGGGGCGGTAGAACATCTTGATGCGTGTGCGCAGGGCCACTTTCAGCACGTTGTCGTCAGAGTCGCGGCTGGCCGGAATCTCCTGCACGTTGAAGTAGAACAGCGATTCCCTGTCGCCGGGCAAGCGGGCACCGACATCCAGGATGCGCACACTTTGCTCCTGCCGTGAATCCAGCCTGAACAAGGGTGGCGTGGCCATGAATGGCGTCGCCTGGGTGTCGTCGTCGGCTTCGGTGTTGATCCAGGCCTGCACGGCATAATGCTGCGCGGTGGGGTTGCTGACAGTGACCGAAACTTCCTGCTTGCTGCCGTCGAACACCACACGGGTGTTGTTGAGCACGATGCCCGCCTGTGCTGGCCCGCAAGCTATCGCCATAAGTGCAAGGCTCAGCAGCAACGGCCAGCGCCGCAGGGGTGGAGGTGGAGGTGGAGGTGGAGTAGTCATGTCGAATCCTTGAAAGTGAAGCGGCGCGCAGGCATGCCTGCGCGCAGGATTGATCAGTGAATCTCGACCGTGAACGCAGCCTTGCCTTTGGCCGGACCTGCCGTGGCCGCCCCGGTGGCAATGTAGTTGGCGGTGAACGCCATGGGCTCTTCGGGCTTGAGGTAGGCAGCAGACGGCTCGTTGAGTCGCACTTCGTTACCCGAGGCGTCGCGGATTTGGATGGCGACGTTCTTGGCCGCTGTCGCCGGATTTTCCAGACCCAGCCATTGACCGTTCGGGCCTTGCGCACCGGTCAGGCCGATGAAGGTGACGGAGGCGGACTTGTCCTTGAGGTCGCATCCAGGGTCAGTGGCGTCGACCATCAGGGCGAAGTGACCACCACCGGCTACGTCACCGGCTTTTTTCAGGGTGTTGACCGACACCTTGCCGATGAAAGCCTCGCCTTTGACGCCGCCGGAGGTGTCGCCCACGCTGATGACGCAGGTGCTGGTGTCGACCGAGCCGTTGAAGTTGATTTCACCGTCGGCTGCATTCGCCAGGCTGGCTGCGCTGGCCAGGCCGGCGGCACAGAGAAGTTGCGCGAGTTTGTAGCTGTTCATAGCGTGCCCTTTTCGATACTGAGAAGTTGATCTGTCTTTTTGCGTTACCAAAGAAGCCGGTATCGCGTTGACGGATCGGAATTCTGCTCAGTCGCGGGCGCACGCCCCATAGGAAAATTCCCAAACTGCAAAAACAAGACGGCCCCTGAACGGGGCCGCCTCTTACTCGTCCTACAGCAAGCTTTGGGTCAGTCGATGTACTCGAACAACTTGACGATTTTCTGCACGCCGGACACGCCCTGCACCAGATTGGTAGCGCGAGTGGCCTCGGCCTGGGTCAGCAGGCCCAGCAAGTAGACGATGCCGTTCTCGGTCACCACCTTGATGCGCGAACCAGGGATGGCGCTGTCGGCCAGCATCTGGGTCTTGATCTTGGTGGTCAGCCAGGCATCGTTGTTGCGTGCCAGCAGCGAGGAGGGCGCCAGCACCTGGATTTCGTTGTGGACCTTCTTGACTCGCTGCACTTCGCTGGCCGCTTGCTCGGCCAGGGTCTTGAGGTCGGCGCGCGGCGTCTGGCCGGCGAGCAGGACCACACCGTTGTAGCTGGTCACGACCACATGGGAGTTCTTGTCCAGATCGATGTTGGCCTTGGCGATATTGACCGATACCTTGGTTTCGATCAGCGAATCATCGATCTTGCTGCCCAGGGTACGGGTGCCGCGGTCGTCGTCGATCGGCTTGTCGCGTGTAGCGGTCAGGACCGAACTGCAGCCGGTGACGCTCAAGGCCAGGCTCAGGGCCACTAGGGCAAGGCGGGTACGCTTCATTCTTCACTCCCGAACAATTGGCTGTCGATCAAGTCGCAGAGGCAGTGGATCGCCAGCAGGTGGACTTCCTGGATACGTGCCGTGACGTTGGCAGGCACGCGAATCTCGACGTCTTCAGGCAGCAGCAGGGAGGCCATGCCGCCCCCGTCGCGGCCGGTGAGGGCAACCACCACCATGTCACGGTCGTGGGCGGCCTGGATCGCCTGGATGATGTTGGCCGAGTTGCCGCTGGTGGAGATGGCCAGCAACACGTCCCCAGGCTGCCCCAGGGCGCGGATCTGTTTGGAGAATACCTCGTTGTAGCTGTAGTCGTTGGCGATCGAGGTGATCGTCGAGCTATCGGTGGTCAGGGCGATGGCGGGCAGGCTGGGGCGTTCGCGTTCGAAGCGGTTGAGCAGTTCGGACGAGAAATGCTGGGCATCGCCGGCCGAGCCACCGTTGCCGCACGACAGCATCTTGCCGTCGCTGAGCAGCGCGCCGACCATGACCTGGCTGGCTTGTTCGATGTACGGTGCAAGGACTTCCATCGCCTGTTGCTTGGTATCGATACTGGCCTGGAAAAGCTGGCGAATTCGGGATTGCATGTCCATCAAGGTGACCTTAAGTAGGGCGGCTGGTCGGGCAAGACCGCAGGGCTGCGGCGGTTCCCGGCACAAGAATGTGCAGCCCGCAAAGCAAAGAGCAAGAACGGGTGGCAAGGGTGTCTAGGGTCAGCTGTCGAAGGCATTGCGTATCCAGTTCAGGCGCGTGGCCTGGGTACCGGTGCCTTCCAGGGCAACCACGTCGAACCGGCATGGGTGTTGGGCCCAGCGCGCTTCCTTGATGAGGAAGTACTGCGCGGCCATCACCAGCTTTTCGCGCTTGCGGGCATCGATGCTGGCCAACGCTCCACCCCATTGTGCGTGCAGGCGATAGCGGACCTCGACGAATACTACTGTATCGCCCTCTAGCATGACCAGATCAAGCTCGCCTCGTTTGCACAGCCAGTTCTGTGCCAGCAGGCTCAGGCCCTGTGCACGCAAGTGCTCCAGGGCTTGCTGCTCGGCCTCGCGACCCGCCTTCTGGCGGGGGCTCAGCGACATTACGGCGTGGTGTTGGGCAGGCGCTGGACTTGACCACCAACGAACTGCGCCCACGGCAATTGGCGTTCGATGCGCTGGGTGGCGCTCATGCCCAGATTGCCGGACAGACCCTCGACACGGCTGTCGGGCAGGGCCTTGAGCTGGCCCAGGCGTGCGGCCAAGGTGTAGGCATCGACGCCCATGGCGTACAACCGGCCCATGCTGCCGTTGGCCTGTGGCCACTGACGCACGACCTGCTGGCGCAGTGGATTGCTGGAGTCGAGCAGCCAGGGCGTCTCGCAGAAGCGAATGCCGGTCATGTCGTTGTACTGGGCCTGGTCACCACTGGCACTGAACACATGCGAAGTGGCGTAGACCGGAAGGTCACCGGCGTACTGGAAGTTCAGGGTCGGCTTGATCTGCTGGGCCTGCTGGGGCGTGGCAGCCAGGAAGATGAAGTCGATGTCTTGGCGGCGCGATGCCTGTGCGCCTGTGCTGCTCTGCAGGCCACTGCCGGCATTGCGCACATTAAGCATGCTGGCGATCTGTTGAGCCAGTTGCACGGGCTGGTCGACGCGTTCGGCTGCAACCAGGGTGCCGCCATTGGCTTCAAAGTCTTGACGGAAGGCGTTGAGGACGCGGTCGCCCCAGTCGCCCTTGGGGATCATGGCAGCGGCGTTGTGCAGACCGTCGGCACGTGCCCGACGCGAAACTTCGCGGGCTTCGTCTTCGGCGGCCAGGCCGAACTGGAACAGCTGGGGTGGGCCAACCTGATTGCTGTCGCTGTAGTTCAGCGCCAGGGTCGGCAGGGGCAGTTGGGTACGTGCTGCCAGTTGCTTGACCAGTGGTTTTTCCAGCGGACCGATCACCAGCTGCACGCCTTGGGCCTGGGCCTGGCGGTAGAAGTCGTCGAGCGAAGTCAGGCGCGAACTGTCGATCACGTCGATCACCGGCGGCTTCTGGCCGGCTTGCTGGGCTTGATAGTAGGCCGCCATGAAGCCTTCGCGCAGGGCGCGCGCCACACCTGCCAGTTGCCCATCCTGAGGCAGCAGCAAGGCGATGCGGGTCAATGGCTGACTGGCCAGGGCCTTGAGCTTGACCAAGGGCGTCGGCAGCTGGCGAGCGGCTGGATGAGCGGCGTGCTGGGCTACCCAGGTGTCGATGGCGGTTTGCTGCTGTTCCAGGGTGCCCGCCGATTTGACCGCCAGGGCCAGGCTCAACCAGCCAGCGAAATCGTCGGTGCCCTGGTTTTGCAGTTGCTCCACCGGCAGCGAACCTACCAACGCCCAGATGGCTTCGTGATTCTGCCCAGCGGCGTCACCACTGAGCAGCGGCGCGACGAACACCCGCTCGCGGGCTGCGGCCAGGACCTGGCCGTCGGCTTCCAGCGCGCGTGCGCGAACCAGATGGGTACGTACCTGCTGGTCCGCAGGCAGTTCGCCCAGGCGCTGCAGACTCGGATGGTCGAGCGCGGCGAGCGCGGCCTTGGCGTCGTTGCGGGTCAGCGCAAGCTCTGCGCCCAGCGTGCTGGCCAGGATCTGCAGGCCCGGCTTGAGCAGTTCGATGCGCACCTGCTGCAGGATCTGCGTTGCACGGCTTGCGTCGCCTTGCCGCGCGGCCTGGTCCGCAGCGCTCAGGCGCAGAATGGACGCTTCTTCCGGCGACTTGCTGGCAGTGGCGCGTTCGAGCAGTTGCTCGACGGTGGCGTCCGGAGTGCGGGGCAGCTCACCGAGATTGGATGAAGGCGAACTGGCGCACGCAGCCAGCAGGGCGGCGAGGCATAGGGCAGATAGAAGCCGCAGGCAGGCTGTCATGGGTATCTTCCTGATTTACTCGATCAATAGACGGGCAAGTGTACCCAAGCATCGGCGAGGGTGCGATGAAGAAGGCAAACGCGTCCTTATATAGGACGAGCAAATGTTTCACCCGAGCGGTGCCGAATCGCAGGACAAGCACTGGGTGGCGCAGAGCCTGTACAATGCCGGTTTGGCCGAACGACAAGGTGTGTGCTGTGACTGCTTCAAGCGCTTCTAATTCCACCCCAGGCACACTTTATGTAGTCGCTACGCCCATCGGCAATCTGGACGACATGAGCGCACGCGCGTTGAAGATCCTGGGCGACGTGGCGCTGATCGCAGCCGAAGACACGCGCCATTCGCTACGCCTGATGCAGCACTTCGGTTTGAATACGCCGTTGGCCGCCTGCCACGAGCATAACGAGCGGGACGAAGGCAGCCGGTTCATTCAGCGATTGCTGGCAGGCGATGACGTAGCGCTGATTTCCGATGCCGGTACGCCGCTGATTTCCGACCCCGGCTACCACCTGGTGCGGCAGGCGCGTGCGGCGGGCGTGCAGGTGGTGCCGGTACCTGGGCCCTGCGCCCTGATCGCGGCGCTGTCGGCCGCAGGCCTGCCCTCGGACCGGTTCATCTTCGAAGGCTTCCTGCCGGCCAAGACCGCCGGCCGTTGCGCGCGCCTTGAACAGGTCCGGGAAGAGCCGCGTACCTTGATCTTCTACGAGGCGCCGCATCGCATACTCGAATGCCTGCAGGACATGGAGAAAGTCTTCGGCGGCGAGCGTCCAGCGCTGTTGGCGCGCGAATTGACGAAGACCTTTGAAACCCTCAAGGGGCTGCCGCTGTCGGAGTTGCGTGCGTTCGTGGAAGCCGACAGCAACCAGCAGCGTGGCGAGTGTGTGGTACTGGTGGCTGGATGGACCGCCCCGCTCAGCGACGAGGCTGTCAGCGGCGAGGTCATGCGCGTTCTCGACCTGTTGTTGGCGGAGATGCCGCTCAAGCGCGCTGCTGCCGTTGCCGCAGAGATTACTGGGGTGCGCAAAAACCTGCTTTATCAGGTCGCGCTGGAAAAACAGAAGGCATGATGCCGATCCCCAGGGCTCGATCGGTGTGATTAAAGCTTGTCCTAGCCGGTGCATGTCGTTAACCTGCGCGCCGGAGAGTCGATCGGACAGTCGCTGCCCGTTTTTGTTCCGCAACTTGTTGCAGGGCAAGCGGGGGGAGGAAAGTCCGGGCTCCATAGGGCAGAGTGCCAGGTAATGCCTGGGAGGCGCGAGCCTACGGAAAGTGCCACAGAAAATAACCGCCTAAGCGCGCAAGCGCCGGTAAGGGTGAAAAGGTGCGGTAAGAGCGCACCGCACGT
>Ga0308158_10003334_pt1 | contig 14248 bp, 9 predicted proteins | sample PhyBR2_FD_201038 | JGI IMG/M metagenome (GOLD analysis project Ga0308158, IMG submission 201038) | Phyllosphere microbial communities from UC Gill Tract Community Farm, Albany, California, United States - DLSLB.R2 | ecosystem: Host-associated > Plants > Phyllosphere > Unclassified | place: USA... | reverse complement strand
TGAGGTCAGCATATAGTTTGAAACGTTAAACAACAGGACCAGCCCAATACACTTCATCATTGGCACGCGGTGCTTGCTTAACATCTTGAGGAGCGTCAGACGGGGTTTACTTTGCTCCAGCTCCTCTTGTTTTTGCATGTGTTGCTTGAAAGCCGGTGTTTCTTCGAGCTTCAGACGGACATACAGGCCGAACAAACCCAGTGGTGCGGCGATAAAGAAGGGCACGCGCCAGCCCCATGACATCATGGCTTCAGGCGAGATAACGGTCGTCATAACAGTCACCAGGCAGGCACCCAGCAGATAACCGCCTAAGGTCCCGAACTCCAGGAAGCTGCCCATGAAACCACGGCGTTTATCAGTTGAATATTCAGCGATAAAGGTTGCTGCACCGCCATATTCTCCCCCTGTAGAAAATCCCTGAACAAGTCTTGCAACCAGCAGAAGGATTGGCGCCATGATACCGATTGAGGCATAGGACGGGATGATGCCGATGCAGAACGTGCCTATCGACATCATTATCATGGTTATCGCCAGCACTTTCTGGCGCCCGATGCGGTCGCCCAGGGGACCGAATACCATACCGCCCAGCGGGCGCACCAAAAAGGCTGCGGCAAAGGTACCAAACGTAGCGATTAACTGGATGGCCGTATTGGCATCGGGGAAGAAAACTTTGCCGATGATGACAGCCAGATAGCTGTAAACACCGAAGTCAAACCACTCCATGGCATTGCCTAATGCGGCTGCACCGACAGCACGTTTCAACATTCCGTTATCGATAACGGTGATGTCATCGAACGTGAGCTTTTTTGGTTTTTTATTCCAGAAATGTTTTTTAGGCCTGGGTGACGATGAACGATTAGTATCCATATTTTCCTCATACTACTTAAATGAAGACGACCTATAGCTTTCGCAGCCAGTGAGCGAGGTTAACGGAAAAAAAGGAAGTGAAAGCTATAAGAGGCTAGTTACATTAATGATAGAGCGTTCTTAACCGCAGCGAGAAAACATAGTACATGAATGTAATTTTTTGCAAGTAATCAGCAAAAAAGACTGTTGTATAAAAGAGATAGCCATACATTATTTTTTACTTTTGTTTACATATTGGTATGTTTTGGGCGGTGTAAATGCCATTTTATTCACATCAATGCTGTCGCAGAAGCACGTTGAGTCGCGGATAACGTCCTGGGTAGGGGTTCATCGATCTGCCAGCAAAGGTGCTGGCAGATCTATTTGATTTACGCCGGTTCTGCAGCCGGTGTTCGTCCGCTGCTCCACCACAGCAGTAACGCCACCAGGGCGATGCAACCTAATGCGCTAAAGGCAATGCTGTAGGAATAGCGCGCCACGATCAGTCCGGTCATCGCCGGGCTCATTGATGCGCCAACGCCTTGCATCAGCATCACCACGCTCTGACCGGCATTAACGTGCCCGCTTCCACGCAGCAGCGACACAATATAACCCGGGACGGCAACGCCGAGGATGCCGGCCGCAATACCATCGAGGATTTGCACAGGGATCACAAATAACGTCTCTGGAAACTCTGCCGCAATAAGCGCACGAAGCGGCATCATTAACAGGGCGGTCATAATTAAATGGCGATAGCCAATTTTATCCACGCGTCGTGAGACATAAATCGCTACCGGGATCATGACCAGTTGGGAAATCACCACGGTCGCCGCAGCGTATAAGCCGGGGTCAACCGCATGTGGTCCGGTAGAGGAAGCAACGCGCATACTCAGCATGGGCAGCAGGGCGGCGTTGGCCAGATGAAACAGCAGTAAAGTCAGGCCGGTAATCAACAGTGCCGGTTTACGTGCCAGTATCCACAGGCTCAGACCAGGCTTGTGCGACTGATTATCTTCTAATCCGCGCGCCACCTCATGATTGATATCCTGCCCCCGGATCGCCATTGTCGCGATAGCTGCAAAGACGGCCATGATCATCATTAAAATAAATACCGCCCCCAGCCCCCATTTCCAGGCTGCAAATCCTGCCAGGACAGCCGCCAGCGTGTTTCCTGCATGGTTGTAGGCCTCATTGCGGCCCATCTGGTGGTTAAATCCCTTTTGTCCGGTCAAACCCAGCGTTATCCCTGCTACGGTTGGGCCAATAAAGGCGGCAGCAATACCCGCAACGATTTGTGAAATGATCGCTGTCCAGGACTGATCGCTGTACCAGAGCAATAAAGTGGCAACGGTAATCACGATGCATCCGACCAGTATGACAAGTCGTTTATACCGCGTCGCATCCGCCACCACGCCAGCGGGTAAGGTTGACAGAAGGCCGGCGATGCCGCCCGACGTCATCACCAGGCCTATTTCATCCGGGCTCCAGTGGCGCTCTGTCAAAAAAATGCCTAAAAAGGGCCCCAGACCGTCTCTGACGTCGGCCAGAAAAAAACTCATCAGACACAGTGCCTGAAGTGACCGTTGTGACATGTGATTTTCCCTGTAGCAATAGTAAGGGTTGAGTGACCAACACATTTCAATAAGTAACCTGGTGAATCATGGCAGCAAAAACACGAAGTAACATAACGTTAAAGTTACAAAATGAAAAAATTCACTTTTTATGCAATTTGATCTAACGACTTCCAGAATAAGTGCTGAGCGCCTGCGGCAGGATTGTGCTTAATGAGGATTTACGCCGTCGTTAAGATGAAAGCCCGGTTAAGGTGTGGGGAAAATCGTCAGTGCGACCCTATGATGGACTGACGCTGACCGCGGGCGGCAAAACAAGACCGCGCAGAATACGGCATTCCTTGTCCAGCAAAGACTCAACTGATGCTCTGTTGCCCTTATCCCAGCCGCGCCGGGTTGCCAGCAGGATAAAGCCTTTTTCACCCCAGAAGGTCGTTGGCACCAAGGCGATACCATATTCCGCCAGCATAGGAGGCGACAGGCGAAAGTGGCTGGCAACAGAGGCAATGGGGTAAATGCCCATGGCTGTGGGTTGCAGCACACGACGGGCGTAGTAGGTATGAGTGAGCAGCTTATCGGGCAGGGGATGCCACGCATCCTGAATATAGGGACGCTCGGCCTTCAACTGCCTGTAAACATCTTCTCGCAGGCAGGTGAGGTGGATGTGTAATTGATTCTGGCTGCGGCCCCAGGCTGAATTGATCGCCATCCCGAGCCTGTCTTCGGGCACCGGCCTGCCGTAAACCGACGTTAACTGATAACGCATCAGCCAGGCGTAGCCAAAATAGTCTGGTCGGTTACGCACCGACAGCAACGGGCTTTCAATACCGGACATCGGAATCGTGGGAACCAGAATGAAATGATAGGGATAGCGTGGGTTTTGAATCAGGGTGAAACCCTGTTGTTTTCCTTTTGGAATATAAACTTGCTGGCAAGGGGAGGGATGGCCGGTGTACTGATAGTTCACCATGCAAAGGTTGTCCGTCACCGCCCACAACGCATCTGAGCGAGCGCATCCCGCCAGCGTGAGCGCCATTCCAGCCAGTATCATCAGGCGACAGAGCAGCGTCAGCATAAACTCAACCGTTCACAGCCAGGAATAACCTGTGGGGATCGGAAAAGCGTTCACTGCCTCTGCTACCTGTACCGCTCAATCCTTCCCATGCCATATCGCGTTTGTCCTTTCGTCTGAGCGGTCTGCTATCCCGTAAGTTAGCGCCACTCGGTAATGAACACCACTGGAAACGCCAGAAAAGACTGAAAGATGATGAGATAACGTGTTTTGTCCATTTCTGAAAGGGCCGGCATAAACCCGCCTGGCAATGTGGCAACGGAGACATCGTGTGCTGACAGGATCAACGAATGGTCAACTGGGTTAATGCCGTTAATAACACATCCACTTTGGGCAGGAGCTGTTTACGTCGTGGCCAAATGACACTCAGCGGCAGACCATCAGGTTGCAGTTGCGGTAATACGATTTCCAGTTCACCGCGGGCGACGGCGCTCTCCACCAGCCACGATGGCATTTGCGCGACGCCCAACCCGGCAATGACTGCCTGAAGTTGCGCATCCACATCAGCCAGTGCCATGCGAAAAGGCACGTCGCGCCAGTAGGTATGTCCGTCTTTGCCGGTAAACAACCACGGCTTTGGCGTATTATCGGCACGTTCATACAGGATCGCCCGATGCTGCATCAGCGCCTGTTCGCTTTGCGGCCGCCCTTCGCGCGCCAGCCAGTCAGGCGAAGCACAAAACACCATTCGTTCACGTCCTATGTGACGACAACCCATTGAGGCAGGCAAATCGTCTGATCCTCCAATTCTGACCGCAACATCAATCCCTTCATCAAACAGATCGGTGAAGCGATCCGAAAAACGCATTCTCAACTCAAGTTCAGGATGTTGCTGACAAAACGGAATCAGCAACGGCATCACATTCAGTCGACCATAAGTATGAGGTACCGCAAGCCGCAGACGTCCAGAAGGAATAATACGTTGCGCTGCCAGTACGGCTTCCGCTTCAGCCAGCTCTTCCATAATACGTAAGCAGGTCTGGTAATAGGCGCTGCCCGCATCGGTCAGTTGCAGTTTACGGGTTGTGCGTTCAAGCAGGCGCGATCCCAGACGCGTCTCCAGCCGGCTGACGCTTTTGCTTACGGCTGAGCCGGTAACATGTAAACGCGCAGCGGCAGCGGTAAAACTTCCGCTCTCTACGCTGGCCACAAAAGGGACAATGTCCTTCAAACGTTGATCGTGCATGATTGATGAACTCAGGTTGATAATGGTGTGAATTATTACCCGAAATGGGAATGAAATTCTCTATTACCCTTAGCATTACGTAAAACGAGGAGAATTAACATGCAAAAACAGGCTTTGATTGTCGGCATTAGTGGCGTGATCGGTCGGGCGTTAGCTGAAAGACTACACAATGAGGGCTGGCAGGTCAGCGGACTGTCGCGCGGCCGCGGCGCAGTGCCCGAAGGCTGCAGCAGCTTAACGGCCGATCTCACCGATCCTGAAGCCGTACGGGCGGCACTAAAAGCGATCAAACCCGATGCGGTTTTCTTCAGCGTGTGGGCACGACAGGATACGGAAAAAGAGAATATTCGTGTTAATGGCGGCATGATTCGCAACGTTATCGAAGCACTCGGCGAACGATTGCAGGGTGCCCATGTGGCGCTGGTGACGGGCCTTAAGCACTATCTGGGGCCATTTGAAGCTTACGGGAAAGGAGCCGTTCCGGTAACACCTTTCCGTGAAGAACAAGGCCGTCAGCCGGTAGACAATTTCTATTATGCGCAAGAAGACGAAGTCTTTGCTGGCGCAGACAAGTATGGCTATCGCTGGAGCGTACATCGTCCACACACCATCATTGGTTATGCGCTGGGGAATGCCATGAACATGGGGCAAACCCTCGCCGTCTATGCGACGTTGTGTAAAGAGAAAGGCTGGCCGTTTATCTTCCCTGGCTCGCCTGAGCAGTGGAATGGCGTGGTTGACATGACCGATGCTGGCCTTCTTGCGGAGCAACTCGCGTGGGCCGCGACCAGCCCGGCTGCCGCTAACCAGGATTTTAACGCGGTGAACGGTGACGTTTTCCGCTGGAACTGGATGTGGCCAAAACTGGCTGAGTATTTTGGTGCAGAGGCCGCAGATTATCCGGCGAAGATGATGCCGCTTGACGGGCGCATGCAGGAGGCCGCCAGTGTATGGCAGGAACTTGCCCAGCGCGAGAACCTGCGTGAGAAAGATATTACCCGACTGGCTTCCTGGTGGCACACCGATGCCGATCTGGGCCGCCCAATGGAAGCCTTTACTGACATGAGCAAAAGTCGCAAAGCGGGCTTCACCGGCTACCGGAGTACTCTGGACGCGTTTATTCAGCTTTTCGATAAGCTGAAGCAAGAGAAAATCATTCCGTCATAACGCCTTACAGAGCGCCTTATCCGGCGCTCATTTATCGTTGTGCTTATGTCTATACTGATTGTCTGACTGATGTGAGATAAGGAGCAGAATGATGACGACATGTTTTATTATTGGCGCAGCTGGCAAAGTCGGCTCTCATCTGACGAAGCAGCTCAGTGCTAAGCAACATGCGGTTTCTGCACTGCATCGCAAACCCGAGCAGGCCGAAGCACTTAAGTTAGCGGGTGCTGTTCCTGTGGCTGGCGACATTCAGCAACTGACTGTGGATCAACTGGCGCAAAAAATGGCACATCATGAAGTGGTGATTTTTAGCGCGGGCGCGGGTGGCGCGGGCATTGAACTGACTAATGCCATTGATGGTGAGGGCCTGGCTCTCGCCGTCGACGCAGCAGAAAAAGCCCATGTGAAGCGCTTTATGCTGGTTTCGGCCTTCCCGGATGCCGGTCGTGGTGAAAAAACTTCCGAGGGATTCGAGAACTATATGCGCGTGAAGCGACTCGCCGATGTGCGTTTAGTTGAAAGCGCGCTTGACTGGGTTATTCTTCGGCCTGGTACGTTAACCGATGTTGCGGGCACGGGCAGGGTACGTGCAGATTTAGCTATCCCTTACGGGTCGGTTCCGCGCGAGGACGTAGCCGCCACGCTGGTGGCGCTGGTCGAAACACCGCAAATTTCACACAAAATTATCGAGCTGACCGAAGGTGATGAAAGGATAAGCGACGCAATGCATCGCCTGCAGCGCGATTAAAAAAAACGGCCCCGTAACAGGGGCCGTTTTGTATTGCTGCCTGCGTAAGCTTATTTCACACAGCGCGAGCAGTGTTCACGTTCAATATGCTGGAAGAAGTCATTTCCTTTGTCATCAACCAGAATGAAGGCCGGGAAATTCTCTACCTCAATTTTCCAGATGGCTTCCATTCCCAGCTCTGCATACTCCACGCACTCCAGACTCTTGATGCTCTGTTGCGCCAGAACGGCAGCGGGTCCACCAATACTTCCAAGATAGAAACCGCCATGTTTATGACAGGCATCGGTGACCTGCTGGCTACGGTTGCCTTTTGCCAGCATGACTTTGCTGCCGCCATTGGCCTGCAGAAGGTCGACATAGGAATCCATACGGCCTGCGGTGGTTGGGCCCAGTGAACCCGACGCATAGCCTTCCGGTGTTTTTGCCGGGCCAGCATAATAGACCGGGTGATCTTTAATGTACTGCGGCAGCCCTTCACCGTTATCAATACGTTCTTTTAATTTGGCATGTGCAATGTCGCGGGCAACAATAATGGTGCCGGTCAGAGACAAACGCGTTGAAACCGGGTATTCCGAAAGCTGAGCAAGGATTTCATTCATTGGACGGTTCAGGTCGATATGAACCACTTCGCCTTCACCCTGTTTGCGCAATGCTTCAGGGATAAAGCGTCCCGGATTGGCTTCCAGTTTTTCAATCCAGATACCGTCGCGGTTGATTTTTGCTTTGATATTGCGGTCGGCGGAACATGAAACACCCATGCCAATGGGGCAGGATGCGCCGTGGCGAGGCAAGCGGACTACGCGGATGTCATGCGCAAAATATTTGCCGCCAAACTGTGCTCCCAGCCCAAGCTGCTGCGCCGCTTCCAGTAACTCCTGCTCAAGCTGAACATCGCGGAACGCCTGACCATGCTCGTTACCTTCTGTTGGCAAGCCATCGTAGTAATGGGTCGAGGCCAGCTTTACGGTTTTCAGCGTACTTTCAGCAGAGGTGCCACCTATCACAAAGGCGATATGGTAAGGAGGACAAGCCGCCGTACCCAGCGTGCGCATTTTATCAACCAGATAATTTTTCAACTTGCCCGGGCTGAGCAGCGCTTTGGTTTCCTGATACAAATACGTTTTGTTCGCGGAACCGCCGCCTTTGGCAATACAAAGGAATTTGTATTCATCACCGTCCACGCTGTACAGGTCAATCTGCGCCGGAAGGTTGGTGCCGGTATTCACTTCTTTGTACATATCCAGCGCGGCGTTTTGCGAGTAACGCAGGTTATCTTCGATATAGGTATTGTAGATACCTTGTGACAGCGCCGCCTCATCACCCCCGCCAGTCCAGACTCGCTGGCCTTTTTTCCCCATAATGATGGCCGTGCCCGTGTCCTGACAGGTGGGCAATACACCTTTAGCCGCAATCTCTGAATTGCGTAAAAACTGCAGCGCAACGTACTTATCGTTATCGCTGGCTTCAGGATCGGCCAGAATTGACGCAACCTGCTGCTGGTGGGCGGGGCGCAACATAAAAGAGGCATCATGAAATGCCTGTTGTGCCAACAGGGTCAATGCCTGTGGGTCCACTTTTAAGATGGACTGGCCGTCAAACTCAGCAACGGAAACATAATCAGGGCTGAGCAGATAGTATTCGGTGTCCTCGTGGGTAAGAGGAAAGGGGTTCTGATAAAAAAAAGGTTTGTTCGACATAGTATCTCACTTAATGACGTGCTGGCTCCATTAAGGCAGGCTGACAGGAGCAACATCAAAGGCGAATGAGTTGTTTATTATGCTTGCCAGCCTTTAACACAGGCTGGCAAGTGTTGGCATGTTATCTTATGACGCGTCGAATTGCATTTGGCACCATCAGAACATCCACACCATCCAGGGATAGGCGATTAGCATCATAGCAATCAGGAAGATAGCGCCAAAGATGGTACCCAACCGCCAGTAATCCTTCGTTGGTAAGTAGCCGCTGCCGTAATAAATGGGGCTTGGGCCAGTACCGTAAGGTGTGATGATGCCCATGACACCCAGCGAAGTACACAGCATCAGGCAGAACACCGGCATATTGATACCTGGAATTGAGGCCGCAATGGTCAACATGGCAGGCAGCAACGCGGTAGTGTGCGCGGTGGTACTGGCAAACAGATAGTGCAAAAGGAAGAAGGCAATCAGCAGTACCACAGCGGATATTTGTGGGTCGTACCCTTGCAGCAACATTCCCCCTTCTTTGCCCAGCCAGGCGATAAAGCCTACACGGGCTAAACCATCAGCCAGGGCAACCAGCGTGGCAAACCACGCAAAGGTGTTCCAGGCGGCTTTGTTGCTGGTGATGTCATTCCAGTTGAGAACGCCGGTCCACAGCATCAGGATAATGACCAGCAGGGCTGCCATCGCCGGTTCGATCCAGGCGGTGGCAAAAATCCACATCAGCAGCGCACAGACCACAAACACCAGTAACAGAATTTCATTGCGGGTCAGCTTACCCAGTTTTTCCAGCTCAGTGATGGCCCAGCGAGGCACTTCATCATTTACTTTCACTTCCGGCGGGTAGAACCAGTACGCCAGCAGCGGCATTGTCAGAATCAGCAGCAGACCCAGTGGCAGAAAGGCAAGGAACCACATTCCCCATGAAATATCAAAACCAATAACGCTTTTGACTAACGCAAGGGCGAGCAGGTTGGGAGCCAGAGCAGACAGAAACATAGAGCTGGTGATACAGGCGGCAGTGATAGCAACCCACATCAGATAAGATCCAATTTTACGCGCACTGGGATCATTGGGTTTTGAACCATACAGCGGTGGCAGGTTAGCTATGATGGGATAAATGGTGCCGCCACTGCGCGCCGTATTAGACGGGGTGAAAGGGGCCAGCAGTAAGTCAGCGAAGGTAATGGCATAGCCCAGGGTTAAACTCCGGCGGCCCAGGTATTTCACCAGAATCAGTGCCAGACGGCGACCAAACTGGGTTTTGTCATACCCGGCGGCAAACATAAATGCGCCGAAAATCAGCCACACCGTTGAGTTACCAAAGCCACTCACCGCCCATTTGAATGACTCGGTGGCCAGCTTAAATTTGGGATTGGCCAGCTCTGCCGGGCTAAAAAGCAGAAACTGACTGAACAGGGCAATGACGACCACCCCGGTCAGGCCAATTACTGCGCCGGGTAACGGTTCAAAAATCAGCCCGACGATAACGCCAACGAAGATAGCAAAGAAGTGCCATGCATAAGGCTCAAGACCTGATGGCACGGGAACAAGTAATAAAAGCACGGCTACCACAATCGGTAGAATTAACATCAGCGCTTTATTTTTGCCCGCAGCTGCAGGGGCTGCTTTTGGGGGCTCTTTGACGTTTGAGAGTGTTTTCATAGTATTTTTCTACGTGTTAAGGATAATTCGATCTGCGTCCCGGCTATTCATCAATACTTGCCTTTTTATTCTTGTTTATGCGAATAAACCGTGATGCTTTATATTTTTTAAGCGTTTCCACGAGTGCGATGCAGAAACTTTAAGAGGTCATGTCGATATGATGCGATTTATTCCAAATAAAATATTGATCCAGATCAAGTAAGTTAAATTATATTTTTAATTTTTTAACAATCATATTTTTTATAACGTATAAATAGATTAAATATATTAATTAATAAAGTTTTTTGGCGGTTTTTTGAATGATGGCCAACAAAAATACCTTTTTAATCTGTTGTTTTTATTGGTTATTTTTTAATTTTATGCTTTCAATTGATTTTAGTTAACTATTGGTTAACAATAAATATACATTACGATTTCGTTTTTCGCAAATAGCCAGGCAGAAATATTTAAAAGTTAAATAATTAAAATTATAGCTTATGAAACTAAAATAATTTGTATATTAGTGTCATGACATCGGACCACTTAATTATATATAAAATAGCGTCCGCAAAAAATTCCCAGCTTTTGAAATTTTGGAGTTAATCGCAATGAATACACTCACCCCCATTCTCAATCCCATTACTTTGCCGCGGGGCGCGGTTTTAAAAAATCGCCTGATAATGGCACCGATGACAACCTGTACGGGATTTTATGACGGAACCGTCACCAGTGAACTGGTTGAATATTATCGTGCCCGTGCTGGCAGTATCGGAACGGTCATTGTTGAATGCTGCTTTATCGATCCGCATGGCCCCGCGTTTCCAGGTGCCATTGCCATCGACAGTGATAACAAAATACCGGGTTTAAAGAGAATCGCTGACGCCATCAAGCAAGAAGGATCGACGGCGATTTTACAGATCTATCATGGTGGTCGCATGGTTGAGCCTGAGCTAATAGGCGGTAAAACGCCTGTTGCTCCAAGCGCGATTGCCGCACCGCGGGAAGGCGCAACGACACCACGTGCGTTAACGGCTGAGGAAGTCGAAACCATGATCACCAAGTTTGGTGATGCCGTTAACCGCGCCATCAAAGCCGGTTTTGATGGTGTGGAAATCCATGGTGCAAATACCTATCTGATTCAGCAGTTTTACTCCCCCAATTCAAACCAACGCGAGGATAAGTGGGGCGGCAGCCGCGATAACCGTGCCCGGTTTCCCTTAGAAGTCCTGGAAATCACCCATAAAATGGCCGCGCGATTTGCGCATAACGGTTTTATTATCGGCTATCGCTTTTCCCCTGAAGAAATTGAAGTCCCGGGTATCCGCTTTGAAGATACCCTGTACCTACTGGAAAAGCTGGCGGCACGCGGGCTGGATTATGTTCACTTTTCCGTTGGACAGCTCATGCGCCCGTCAATCGTAGATACCCGCGATCCGACGCCGCTCATTGAAAAGTTCGTCGCCATGCGCTCCGCAACCCTGGCAAAAGTGCCGGTGATTGGTGTTGGCGGCGTGATAAACAAAGAAGATGCAGAGAAAGCGCTGGAAAAAGGCTACGACCTGGTTGCGATCGGGAAAGCCTGTATCGCTTATCCAGACTGGACAGACCGCATCATCAATAATGAGCACCTCGAACTCTATATCGACAGTAACAAACGTGAAGCGTTACTGATCCCTGAGCCGCTGTGGCGCTTCTCGCTGGTTGACGCGATGATTCGTGACATGAGCGAAACCGGACGTAAATACAAAGCCGGGGTTTATCAGGAGAAAGTGGAGGCCGAGGCGCTGAAGCTGAAAATCAACGTCACGCTGGATACTGACCGTATTACGGATATTTCTCTGGTGCCGGACGATACGCTCGACGTCGACTTCACCACCACGTTTGAAAGCCTGCGTAATCGTATTTTGGTGGCTAACAGCCCGCACGTGGATGCTATCACCGGTGCGACAACGCAGAGTGAGGCGCTGAAAAAAGCGGTTTCACGTGCGATGACCACATCCAATAAAGCCCATGTGATTGAGGAGGGCGGCAATCCGAACGCGCCGCAGCAGTATGATGTCGTGGTCGTGGGAAGTGGTGGTGCCGGGCTGGCTGCGGCTATTCAGGCTCATGATGAAGGCGCCAAAGTGGTTGTCATTGAAAAAATGCCCACTATCGGTGGCAACACCATTAAAGCGTCTGTCGGAATGAACGCGGCAGAAACGCGCTTTCAGAAACTAAAAGGGATTGAAGACAGTAAAGAACTGTTTTATGAAGAAACCCTCAAGGGCGGCAAATTTAAAAATAATCCAACCCTGTTGCGCGAATTTGTGGATTTGGCGCCCGAGGCAATTGACTGGCTGGCTGATCACGGTATTGAACTGAATGACATTACCATCACCGGTGGCATGAGTATTGACCGTACACACCGTCCTGCCGACCGCTCAGCGGTAGGGGGCTTCCTGATCAGTGGGCTGGTGAAAAATATCAATAACCGCAACATCGATGTGTTGCTGGAAACTGCCGTAGAGGAAATCCTGTTTGAAAATGGGGCGGTCAGCGGTGTGAAAGTGGTGGACGAATACAACGACAGCCGCATCCTCAACGCGAAAAGTGTCATCGTAGCAACGGGCGGTTTCAGCGCTAACCGGGAAATGGTGGTCAAATACCGTCCTGAGCTGGATGGCTTTGTTACCACTAACCATAAAGGTGCCACCGGCGCGGGCATCGCAATGTTGCAAAAAATCGGCGCAGATACCGTGGACATGGGTGAAATTCAGATTCACCCAACGGTTGAACAGACAACGTCCTATCTGGTTTCCGAGTCCATTCGTGGCGGTGGGGCCATTCTGGTCAGCCAGGCGGGACAGCGTTTCTGTAATGAAATGGAAACCCGCGATAAAGTCTCGGCACAGATTATTGCGCTGCCAGAGAAAAGCGCCTGGATTGTGTTTGACGAGCAGGTCCGTATGAATAACAAAGCGGCTGATGAGTATATTGCCAAAGGTTTTGTCATCAGTGCTCCCACCGTCGGTGAACTGGCAGTGAAACTGAATATGGATCATCAGACGCTGAAAGACACATTGCAACGCTACAACGGGTTTGTTGTGCAACAGAAAGACGTCGATTTTGACCGACAGACGGCGCTGCGCCATCCGTTGAATGAAGGGCCTTTCCATGCCATTCGTATCGCCCCTGGCGTTCACCATACGATGGGCGGTGTCACCATCGATACCACCACGGCGGTGCTTGACAGTGAAAAACAGGCCATCAACGGTGCCTGGGCGTGCGGTGAAGTCGTCGGCGGTATTCACGGTGCAAACCGTATCGGCGGTAACGCCGTTGCGGATATCATCATCTTCGGTATTCTGGCCGGCGCAAACGCAGCGGCTTTTGCCAAACGTTAAGCCGTGACATCCGGCATCTGCCAGCACGCAGATGCCGGTTTTATTTCATTCAGGGCCGTGTCGCTTATGCAAACCGATTCGCAAGTTTATGCTTATTCTGCCGTCCTGATGGGATCGCCCATTCTGCTTAAGCTGTTTGATCATGACGAAAAGCTTGCCGCTCAGGCTTTCAGGTTAATCAAGCAGTATGAGAATCTGCTGACGGTTAACCGGGCGCACTCCGAAGTGATGGCTGTTAACCATGCTGCAGGTCTGCATCCTGTGAGCGTCAGTCAACCCGTCTTTGATTTGATTCAGCGCGCATTAACGGTCAGCCTGTTGCCAGGCAGCAGTTTTAATCTGGCGATTGGTCCGCTGGTAAAATGTTGGAAGATTGGTTTTCAGGGCGACAGCGTTCCTGCGCGGAAGACCTTGCTGGCGACGTTGCCCTTAACCGATCCGGAGAACGTCGAGCTTGATGCTGTCAGTCGTGCAGTCTTTCTGAAAAAAGCGGGGATGGAGATTGATTTAGGCGCGATCGCCAAAGGCTACATCGCCGATCGGGTGCAGGCATTTTTGCAGCAGCATGGTGTGGACAGTGCCCTGATTAACCTTGGCGGCAACGTGCAGACGTTGGGCGCACCACGCGATGCGCCGCAGCAGGGATGGGCTATCGGTCTGAAAACCCCGTTTGCAGCGCAGGATGCGCTGATTGGCGTCATTCATGTGGTTAACAAATCAGTAGTGACGTCCGGCATCTATGAGCGTTACTTCGAACGGGACGGCGTCTGTTACCACCATATTCTTGACCGGCGTACCGGCTATCCGCTGGATAATGAACTGCTTAGCGTGACCATTATTTCGGACCAGTCAATCGATGGTGATATTTTCACCACGCTGATTTATGGCATGGGCGTTGAAAAGGGCATCGACTATCTGAAAACCTTTCCTG
>Ga0308158_10003333_pt1 | contig 14254 bp, 10 predicted proteins | sample PhyBR2_FD_201038 | JGI IMG/M metagenome (GOLD analysis project Ga0308158, IMG submission 201038) | Phyllosphere microbial communities from UC Gill Tract Community Farm, Albany, California, United States - DLSLB.R2 | ecosystem: Host-associated > Plants > Phyllosphere > Unclassified | place: USA... | reverse complement strand
CCACAGAAGATCCGCGGAGTGTTTTTGTTTGTTAATGTGAATGTTATTTTTTTATATTCAATTCTTATACCAAATTGAAAAATTCGTCAATTTATCATAATTATTTTTTGTTGAAGAATAGTATTGCCTCATGAATATTTCTGTCTTGGAGCAAATCATCAAAATTATCCTGCTTCGAAACAGTAATATCTGGTATAATCTGCTTGTAATAATTCCTGTTCCTATCGCAATCATACCCAATGCTTAATGGCATTCTTGCATCAAAAGGCAGACTTACCACCATATTGGAAGTTGTTTTCCCTAAAGTTTTTTCTCCTATAAAAATGGTATTGGGTCTTCCTTTAAAAGCTAAAGCCGTCACTTCTCCGGAACTTGCCGTTAATCCGCCAATGATTACTGCAACTTTAGATTTATTTATCAATTCTCCGCTCGGCTTTATATAAGAAGGTTTCTTTTCTCCTTGATCGTAAACTCCTTTATTTAATTTTGTAGAATTAATCAGTTTTTTATCGCCATCAAGAGTTCCCCAAACAACATTATCGCCTAGCAAATCATATAAAGCTAATAACATTGGCGCCAAATTTCCGCCTGTATTGAAGCGAAGATCAACAATCCACCCGTCCAATTTATTGTTAGCTTTTAATTCAGCTATTTTGTCATATAAAGGCTGAGCAATTTTATGAACATTTTCAGAACTAAAATCATCAAACGAAATATTTGGCATTAAGATATAACCATACCTTTCATCTAAAACTTTTGCTTCGAATTCCGGTTTAGTTTTAAATTTTCTCATCCACGCATCACTGAAATTCTCCCATTGAACATCTACTGTCGGACCATAATTTTTCCCCTGATACATTACCTTAGAATGGTCTGCCCCAATTTTATCCAGCAAAACCTTCACTTCTTTTAAAGAACTTTTAAAGTCTTTTGCCGTTTCAAGATTTTTAATTGTTTCAGCCTTTAATTTCTTCCAGTCAAAATCTTTTTTGTGTAAATACGCTACTTCTAACGATTTAAACACTTTATCATAGAAAACTTTTGTACTGTCTTTTGACGTCTTTATTCTTTGTGCACTGATATTGATCGTAAGACAGAAAACGCAGATGATTCCTAAAAGCTTAGTCATTATTGTTGATTGATCCATTCATATAAATTACCATCCCAAAGCTACTCCAAAAACCAAAGCTTTGTCGTTTTGAAAATAAGAATCTTTAAAGAAGTTGCTGAAATCTTTTTTCACAAAAAGACTTATATTATCATAAGATACTGTAAACTGAGCACCGTAAACAAAAGGATTTACCTGATAATTTGATCGGTCTCTGATATTTTTATCGTCTCCTTTCACAATATTATTGGTTGACATTTTAATTCCGCCATACATATTCGCTCCCACTCTGAAACCATCTGAATAGGGTCTGTACTGAACATCCATTCCCGCATTTTTCAGTTTAGAGAAATTATATTGAAAACCAAGCGGAACCATAATATAACCTGTTCTTAATTTAGCCTTATCAAGACTTCCTTCAAATTTAGATAGTGAAACTTCTCCGTTTTGTTTTGTAAAAACCATATTATTATCTGTACGTACGGTTCTCCAGGAAAAGCCTAATCCGGAAATCAACCCCCACGGACTGGTTCTGCTAAACTGATAATTGAATTTAAAACCAAATTCAAGATTATTGGCGTAACCTAGGTTTTTATCTAAATCATTATCTGCTTTATCATTCGTCAACGTCATGATTCCATAAGAAACATATCCGTCAAAGCTTTTTTTAGGTCGAAACTTTTTCAGTAATTTTTCTTTTAACTCTTCGTTTGAAGTCACGTCAGAATTCAAAAGTGAGTATCTTACCTGTTTCTGAATGACCTGATCCAAATCAAATCCCAACGTTTCAATTCTCTCATCAATCTTTTGTGAATAGTTATCTGCAATCTGAGCTTTTTGCTTATCAAAATCGGCTTTATCTAAATTTTTAGCCTGAAGAACCAACAATTCAGATTCCATCAGTTTCTTTTCTTCCTGAATAATGGCATTGATCCGCGTAGCATATTCTTCTACTTTCTCCTTTACAATCGGACTTACCGTAGTATCTTCTTTTGACTGAAGGTTTAGGCTCAGTGATTTTCTTTGTGCGTTTATTGAGGTCGCAACAAAGCACAACATTCCTGTGATGATAAATTTCTTAATCATGATATTATATTTTTTTTAGTTTAAATTGAATTATTTTGTATTGAGGTCGATGGTCGCAACATTGCTTCCGTCCTTAGATTTTTCGATAACATCTTTATGCTCAACTGAGAAAAGCAGCGTCGAAGGATCTACATATCTTTTCTTTTTCTGAGTCTTTACAGAATCAGCTTTAGCCATAATTTTCGTTGGCGAATTCAGCGTAATTTGTGAAGCGATAGCTGAAGGATTTTCTTTAAGTAAAGGCAGATTATTGTTGACAGGAACTACTTTTTCGATTTTTTCTTCCGAAGGAATATTTTTTACCTGAATAAGTTTTCCGTGATCTTCTTTTGTGATCATTTCCTGCGAATTTATTTTTTCAGGCTGTGCGGTTACATTTTCTTCTTTCAAAGAAGGTGTTTTAACCGTTTCGGCAACCTGTATTTTGGGTTCGGATTCGTTATTAAAAAACAAAACCGCACCCAAGCCAAATACTAAAACAAAACATGCGGCAAGCAACACCCAGTTCAGGTTAGATTTTTTTGAACTAGTATTTTCGGTTTGAGACTGAATTTCTGACCACAAATCTCTTGAAGGAGTCACTTCCCTCTCGTCGATCTGCTTTTTGATCTGATATTCTAAGTTATTTTTAAACGTGTTCATTTTTCAGTTTTTTTTGTTGTTGAAAGTAAACCTTTCTCAATTTTTCTTTTGCTCTGAAGAGTTGTGTTTTGCTTACTGCCAAAGAAATATTTAGCGTATCTGCAATTTCCTGATGCGAATATTCTTCAATCACATAAAGGTTGAAAACCATTCTGTACGCATCCGGGAGCTGATCTAAAAGTTCCTGAGCATTAAAATCAAAATCGATTACCTCTTCATGTAAATCTTCCAAAACAGAAGCATGAACGTCGTCGAGATAAAAAACCGTCTTGCGGCTTTTGATAAAATTAAGACATTCGTTGACTACAATTTTTCTCGCCCAACCTTCAAAGTTTCCTTCACCACGAAAGCTTTCTATATGTTTAAAAATCTTGCAAAATGCCTTGATCACGCAATCTTCTGCCTGATACAAATCGCTGACGTAGCTTTTGGCTACACTCAGAAATTTTTTTACACTCTGGTCGTAAAAGATTTTCTGCGCAGCCGGATCCTGCCTTTTAAGGCGGCTCAGCAAATCCTCTTTTTTATGATTAAACAAAAGCTTCATGGTTTATTCTGTTTCTATAGTAAAGACAGCAAAAGTTTAAAATGGTTACAGAAAATTTTATTTTTTCAATTAAAACAACATAACCAACTGAAAATGAATAGTATATTTTTTTAAGAATTTATATTTAAAGAGATGTTTTTTCTGTAGATATCTCCTGTTTACCTAAACTTACCTGATCTGCAAAATATTTTTCAAGATCCTGTAAGGTTTCAGGAGTCGTCTGAATATCACGCACAACTTCTCCTTTATTGACTACCACAATTCTATTACAAACTTCTGTGGTATGCGAAAGATCGTGACTCGAAATTAAAAAAGTAACTCCATTTTCATTCGCAAAATCACGAATCATAATTTTTAGCTTGATTTGTGTAGAAGGATCAAGATTTGCAAAAGGCTCATCAAGAATAATGATTTCCGGCTTACCAATTAAAGCACCTACAATTCCTACTTTTTTCTGATTTCCTTTTGAAAGATCGCGAACGTATTTTCCTGAGTTTACAATTTCACCATTAAAAAGATCATGAAACTGCTTTAAAAATTCGTCTACCGAAGCTTTATTCTGCCCTCTCAATTCGCCGATGAAATAGAAATATTCTTCAGGAGTAAGATAACCGATCAAAAAGGTTTCATCAATAAACGCTGAAACTTTATTTTTCCAGGCTTCAGATTCGTTTACTTTGATATTATCAACACTTACAAAGCCTGTTGTAGGCTGAATAAGGTCAAGAACAAGACTGAAAAGTGTAGTTTTTCCCGCTCCGTTGTTTCCGACCAAGCCGAAAGTTTCCCCTTTTTGAATTTCAAGATTTTCTATATTAAGAACGGTTGCATTTCCGTATGTCTTTTTTAAATTCTGTATTGTAATCATGTTGTTGAATATTGGATGTTTGATTTTAGGTGATGGATGTTTATATTTTGACATACCAATTCACTTTTACTTTTAACTTTAACCTTGGCTCTTTAGCTGTTAATCTTTTTTAAATGCTTCTAAAGTGCTGTACTTTTCAGATTTATATTTTTTAATAATAATATCGAATATTTTTTCGCGTAAAACGAATCCCAACAGCCCCAATGCTGCGATACTTATTACTGCCGCCTGAATGCCAAAAAAGTAATTCATTGCGCCGTAAACTGCCATTGGTAAGATCATTTTAGGAATCATAAGAATCAGGGCTTTAAAGCTGAAACTATTTTTTTGCCCTACTCTTTTCTCTTTTAAATTAAGATCAACCTGGGTTTTATTGTAAGCTCCCGACCAAAGAGTAAATTGTGAATTGACACCGATATTGTAAAGCCCCGCTGCAAAAAAGGCGAAGTACACATCCCATCCGAAATATGCGTAGAAAAGCGCCAGCACAATACAAAATACAGTGACAATATTCAGCAGCCACCATTTTGCCTTGATGTACTCTTTGTACGGAACATTGAGTGTCATCATCAACGGATAATACGCACTGTCGAAAGACGGAACACGCTGCCCAAAAGTAAACTGAAAGCCTCCGGTCACAAAAAGCCCCATAAACATTAATGCTGTAGGCGTTTGATAATATTTATTAGTAAACATTAATAATCCGTAAAAAACAAACATACAACTACCGAGCAAAATGCCTTTCGTCACCTTGTTTCTCTTCAGCATTCTAATATCATTGTTAATAAAAGTTCCTATTGCGCCGTATCTATTCAGAAAATCTATATTTTCGGTTTTACCAACCACTTTTTTGGCTTCAAGACCTTCATCAAGATAAAAACCTTTGCGGATATAATTGAATGTTATTTTCCACAAACCTGCGAACAATGCAATCGGAATGAGCACAAAATAAGGCTTTTCAAAAATAGTATAGAAAAACGTTTCCGAATAAAACAATGTCGGGATTACATCATAATACGTCAATAACGACACTACTGCGATGACCACTCCGACGCCGATCGCAATTTTCTCTTTATCGTTAAAAAGGAAATTCAGAAAATTATTGAGATAAAACAGAAGCGAAACGCCGACAAACCAGGAAATCGTGTTTAAAGTACCATATCCGTTGAAGAGCATAATTCCGCAAAAAGTAATAAAGAAAAAGGAATTCATCCAGCTGAACGGACTTAAAAAAGTTTTGATCAAAGTATAATTAACCACTACTTTTTTAGGAATATTCAACGTCAAAAAAGGTTTGATGTTCTGGGTAGGAAGCTGCTGAACTATATATTTAAAAATAAGATCTACCACCCAGGCTATGATCAGGAATCGGGAAACCATCTTCAGCGGGTTTTCTCCCATTTCTTTTTCTACATAGAAATAAGCCAGGAAAGCCATTCCTGCAAAACAGAAAATAAAGTAGAAGATCCCGATCATTCGGAATATCTTCATCAGCAAATTCAAACCGACCGAAGATCCTCTAAAAAAACTTTTCCATTCCAGCTTCAAAAATCTTTTAAACATAGTTTACTTTTTAAATATTAGTAAAGAAAAGTTTAAAATTGTTACATAATTTGTCACTAAATATGGGGATAGTCGCAATTTCAAATAATTAAGATTCATAAAAAGGTTTTCAATTTTATTCTAAACAACATTTCGGCACTTATAAATGTATTTTTCGCAGTACTACACCATAATTAATACAAATAACCCACACTATGTTATTATAAATAGTATATTTGATACCATCAACAATTAAAAACACAATGATATGCCAGTACAGTATTCACTAAGTGAGAAGGGAAACCCTTCTGATCAAACAGCTCCCAAGAAATTCTACGCCAATGCAAAATCTACAGGTGAAGTTACTTTCCGTAACCTCAGTAAAGAAATTGCAGGCGGCTCTACTACAGTAAGCGACACCGATGTTTTAGCCGTATTGAACGATTTGACGAAAGCACTTGCTAAGCATCTTTCTGAAGGAAGAATTGTAAGATTCGGAGATTTCGGATCTTTCAGTTTAACTTTGAGCAGCGAAGGAGCCGAGACCGCCGACAAGTTTAATTCTTCTATGATTAAAAGCGCAAAAATCGCTTTCCGTCCCGGAATTGATCTTAAAGAAATGCTTGCTGTTGTCAAGTTTGAAAAAGCTAAGTAAGCAATTTTAAAAAGCAGGCGTGCATTTCTGAAAAGCAAGCCTGCTTTTTCTAAAAGCTCCCGTGGATTTGTGTAAATCGACGGGAGCTTTTTGTATAATCGTCGAAAGGATTTTGGAATAAGCATTATAGAACTGGATGATATTGTAAAGCCAGAAGAAGGTTGCCCGGCAAATAAAAAAATACATTGAAGAAAATTGAAGTAATAATTTGATTCAAAATCGAACTAATAATTATAATGGCTCTATAAAATTACAGAAAGCCTGTCGGATCAAATTGCTTTATTAAAAGAAGAAAACCAACGGCTGAAAAAAGAAGTAGAGCAGCTAAATAAAATATAAACAAAAGCCCGAAGAATTTCTTCGGGCATTTATATTATAACTTCTCGATATGATTTTTTCCAAAAATCTACTCGAAGTGACGGTGGCTACAATACCATTATTAATTATTTCACTTCAACAAAATTGTCTTCAGGATTTACATCTGCTAATCTGTGACTGAAATCTATTCCTAAAACTCTCAACTGAGATTTGTTGTATGGAACAGTGAAAGTATATTCTTTCTGCGTCCAAGGCCAATACTTTAAAGTGGTAAATTCTCCGAATGCATCTTTGGTTTTCCAGGTATGCGTCATGTTTAACGGAATCTGATAATTTACTATTTTATTATCGGCAGTAATGACACTAAAATCAATCGGCATAGGAATCTGACTGTTGTTAACTAAAGTTACCGTTGTAGATTGAGCACCATATTGTACGTCCTTAATTCCGTAATCAATGGTTTTTGTGGTGTTGATCCAATAATGATGAAACCATTTCAGATCCATCCCCGAAACTTTTTGTGCAATATGAAGGAAGTCTCTGTCGGTAGGATGTTTCAAGCTCCATTCTTTGAAATATTCAGTCATGATTTTAGATAAATTTTCTTCTCCAACAATATATCCTAATTGCACCAAATACAATTCACCCTTCACATAACTGGCATAAGAATATGCTGTTCCATTGTCGTGGTGATCACCCAACCAAACTGCCGGCTCTTCAATTCCTTTTTTTAGAAACTTTCTATAGGCATCAATCTTTTCAACGAAAGCATTCGGTCGGTTATCTTTTGGTGGAAATAACTGATGCATCACGTAACTTTCGGCATAACTTGTAAACCCTTCATCCATCCACGGTCTTGTAGGTTCATTGGTTGCGAGCATTTGCTGATACCACGAGTGAGAACCTTCGTGAGCCATCAATCCCATCAAATCTTCGATATTTTTGGCTTCACCCAAAATCATGGTACACATTCCGTATTCCATTCCGCCATCACCCCCTTGAATAAAAGCATAAGACGGATATGCATATTTCCCGAATTTAGAATTCATAATCTGAAAATATCTGGTGACATAAGGTTTTGCTTCACCCCAAGCCTTTGTTTTATCATTTTTCTGATACACAAAATATACTTTCGGACCCTGCGGAACATCGAAACTTTCTACCGAATAATCCTTGTCTGCAGCCCAGGCAAAATCCAGCATGTTTTTGGCAGTCCATTTCCAGGTTGCTTTATTTTGATCAGCTTTAATCTGTGCTGAAGCATCATAGCCTTTTACTTCTTTTGGATTTAAAAGAGTTCCTCCAGCTCCCACAACATAATCTTTATTTATTTTAATCGTCACATCAAAATCTGCGAACGGTGCGTGAAATTCTCTTCCTATATAATCAAAAGTTGCCCAACCATCATAATCGTATTCTGCAATTTTAGGATACCATTGCGTCATCGTCATATCGACACCTTCACGGTTGTTTCTTCCGCTTCTTCGGATTTGTTGCGGAATTACAGCATCCCACTCCATCGTGAAAGTTGTTTTTGAATGTGCTTTAATCGGTTTATCCAGATACACTTTCATTACCGTTTCCTGAATTTCAAACTTCAGTTCTTTTCCGTTTTGTCTGATCCAATGGATATTTTGTGCACCTTCTTCGTTTTTTGGTATTGAAGCCAATCTTGAAATTCCTTCTTTCTGCAATCTTGAATCTCCATTTTTCCCCTGATTTGCCACTCTTTGATCCATCATTGAATTGGGCTTAAAAGCATTCCAATACAAATGGAAATACACCACATTGAGTTCGTCCGGCGAATTGTTGCGGTATTTTAAGGTTTGAGTTCCTTTATAAGTAAATTCTTCTGCATTGACGTCGATATCCATTTTATATTGTGCAGCCTGCTGATAATAGGCGTTTTGCTGTGCCTGAAACTGCGAAATAACAAATGCAAAAAGGATTATAAACGATTTTCTCATTGATATAATTTTATTTTTTTAAAGGTAAGTAATTTTTAAAAGAAGCTCAAATGTGATTATTTAAGGTCTATTGTGTGCTTTGATTATTTAATAATGATAATGTTAAAATTTTCTCTCGAAGGTTTGGTGAATTTTATTTCCCGCAGATCACACGGATTAACACAGATGAATACGTAAAAAAATCTGTGAACGTCAGAGAAATCTGCGGGAATTTATTGATGTTTTTTAGAGAAATTTTCTTTCCCCAGCCCTAAAGGGTGGAAAATTTCTTTTGACATTCGTCAAGACTACACTCTTTTGGGATGGAAAATTAATTTTGATAAACTTTGGAGAGTATTAAAAATGTTAGAGATTCTTTAATACGTTTAAAAAGAAATTTTCTTTCCCCCGACCCTAAAGGGTGGAAAATTTCTTAACATTCGTCAAGACTGCATTCTTCAGGGATGGAAAATTAATTTTGATGAATTTTGGCGAGATATTAAACATGTTAGAGATTCTTTAATACGTTTAAAAAGAAATTTTCTTTCCCCAACCCTAAAGGGTGGAAAATTTCTTTTGACATTCGTCAAGACTGCACTCTTTAGGGACGGGGAAATTAATTTTGATGGATTTTGGCGAGTATTAAAAATGTTAGAGATTCTTTAATACGTTTAAAAAGAAATTTTCTTTCCCCAACCCTAAAGGGTGGAAAATTTCTTTTGACATTCGTCAAGACTGCACTCTTTTAAGATGGGGAAATTAATTTTGATGAATTTTGGAGAGATATTAAACCCAAGCAATTGGCATTATACGTATTGAAAAAACAAAACCTCAAATGCAAAAACACTTGAGGTTGATTTTTAATTTAAAATAAATTATTTTTTAGGTGAAATTTCTTTCTTTCCGCTTTGTAAGATCTTTTCAAGGATTCTTAAGGTAATCAGATACGTTGGCTTTACACCTGTCAGTCCCAATCCTCCTGAAGAAAGTGTAGCACCTGTTTCCAAAGGATTATCTGAAGCATAATAAGCGTAACTCACAAAAAGATCCGGTGCTATGTGATGCCTGATCTTTGATGCTACCTGAATTGCTTTTTGATAATGTGCACCTTCCATTTCAAGACCAATTGCTTTCCAAGAAGTATTCATAAAATACTGAAGAATATCTCTGTTTTGAAGAGATGTTCCCAAAACGGTAATCATCGGTCCTTCAAAAGCATTTAATTCATCATCTTTAAAATCTTCCAATTTCAAAGCATTTTCGAAAGGATAATTGTCTGCCGTTCCTTCAAAAATATGAGAAGTAGGAATCATAATATCTCCTTTTCCACCTTCAAGAATTCCGGCTTTCCCCATGATAGAAACTGATTTCACTTTCATCATATAGACTTCGCCTTTTTGTTCGAAAGGTCTCAGCAATTCATCCATCACTTCAAAAGCCTGTTCTCCAAATGCATAATCGAAAACCATGATCACATCGTCTCCATCGTATTTCAAATGTCCGAAAGGTGTATTTTTAAGATTGGTTTTGCTTAAATCGATAATCTGAACGTCGATGTTACTTCCGCTCTTATCGTTGATGTAGATTAAGCCTTCATCCAAAGCATATTTTGAAACTTTATCACGAAGATCTTTTTTGTCTGAAATATCTCCGTATAGTTTATAATCTACTTCTTTGCTATCTTTTTTCTTTAAAGCATCATTTCCGTACAGCATATTTTTTACGGAATGCATGTTTGCCGAAATAATGTGTAACGGACGCATGTGAAGATCATTTTCAAACAAAACTTCTTTCACTTTGTGAGCCCATTTCTCTCCAAAATAGTGGTGCCCTACTCTTTCTTTAAGAATTGCACTGAAGTAAATTTCTCTTTCACGGCTCTGTTTAGCATCTTCCAAACTTACCTTTCCTAAGTGGTAAATGATTTTGAATAATCTATCCGGATTATCATCGTCGCCGAAAGTATTGTAAGCGTTTAAAGTTTCATCGAAAGTTCTTCCTATTAAAGATGAAAGATGAATCAAAGCCACTTCTTTTTCTCTTCTGCTAAATTTTTTCTCCCCTTTTACCACTTCTTCGATGATCTTGAAAGCTCTTGTCGGCTTCCAGTTTTCATCCTGAATAAATGCGAGGTTACGAATTTTATCTGCTTCTATAAATAAGAACGTTAAATGCGTAAGAATATCATAAATTTCTGAACGGCCCAAAAGAACTTCAATATTCATTTGGTGCTCATCGATTCGGTAACAGTTTCTTCTTCTCTTTTTAGGTACAATCGGCTCGAAACTTCCTTTATCAAAACCTTCGTCTGATGTAAGATGAATGAAAGCGCATTCTTCAATACCTTCTGGAAGTCTGTCTAAAACATACATCAAACCATCCAATTCCAATTTGCTTGGAATGCTCATGGTACCGTAAATTTCCGGATTGATCGTCTTCAACAAACTTCTAATGCTTTCTCCAGAAACTCCGCTCGGCTTAAAAAACCCTCTATAAAACAGGTGTCTCATAGATATGTATAGTCTTTCAATTGCCTCGGTAGTTTCTCTTGCTCTAGAATTTGTCATATATTAAAATTTTTATAAAAAGTCTGCTAAGTTACGTAAAATATATTTAATTATTTAAACCACTTTAAATCAAGCGATTATCATTTAAAATAAATTTTTAAACGATTTAAAATTAATATTTATGGCTCTGTTGGGAAAGAAAACTAGAATAAGTTTTCTTCATATTAGAAATAATACTTTAATCTATTCTTTCCAGCCTCCTTGCTTCTTCTTTTACCTTATTATAACTAACATTTTCTACGGTTTTTATCAGCTTTCTATTCATATACAATTGCAAAGTATATGTATTGTTTTGTGTAGGAGTAATTAAAATTCCGTCTTTTGGTTTTCCTTCAGCATCTAATTGAATTCCAGTAATGATGTTGTTTTCGTCTGTTTCTTCGATAAATTTGTTACCTGATATTTTTTCTGCCAAACGATTGAAATTCTCCTGAAGACTTGCGCTTTCTTTCACCATCATATAAACTTTATAAAACAATTCTGTTCCTTCGGTAGGCTCCATCGATTCATCCATTGGGTTTATAGCCGTCGAAATAATTTTCCCTTCTTTTTCATGATAAGCAATAATGCCTTCTTTATATTTTGATTCTAAATAATCTTTTCTTGTATCATCAATGACTTTTCCGTCGATTGAAAGTTGTTTATTAAAAGTGTTTTGGGATTGTCCTATTTTAATCTCCGCCTTTCTGTTTGCCTGCATATCGCTGACTTCAATAGCATTACTCTTCAGTTCAAAATGAAGTCTGTTAAAGTAATGCATCGCAAAAAGATCCCAATCAAACGCTTGCAAGACTCCGTTTTTCCAGTATTTGATTGTAAACTGCTTTTCATTTAGGATATATTCTGCACCGTCAACTATTTTTCCGTCTTTGTAGGTTGATTTGATGTTGTAATTCTGATGTATGTAATTATCCATATTTTTCAGATAATCATTCGAATATTGAAATTTGGGAATTCCATTTTCAAAATAATCAACCTGCTTAAACTCCCGACTATAATCGGTTTCAAAATACCCTGAAAAAGGTTTACCATTTTTAAAAATCCCTTCGTAAAATTCCTGCGGTTTTTCTGTAATACTAAAAGAATAATCTTTAACCTTCACCAAAATTCCGTTTTCGTAGAATTTTTGCTTTTTAATATTGTCCTTATTATAATGATCTTCAAAAAATATCTCTTCGATAAGTTTTCCGTTTTTGTAAACTGAATTTTTGTCATTATCAACTAAAGTTCCATTGTAAGGCTCGTCATTTTTATATTCTAACGTTCCTGTAATTTTGCCATCATTATAAAAAGTAGTTACTCCATTCAGCTTTTCATTTTGAATAGTGTAGGTTTTTTGTAAATTTTCTAGTCTGTAACTGAAAACTTTCTGCAATCCTTTTTTCTTAAAATTTTCTACAGAAATTAATTCCGCCACGTTATCGCCGGTTTCAACAACAAAAGTTCCGTTATAAGGTTTTCCGTTTTTATAAATTCCTTTGGCAACAACATCGCCCTCTTCATTTCTTGCTATAGCTTCTCCATCTTTAATACCATTTGTGTAATTTAAATTGACATAAATATCTCCGACACGCTCATCAAAATTTCCATTAAAAGGCTTACCTTCTTTATATACTCTTTTGTTTTTCACCGTTTCTTTTTCAGAATACTCTATTTCTTCACCATCCTTTAGACCGTTACGATAATTGGTTTCATAAAAAGTTTCACCTTTCGGAAAATATAAAGTTTCCTTACCGGATTTTTCTCCATCAATGATTTTTGAAGCAGATTTTACACCTGCTGCAAAATTGTTTTGAAGATAATAAGTATATCCAGTCCCATTTTCAATCTCATTTCCATATTTTTCAAAATGATTTTCTTGTAAGGATTGAATAAGCTTTCCCGATTTGTCGTAATTTTTTTGTCCAATCTGCCTAAAGCTATATGAACTGATTTCAAAAACTATTTCCTGAGCGAGTTGTTTTGAGTCTTTCCAAAATGTTTTTTCGGTTACGGTTTCTCGATTTTTCGATTTATTTGAACGGATCTCTTCAATAGGAATCTCTGCCGGAGCCACAACTTCTACTATTTGCGGAGAAACTTCAACTGTCTGTGCTAAAGCCGGCGATGGCGGAAGAACTACAGCTTCTGTGAGAACCTTCGGCTTATCATTATCATCATCAGATTTTGAATTATAATCGTAATCGTTACTATTTTTTACTTTTTCAAAACTTCCGCTTGTCGGTTTTCCTTTTGTATAAGTTCCCTTCATTAAAATCGCGCCATCGGTACCGTAAATTATAGCTTCGCCGTCTTTCACATCATTTTTATACTGAATTTTTTTTCTAATCTTACCATTTGGATGATAATATAATAAGGTAAGGTTCTTTGTGTCATTTCTGTATTGCCTGAAATTATTATCATTTCCATATTCATCATACCAGACAATATCGCCAACGTACGCATCTTCATCTTTTTTAAAAGCATACCCTTCAAACTGCGGAGTTCCATTGATATAAAAATCCTGAATCAAGACCAATTCGCTAATTTCTTTCATTGGCATCAATCTGTAATAAGATGCTTTCGCCTTTGAAGTCACCTTCCAATCCTGATCATAATAAACAGGATCTGTATTTTGGCAGAAAAACATTTTTAAAAATAGTAAAGAAATAATAAGTGACGTCTTTTTTATCATTTGAGTTGATTTATTCAAAATTAAGAAATTCTATGCTTCATTTATATTTCTTTTCAATAACAATTAATTTAATCAAAATATAAAACACACCATAAAATTTAAAGGGTAATTCAGATCTAAAACATTAAATAATATAAAAATTTATAAAAAAACAGGGGTATTTTATTTTTAAACCATATTTTTTGTAAATTTGCGCTGTAAAATCAAACCCAATATGTCAACTTTAAGATTCAAAGCGTTAGAAACTTTACCATTTAAGGACTTTAGAAAAGATAACTCTATCGAAGTTCCTGTAAAATTG
>Ga0308158_10003331_pt1 | contig 14268 bp, 7 predicted proteins | sample PhyBR2_FD_201038 | JGI IMG/M metagenome (GOLD analysis project Ga0308158, IMG submission 201038) | Phyllosphere microbial communities from UC Gill Tract Community Farm, Albany, California, United States - DLSLB.R2 | ecosystem: Host-associated > Plants > Phyllosphere > Unclassified | place: USA... | reverse complement strand
GCCCAACTAGAAGTCACTCTGACAGACGGAACAACGAGGATCCTGGTTTCGGATGACTCGTGGACCGCACGTGACAGCAACATTCTTGCTGACGACCTCTACGACGGCCAACGCACCGACCTCCGCGACCAGCAGGATACTGCCCAAGGCAGTCCTGTCGAAGTAGTACCGGCAGACCTTTCGATCCTGATCGCTCCTGAAGGACCTCCCATCAGGACTACCGAAGTTCTAGCTGCACGCTCAGTGGTCATTTCCCCGAAGGGCAAGACACTGGTCGACTTTGGGCAGAACTTGGTTGGATGGATTCGACTGCGCGCCCGTAATTTGCCAGCGGGGCAGGAAGTAACCTTCAAACACGCAGAAGTACTCGAAAACGACGAGCTGTGCACCGAACCGCTGCGTAGCGCTAAAGCGACCGATACATTTATTGTCTCCGGTGCTTCGGAAGAAATTCTGGAACCATCGTTGACTCTTCACGGTTTCCGCTACGCAGAAATTGACGGTATTGCGAATCTTCGCGCCGAAGACATTGAGGCTGTCGTTGTTGGTTCGGATCTGAAACGAACCGGCTGGTTCGATTCATCAGACGAACTGCTCAATCGCTTCCACGAGAACGTCAATTGGAGCATTCGAGGCAACTTTGTCGATGTGCCTACCGACTGCCCGCAGCGCGATGAACGACTAGGGTGGACCGGAGATATTCAGATCTTTGCCCCTACAGCGTCGTTCCTTTACGACGTGAGTGGCTTCTTGAGCTCGTGGTTGAGCGATCTGGCTGTTGAACAGTTACCTGACGGTTCCGTTCCTCATGTCATTCCCGATGTCATCCACGCAGATTTCACCAATGCGCCAACCGCCGCGTGGGGCGATGCCGCCGTGCTCATTCCATGGACCATGTATGAGCGAACGGGAAATACGCAGATCCTTGCGCAGCAATACCCAAGTATGCGTGCCTGGGTGGAAAAAGTCCGCTCACTTCTCGGCCCTGACCTGCTATGGGAAGGCGGATTCCAATACGGTGATTGGCTTGATCCAAGCGCTCCGCCTGAGGATGCTGCCCGGGCTAGGACAGACCAGAATGTTGTAGCAACAGCCCATCTGGCGCGTTCTGCCAGGACGCTGTCTGCAACTGCAGCGCTCCTAGGTCTTGATGAGGATGCCCAGACTTACGCCAAGCTTGGCGAAGACGTGGCGGCAGCCTTTGCCCGATCTTACGTCACGGCTTCAGGCCGAGTACTTTCCGATAGCCAAACGGCGTACGCCATGGCCATCGTCTGGGATTTGCTACCAAATGAGGAACAGCGTCAAACTGCAGGTCGGCGACTAGCTGACCTAGTGCGAATCAGCGGATTCCGAATCAGCACTGGTTTTGTGGGTACACCGCTTGTCTGTGACGCGCTGACTATGGTTGGCGAACTTGATGTCGCCTACCGGTTGCTTCTGCAAACGGGTTGCCCTTCATGGCTCTACCCAGTGACGATGGGCGCGACCACTGTTTGGGAACGCTGGGACAGCATGCGTCCAGATGGAACAGTTAATCCTGGTGGCATGACGTCCTTCAATCACTATGCCCTGGGTGCTGTAGCTGACTGGCTGCACCGTTCAGTAGCTGGCTTGGCCCCGGCCGAACCTGGCTACCGCAGCATCACCGTGGAGCCACACCCATCGAAGGATCTTGACCACGCTTCTGCTCGCCACCTGACTCCATATGGTGAAGCGTCAGTGGCGTGGAAGCGCACTGATGGAAAGCTCACCCTTGACGTGACTGTTCCCGTGGGAGCTACGGCCCGCGTGTTCGTCCCCGGTTCGGATGAGTCCGAAGTAGTTCAGCACGGAACTCACTCGTGGACCGTTGCTGACCCAGCTTTGAGCAACGCCGAACGCGAGAACAGTACCATTCGGGATCTCTTGGATTACCAGCCGCAGCGTTGGTCAGCCATCGTCGACGCTGCAGTTGAAACGGGTTATACCCCTGAAGGCGAAGCCCAAGCTGCGGACAAACTTGCCAGATATTTGGGTGAGCCTATTGAGAAAATTGGTGTTTCCTTACTGCCTGAACCATGGGTTAACCGCAGCATTCCACTGCGCGACAGGGTTGAAGAAATCTTGAAGGATATTCAAGCATGACCACGACATCAATTCATGACGAAGAGGTGCCACAAGTCGGTGCCAACTCGGCTTTGACTCCGATTTTGCCTGGTTTTCATCCGGATCCGACCATTTGCAAGATCGGCAAAGATTACTTCTTGTCGACTTCAAGCTTTGAATACTTTCCTAGCTCACCGCTTTTTCATTCCACTGACCTCGTGACGTGGAACCAAGCGGGACATATTTTGGACCGGCGAACCCAGTTCAGGCTCGGAGATCCGCTTCCATCCACTGGTACCTACGCAGGCACGTTGCGTGAACACGATGGAACGTCCTGGTACATCACGACGAATGTGAGCGATTACAGTTCCGGACAGGTACTAGTTCATTCAACGGACCCGACAGGCGACTGGAGCGATCCAGTGTTTATTCCCGAAGCCATCGGTATCGATCCAGACCTATGTTGGGACGATGACGGAGCCTGTTATCTGAGCTGGAAGGCCATGAACTTCACCGAAGGTGAAATAGGGATTCTGCAGTCACGCGTGGACACCGAAACCGGCAAGCTACTGGATAAGCCATACGCCATTTGGCAGGGCAGTGGACTGGGCGCCGTTGAAGCACCGCATTTCTACCACATTGGCGACTATTGGTACTTGCTGCTGGCTGAAGGAGGAACCGAGCGCGGGCACTGTGTCACTGCCGCACGGAGCCTGCATCCAGCAGGACCGTTCGAGCCGTGCCCGAGCAATCCAATATTTACTCACCGCAGCTCGATTCATGAGGTGCAAAATGTTGGACACGCAGATTTGGTGCAAACACCAGATGGTGGCTGGGCTGCGGTCTATCTCGGCGTCAGGCCGAAAGGATCCACGCCAGGATTCCACGTATTGGGGCGCGAAACGTTTATTGCCGGCATTGATTGGACCGATGGCTGGCCAGTCTTTGTCGAAGATCGATTTACGATTCCGACCGCGGACACCTCATTTGTCGATGAATTTAACGAAACGCCGTTGGACGCACAGTGGGTTGTCCCCGGAGGTGAAGCGGAAAATACTGTAGAGCGTGCCACTGACGGTGGAATAAGACTTAAACCATTGGCTGACGGATCTGACTCCGTGCTGTGTTTCCGAGTCAAAGACTTGAGCTGGGTAGCCGATGCATCACTTGTCGATGCTGGATCGTTTGTGCTGCGCATGGACGAGAGAAATGCATATGGGATTACCGTCCGCGGGGGAGAGGCCAATGCCTGGGCGAAAATCGGCGGTATTCATCTTGACTTAGGGTCGTCCCCGGTGCTGGCTACAACGACGCTGAGAATTGAAAGCATCCCTTCGACGTCTCCGAACGTACCTTTGGGACACGGCGGACCCGACGAAATTGTCCTGTCACTGGTTTTGAATTCAGAAGTACACGAACTCGGACGCCTTGACGGAAGATATTTGTCCACCGAAGTCGCTTCAGGTTTCACCGGAAGAATGCTTGGGTTACAGAGTACTCCGGACGCTGGAGTCGTTCAGTCGTTTAGATACCTCCCACAGTCATAGAATTTCCGCACCGGCCCGCCAGAATCAAGTCACACGGGATCTGACGGGCTGGTGTCATGAACCTCAGCAATCCCGGTAGCCACAACATGAGGCAGGCACCTGCTGTCAGCCGTAACAACCAGAATATGGGCCAAGATTGGCCGCTGATCCGCTTTTATCGCGGCAGAACATCTCTATCTTGTGAGGAAACAGGATGAATTCTTCCGCGAATCCGGAGACCAGCCAGCACGGGGCCAAAATTGAAGATGCTGAAGCATTTCCTCTTTTTGGTCTTGTGGCGCTGGCTGCAGCCATTTTCATTTCGATGGTGACTGAATTTCTGCCCGGGGGACTAATCCCACTGATTGCAGCAGACTTTGATCGTTCAGTTAGTGACGTGGGCAATTTGGTTACCGTTTTTGCTGCAACCGTGATCGTCACTGCAGCACCGGCCGCGATACTGACCCGAAGGATTCCACGAAAGCCACTCATCCTAGTCACCCTGGGCATGATTGGCCTGGGGAATATTGCCACCGTATTCTCGCCATCCTTTGAATTCATGCTTGGTGCTCGTATCTTCGGAGCCTTTGCGCACGGACTATTTTGGTCAGTTGTCGCTGCATATCCCGCCCATCTGGTTCGAGCATCACAACTAGGCAAGGCAATGGCTATTACGGCCGCCGGCGGTTCTGTCTCAGGAATTGTGGGCATTCCACTCGGGAATGCGCTGGGGCAGGCTTATGGCTGGCGAGTATCGTTCGGAATCGTGGCCGTGCTCGTTTTGCTGGTTGGCGTTTTCTTGGCATGGAAACTGCCAAACGTCGTCATCAAGCCCAAAGAGCCAGCGCCTGAGGGCAACGCCTCAAAGGCGAAAGTTGCATCCACTTTGCCAGCAATCCTCATCGTCTGTTTACTTATCCTCCTCGCTGTCGGAGCTCAAAACAGTTACGGAACCTTCACAGTAGTCTGGCTGCAAGACGTCGCCAATTTGGCGCCAGCAACAATTCCCATCGTCCTGTTTATCTCGGGAATTGCCGGTGCCGTAGGCGTTGCGATTACTGGTGCGTTGTATAGCCGGTACCCTGCAAAAATCATGATGGTCTCGCTTGCCGGGCTAGTTCTATTGCTAGCCCTTTTCCCGGTCGCGGCGAACAACGAACCAGCGGTTTGGCTGATGTCCGGACTGATGAGCATGATCTTCGGTGGTGTTCCGGTGATGCTGCAGACACGCATGATGGCTACCGCTTCGGCAGAGCAGCGAAATCTCGCTGCCGCGTTACAAACCACCGCCTTCAACGTTGGAATTGGCGGAGGAACTTTTATCGGAGGTCTGGCCATCAGTTGGTTCTCACTAGGGAACCTGCCAACGATCTCCGCAGTTCTCATGTTCGCAGCTCTCATCGTTGCAGCAATCTGGGAAATCCTTGCCCGTCAACGTCGGGTAATCAGTCCAATTCTAGAGAAAGTATAGATTCATGACCTTCATGAGCGACCTCACTCAGGCTCGACTAATATTGGAACACGAAGCTGGACGGGCCGCGCTGGCCGAAGCGATGCCGGATGTAGCGAAAGATCCAGATCAATTTGGTGGTGCTCTGGACTTGCCCATTGGAGCCCTGGCTAGTGTCTTCCGCGTCAAGCAAGACGCGCAAGAGAAATTGTGGGAAAGACTCTCAACAATCGAAGTGGCTGACCGCATCCAGGAACCAGCCATTGATCCGAACCCACACTATGAAGGCCCGGAAGTTCCAATTGCCTCATCGTCGCTTACCATTGCGAAACAGCGCCGAGTCAACGAGCCATTTGAACTAGTTCTCGACGGACCATCGCATGGAAATCCGTTCGTTGACGTTGAACTCCACGCACTGTTCGTGCTGAACGGTCAGGAACGGCGCGTTGGCGGTTTTTATGACGGAAACGGGCGGTATGTCATTCGATTCCTGCCCACAGTAGCAGGCACTTGGACCTACCGAATTGAATCGACCGCTAGATCGTTACACGGTCACACTGGTGAGGTTGTGGTCGAAGCGAGTACTGAGCGCGGCGTTGTTCAGGTTGCTGACCAGTTCCATTTTTCCTACGCAAACGGAGAAGTTTTCCGTCCAGTCGGAACCACGTTGTATGCCTGGACCCACCAAACTCAAGAACTGCAAACTCAAACTCTAGAGACACTCGCGCGAAGCCCATTTACTAAAGTTCGAATGTGCGTTTTCCCTAAGGCCTTCATTTTTAACGACAATGATCCGAGCCTGTACCCATTCGTACAGGACGGCGAATCATGGGATACCACGCGATTTGACCCAGCCTTCTTCCAGCACTTCGAGGACCGCATCAATGAGCTGGGCAAGCTGGGCATTCAGGCCGACGTCATACTATTCCACCCGTATGACCGGTGGGGATTCAAGGATCTGGGCGCCGCGGCTGATGACCGATATTTACGTTATGTGATTCGACGCTTGTCGGCCCTTCCCAACGTATGGTGGTCGTTGGCGAACGAATATGATTTCGTGACGACTAAGGTCTCTGAAGACTGGGAACGGTTCGCTCAGATAGTTCTTGAGGAAGATCACGCGGGCCACTTGCTGAGCATCCATAACGGCACCAAGGTTTACGATTTCACGGTTCCATGGGCTACGCACGCAAGCTTGCAGAAGGTCGACTATTACAAGACTGCAGAGCTTGTTGAAGAGCTTCGCGAAAAGTGGGGTAAGCCCGTACTGATGGACGAGATCGGTTACGAAGGCGACCTCGAATATGAATGGGGAAGTATCTCCGCTCAGGAAGTGGTACGTCGGGTATGGGAAACCAACCTTCGGGGCGGTTACTACACCCACGGTGAAACCTACTACGACGACAATGATGAATTGTGGTGGGCAAAGGGTGGCGAATTAGTTGGTCAGAGCGTCGAGAGAATCGCGTTCTTAGACAAGCTTGTCGCTCAGTCCCCATCGGGACACCTCGAGCCGCTGTATCAAACGGCACCGAGCCCTGTCGGCGGAGTCGCCGGAGAGTACGAAATCTACTACAACGGTTTCAGTCAATATCGCTATCAGACTGTGTCCATTCCCGAAGGACGAGAAGCCAACATCGACATTATTGACACTTGGGCGATGACTATTGAAACGCTGGCGGAAACCTACTCCGGTCGAGCGCGAGTTGAGCTCCCAGTTCGACCGTACATGGCTATCCGAGTTCGTGTCGTTCAATAACTGAACTGTGCGCGCTGTTGCACTTCGAGAGCGCACAGTGGGCCGTTCCGGAAGCAAGTCTTTGTGGCCGAATTCAAGGGATTTCATGTTCAGTGTCCTGACTGCCCTAGGTGGTTACTGATTTGTTCTTGAGAGCCGAAAAACTCACAGTGTGAACTGAAGTGGGGGTCAGAAATGGCCCCCACTTTATTCAACATGCGGTGATGAGTTGGAGCCAAGGAGCCTGCTCGCTTCGGCAAATACCCATAGCCGTACTCGGATATTCCACAAAAATCTCCATGACCCCGAACATTGTTGTTCGCCCTTATAGAAAGAAGTACAGAAATGACGAATTCTCGTCTCATAGGAAAAACCGCCCTTGTGACTGGAGCAGGCTCTGGTATCGGACGCGCAATTGCGCAACGGTTCGTAGCCGAGGGTGCTACGGTCTATTTCGCAGACATCAATCTTGAAGCCGCGGCTCAAGCCGCCCAGGAGACTGAATCAAAGCGCGCCGTGCCACTTGAGATCGACGTGTCTGATGAAGCAAGTGTTGAACAGGGATTTCACACCGCAGTTACACGGTCGCGCCTGGACATCGTGGTTGCTAATGCCGGCGTCCAGCTCTTCGGTCAGGATGCACGTGTTGGAGATCTTGACCTTGCGGTTTGGGAAAAAACTGTTGCGATCAATCAGCGCGGTGCGTTCCTGACATTGAAGTACGCGGTTCGAGCGTTGGAAGCTGCTGGCGGTTCCATTATTGTCACGGGTTCGCCAACTGCTGTGGTTGCCTGCGGACAAACGTTCTCAGCGTATAGCAGTTCAAAAGCGGGTGTTCATGGCTTGGCTAGGGTCGTTGCAGCAGATTATGCGAGTTCAGGAATCCGCGTGAATATCGTGGTTCCTGGGTATACAGAAACCCCACTGGTGCAAACGATCGCCAATAACCCGGAGCAACGTGCAGGTCTCGTTGACTCCACCATGCTGGGTCGCGCCGGAACCGCTTTCGACGTCGAGGGAATCATGGTCTTTCTGGCCAGCGACGATTCCGCCTATGCCACCGGAGCGATCTTTACTGTTGATGGCGGCCTGACGGCCCTCTAATTTCAGCTTTAAGGCGCGTCAATCGGCAAGGTCGAACAGGAGTTCTTGCTCGAAGATGTAGTTCCTGTTGTCACGCTGAATCTACTCTAAACTCAATCTGATTTGTTCCAAAGACAGCTGTTCCCGGCTGCTGGATTCTGATGTCTCAATCCAGTTGCCGGGAACAGCTTTTGTCTGTGCTCAGATTATTCGAATTTTAGGCCATGAGGGCATTTACCTCGTCCCTCAAGTCCTTCGGGTGACTGAACAATGGTCCTAGCCCTTTGAGGAAACGTTGATCCTTACTCGGTCAAGGTTTTGAGCCAGGGCCTGCGTCGCCGACGTGTCACCCTCACGCTCCGAGGTGATTCGAATGGCTACTAATCGGGATCCCGGCTTGCTAAATGAAGCAGTAGTCTTCAGCGTCAGCGCTTTTCCGACCTTCGATAATGGCGCGTCGGTGAATATTCCGTCACCGTCCAAATCCCACTCGGCTTTGACAATTTTTCCTGCACCACGAGGAACTTGAGCTTTTGCCTTGAGCGTGACGCGTTCACCAGTCTTGACGTTAGCGGCCTGCTTGCCCTTGACGCTCAACTCGACGGTGGGTTGGATGCCTCCACGATCATTGGCGTTCTTGGGTAGGACGACCTGTGATTCACGGATCTCATAGTTTGTGGATGCCGGTGGAGCGATATCGTCTTCAGCCCATTTGGCGACATCGCGCAAAGCTTGCTCAGCCATACCGTACCAGTTAACCAAATGCTTGGATCGCTCACCTGAGACAGGAGCATCTTGATGATCTGCATGGTCGTTGTAGTACAAGCGGTAACTATCCGAGGCAGCATCGCCAAGGCTGGCTTCAACTCGTTTCCGGTACCAATCTGCGTGCCATGGCAGGGCATCACTGTCGTAGAGGTTATCGACGACAATGACTTTGCCGGTGATTGACCCATCGAAGGCCGCATTTCCGGAGACAAACCCGTGAATTCCGGGGTCCTTCACTGGCCGCTGGGGGTAGCGCGGGGAGCCGTCTGATTCGATGAACTGTTTCAGACCGGTCCATCCTTCACTGGCCTTCGGTGTCTGGTAGCGGTAGTAGAAACGATTGGCGATGTTCCAACGATTTTCAACAGTGTCGCCCATCTTTTCCAGTTCAGCACGAACGCGAGTGCCTAGAGGCGATTGTTCAGTGCCGAGGTAGCCTGGGGCATTCCAGAAGTCATTCATATAGGTAGGGTCATTGCCCAACGGAGCACTGGAGCCTAGTCCTGATGGATACTGAGCTGTACGTCCGAGGAGATAGTCGGGGTACTCCCAAGCTTTCCAAGGAATTCCGAGATCATGAATTTCTTTGAGCATGGTGCGTTCAGCTTTGTCGAGCCCTGTGTAAGGGTTTCCGCTTCCGCCGGGTAGCAGGGCCTTGCTGATTTGCTCGGCTTTGTCGCCCAATATTAGTTCTGCGGCGGCACGCCCCATGAAGTTGTAGGTGGTGGGCTGAGGGACACCCTGAACCATGGGGACGAAGCCCTGCCAGATGCCTTCCGTGTTTTCAGCTGCGCCAGTGGTTTGGTATGAACCCCCACTCGGCCCGTAGAGATAGCCGGAGATTTCTCGATTGCTGCCGTAGTACTTGGCAGCCAGCTGTTCGGCAAATTGTGCGGCGGCCGCAGTGTGGCGGTATCCCAGTGAGAAGGACTTGTTGCCTGACTGCACCGCGTATCCACCGCTGGATAAGGCGAACTTGATCGCGCGGTCATCGGCCCTCGAAGTGTCTTCTTCAGCTGTAAATGCGGTGGGATAGGTGTACTGGAAGAATCGTCCTTGCCACTTGCCAAGATCTTTCTTGGCGTGGAAATACAGGTTGAACTGGATATCGGTGCCTTCGAAGTGTCCACGAATGCGATGATGAGCTACTGGACTCGTTTCATCGGTTTCAGAATCGATGACGGGTTTCGAGTAGTCCGGGTCAACACATTCAGGGTTAATCTGCATTGCGCCGTTGTTGACCGCGCACTGTGCACCGTTTGCTTGCGCGGGCGAGGCTATCCAGAGCGGAGTAGCGAGCAGAATCGCCGCTGCCAGAGCTGCCCCTGACACTCGTATCGATATGGCCGGCGCAGTATCGGCCTCATTGCCTTTGCCGTGGTAGGCCTTAGACGGTGCGCCGGCATTTTTGCTGAAAAATACGTACTAATCAGAACTACAGCTGTGGGCTCCAGCTGTCCTGCCACTCGATGGTTGGAAGTCCATCAACAACTTGGATCTCAAGCCATACGTGACGCGCAGCTGAAGTATCTGGTGCTCCAGCATGGACGATTGCGTCGATTTCAGGATCCGTTGGACCGCCGGTGAATTGAGCCTCCGTTGCTGCCCACGAGCGGCGGATGACATCATCTGGGGTGTCTGGTAACCAGCGGTCTCCCAATGCCAAAAAGCGTCCGTTACCCAGTGGGAAAATAGACGAGATCTGGGAATGGAATGACGTTTCGCTGGAATCATTTGGATGAGGATTGCCTAGTACTGTCCACGGCCCGTGGTAGTCGTCGGCAACCGCTACTTCCGATTGATTCGGGAAGTACCAGCTTGTCCCGGAGGTAATAAGGTAGTGACGGCCCTCGTGCCGGAAATAGGCGGGCGCTTCGCGTACATATGGTGGGTTCGGGTGGTGGAAATGAGATGAATAATTTCCGGTCACATCGGTGAGGTCTTCAGTCAGATCGGCGCAGATCAGTTCCGAATGAACACGTTCGAAGTAGTAGTAGCCTCGACCGGTGTCTGGATCTACGACGATGTCAAAGTCACCGGCGCTCATACCGAGTGGTTCAAACCCTGGACGTACCAACTGGTATGGTCCGTGGAAATCTTCTGCCTGGTAGACCCATGAATATTGTTTGTCATCGGTACCCATGACCTTGATCCAGCAAACAAAGTTTCCTGTTCGTGGGTGTTGAACGATGTGAGGACGATCCATCATTGCTGCGGGATGCAAAGGGGAGTTTACGTTGTCCGGCTCGGCTGGAAGGATATGGCCCATATCTTCCCAGGTCGTGAGATCTTGGGACCGGTAGGCCCGAATTCCGCTGTGCCATCGTCCAGTGTCGGGAGTCGACTGAGACTTGTCTTCGCCGTACCAGTAGTAGTATCCGTCGATCTCGATAATTGATCCACCATGGATATGTATCCGTTTGCCCTCGGTGTCGAGCATGATCTCGCCTGGGCGCAGTGAAGTTGTCATGAGCTTTCCTATTCTTTGTTCGTGCGGGGAAGTAGTCGTGTCCGGTGAGTCGATTGTTGTGCGCCCGAACAGATATAGGTCGGGCGCAGAACGCGGCTCAATTTGAAAATGGATGCTGGCTGTTAGGCGAAGTAGCCTCGGCTTTTTCCCTCAACTACAGCGTTGTCCTGAATGCGTAACGATGCGTTCAGGCGCAAGTCATGTGAGGAAGCGCCGACCAGAAGATCGATGTCACCGGATTCGACTATCCACTGCATGTCAGTGCCGACAAACGCCAATTGGGAGACATCCAGCTGGAACTCCACGGTTGCTGCTTCTCCGGGGATCAAACTGATGCGACGGAATCCGAGTAGCTCCATTGAGGGACGGGACACCGAGGCAAATCTGTCGCTTGCGTAGAGCTGGACAATTTCAGTTGCCGCAGAGTTTCCGATATTGGTGACGTTCAGAGAAATGTTCACCGTATCGGTGGAATTCACTTCAGTTTTCGAAACAACGAGGTCCCGATACTCAAATTCCGTATAGGTTAGTCCGTGTCCGAAACGATAGCGGGGCGTATGTGCGGCGTCGACGTACTCTGGGAAACCAATGCTGGCGCCCTGATGCCATGCTGAGCCATGTGGGTGGTTGTAGTAGATCGGGACCTGGCCAGCATTTCTTGCCACACTAACGGGAAGCTTGCCACTAGGGGAGATCTTTCCGCTTAGGACGTCAACGATGGCTTCCGCCCCCGCTTCTGCAGGGCTCCACGCTTCAAGTATTGCGTCCAAATGCTCGTCCGCAATGTCACTGGAAATTGGGCGGCCGTCTAGATGAACGCCAACTAGTGGTTTGCCTAGTTGCGCAAGTTTTTCGATCAAGCTGTCCTGGCACGGTGGCAGATTAATATCGGTCGCATCAATTCCTTCGCCCATTGAAGCGATAGACGCGGTGCCGTGCTTTCCGCCTAGAGTCATGATGACTACATCGGACTGAGCTGCCAGAGCGATCGCCAAAGCGTGGCCGGATTCATCGTTGCCGGCGATCGGGTAACCATGAACCCATTGAACATCGGCATTGGGGAATCGGTTGCTGAGTTCCTCGAATAGGCTTCGGATCCCTGGCTGTTGAAATTGAAGTAATTCCTCGTATTGCGCATCTCGCGAATCTTCGATGGAGGTCCCGGGAATGACGTTGATTTCGTTGTCTTTGTCTTCTCCCTGCGTAACCAGTCCAGCCATGGATGAGTTGAACGCGAGTTTTCCTTCGGCCATGGAGAAGTGCGTGTATCCGCCAAAGAAGTAACGAGCAGTTTCAGCGTGACATCCAATCACGGCCAGTTTCGTGATGTCTTCCTTTAGAGGAAGTGCGCCATCGTTCTTTAGCAAGACGAGGGATTCTCGTGCCGATTCAAGCGCGATCGCTGCATCATTGCTTCGATTGAATGCATCATCGCGAACTGATGCCTCGGGAGCCAAGGGCGCATCAAATAGGCCCATACGGAATTTGGCTGTCAGAACTTCAGTTACTGCACGGTCCAGCAGGGAGATGTCTGCTTTGCCGTCTGCGAACCATGTTCGTAGTTCAGGGCCGAATCCGTCGGTGACGTGAAGTTCTACGTCAAGTCCTGCTTTGAGTGCCGTGACACCAGCGTGCGCCGGAGATTCAGCGACCTTCTGAACTGAATGCAAATTTCCAATGGCTCCGTAGTCGGAAACGAGCATTCCGTTGAAGCCCATTTGTTCCCGCAGCAACGAAGTGAGCAGTTTGGCTGACGCTGACATCGGCTCTCCGTCGACGGAGTTATACGCCGGCATGACACCTTTGAGATCAGCAAGGGTAATGGCTGCTTGAAATGGCTTTGCATAGAATTCGAGCAGTGTCCGTTGTGGGACGTTGCAGTGGCTTCCGTGGATGCCGCCTTCGGTATGGTGGGATCCGACGAAGTGCTTGGCAACAGCTTCGGTACGTCGGCCTTCATCATCTGCCTGTTGCAAGCCCAGAGTAAATTCCACGCCGAGGGACGAAGTCAGACAGGCGTCTTCACCGTAGCTCTCTCCATGCCGTCCCATACGTGGGTCCCTGGAGACATCGAGCACTGGTGCCAGCGTGTGGGTGATGCCGAGGGCTCGTTCTTGCCTTCCGACAATTTCACCGATTTTTCGTTCGGTCGCTGGATTCCAGCTTGCTCCTCGTGCAATTCCGGACGGGAAACTGGTGGCGCTGGGGAGGTAGGCGCCGCAGAGTCCTTCCATGTGGAAAATCGCTGGGATTCCCAGACGGGAGTTTTCCATGGACTCGCGCTGAATTCTTTGCTGAAAATCGGTGACGTCAGCTAATGAATCTGCTGCACGTGCTTCGAGGCACGATACTTCGCCGATCCCGTGAGGGTAGCGTGCGCTGAAATCATTGGTAGCCGTAATATCTGTGGGGAAGTAGCACGAAACTTGTGCCATTTTCTCATCGAGAGTTAGTTCCGGCGCCAGTAAGTTAGCGCGTTCTTCTGGAGAGATTTCCAGATTCATCCAAGGCTTGATTGTCGTCAATTTATCGGAGTCCTTGCTCAGCTTGTTCTTCAGCCGATCTCGGCAGTCTTAGCCGATTAACCGGATGGTGGAGGATCCACCATGCCGGACAGCTGACTGCCGGACTTCTCATTTCAAACACGCGCGATGTGCAACGTTGTACTAAAGAATAACCCGGTGTGAGCGTTGACACAATATGGATGACTCATTTTGGGTGAACATGCGACAAAAATTGAGGATTTCAAAGCCCATGACTCCAGACTGCCGTCGAGATTTTGTGAAGGTAGTGACAGCAGGGGTCACTCCAAAGGGTGCAACGTTGTATTTAGCTGGGGTAACTGCCGAACGAACCGGCGAGCGGTCGCGGGACGGGCGCAGAATATAAACAAGCGGCCTGGCGCTTCCCGGTGAGGGGAAGTGCCAGGCCGCTTTAAAGGCGTGGACTAGTTGTTAGTCGGTGCCAGCGTCAAAAGCTGCAGATTCAATGGCACGATCGGTTGCCAGATCATCGCTATCAACGTGGGTAGCGTTGACGATGTCGTCTGCTCCACCGGCTTCCAACGAGCCAACGAGCTTTGCGGTGGTGCCACCGACCAGGCCCATGTTGGCGTACTGTTCCAGACGGCCACGGGAGTCAGCGA
>Ga0308158_10003329_pt1 | contig 14270 bp, 10 predicted proteins | sample PhyBR2_FD_201038 | JGI IMG/M metagenome (GOLD analysis project Ga0308158, IMG submission 201038) | Phyllosphere microbial communities from UC Gill Tract Community Farm, Albany, California, United States - DLSLB.R2 | ecosystem: Host-associated > Plants > Phyllosphere > Unclassified | place: USA... | reverse complement strand
AATAAAAAACACTCAAGAACATCACACGGGGGTGCAATGCCTCAAGCAAATGTTATGTATTCACCAAATAAAAATATTCGGTATCAACAAACTTGGCACACTATTGAGTTCTCAAACAACAAACACTTACCGGTTCTCCACAACCCGTCAATTCGAGCCATGATTTCGTCCAGCGTTATATTCAAATCTTATCACCGTGAATTTCTGAAAGTCAAATCAATTGTTTGTGATTTGAAACAGTATTCACGATTCCCTTTTATCAATGAATTCCGACAGTGACCTGTGCGAAAACCGTTGATTTTCTGGGGTTTTGCCTCCGTTTTGCATCCGGTTATTTCTTCCGTTTTGCTCTCGGCGACAAGGAAAAACTATACACAGGTTTTGGGGGTGGTGCAAATCGGGTGGGTGGTTTGCGGCGGTGACCGTGGACACTTAATCGGTTACACGTGTCCATATCCCCGGATTTACACGGTTTAAACCGAAAAAACACCCCGTAAAACAGCTAACGCTGTATTACGGGGCGTTCCGTCGACATCCTCAGAGGCGCCAAACGCGGTTCGCCATCTAGTCCTCTACGATTTCGGATTCCAAAATCCGCGGATCATCCAGCGGCAGTGCGCTGGGCACCACCGTCGGGATGCCGGCAAAGGCCTCCTTGGCATTCTCGATCACGCGCTTGGCCATGTATCGGTTGCCTGCTCCACCGATCACCGCGCCAACACCGAAGGGAACCAGGCGTCCCACAACGCTAGCCGCCTGCGTGCCGATGATCTTGTGCAAGAACTTCTTCTGCAAGGTGCGCTGCACGCTCGAGTAGAAGCTGGTGCTCTTGTTCGCGCCGAAAGCCTGGGCCCAGCCCTTAACAGGTCCACCGCCGCGGCCGGCCGCCTGCGACGTAAGTCCAGCAATCATGGAACTGCCTTCCTCGCCCATCAAGATGCCCATGACCAAAACGCGCGAATGATCAGGATTCTCGATGGCGATGCCATGCAGTTCCGCCAAGCTCTGGGCGTAGAGGGCCGAAGCTTCCAGGAAGCCCAGGGTAGCGGCGACCGAAAGGCCCAAAGCGACACCTGTGCCAACAGCCGGCACCGCCGCGGTGCCGCCAACAGCCGCTCCGGACCCGGTGACAATACGAAGGTAATCCCGTTCAACGATAGCGGCCAGCTCGGGGGTATCGGCTTGGGGATTCTTCTTGCGAAGACGATTAATATACGCGAGCACCAGAGGCCGTTGCACTCCGATGCCCTTCAAGATGGCCTGCTGCACGCTGGAGCGCGGCTTGCCATCTTTGCCAATGAAAGTCATCGAGATTGGATCGTTTTTCATGATGCCCCCAGCTTATCTGCATGACCCTGAGAGTTGCCTTGGGACTGCCGGGTCTTGCGCGGTTCTTCTGAGAATGATCGGAACGTGTGGCATCTGCGTGCCTCGGCTGCCCTGCATAAACCCTCAGACCAGCGGGCTGTTGCCTGCAGAGCGAGTCCGGCTTCGATGCCTTGCAGAGTACAGCAGGCAAGGTCGATCGCCCTGCGCGAACGGACATATCTGGCTGCAGTCCTGGCCCTGGGCAGCCAGGCCAAGCCTAGAACTCGATGTCTATCCAGATCAGGGATCCGGGTTCCTCGACGTCATTTGGCACTGCTTCTTCCAGCAGGGGTTCACGCTGCTCGATGCGCCCCTGGCCCGTAACCTCCCATGAGGAATCCGGGACCAGGTAGCTGCCGCCATCGTTCAGGGCATCTTCACGAGCTAATCCCTGGAGGAACGGTTCCAGCCGGTCCGCGGAAGAATCCTGGAGATCCAAGGCGCCCGCTACGACGAACTTCTCACCGCCCAGGCCTTCGGCGTGGCCGTCGCTGTCGGTGTGGACGTAATCCTTGCCGGCCACGTAGTCCGAAATGACCTTCAGTTCATCAGCGTGCCGAGCTTGGGAGAATTCTCGGTTCCGGCCTTCGGGCTCGGTCTGGGTCGCGACAACATGGACCTGCTGGCCGCGATAGTCAATCGGGATATCCCAGAGGCCGGTGCTCATCACCGGGATGGAGGCTGCCAGCACGCCGGACAAGCCGGTGTGGTGCAACTGGTCGTTCTCGACCTGCTGCCACTTGAGCTTCGAGACGGCGGTGATCTTGCCTTCGTCCACCGGGTACTTGGAGAGCACTACTATCGAGCCCTGCTCTTCGAAGGCCCCCTGCCCCCAGGCGTCTTCGGCACTGCCGATCACGCCGTCTGCGTTCAAGTCGGCACCGCTCTGCAATCCCTTGGAGCCAACCGCCAGATAGGAATACGGGTAGTCCACGTCCGTGCGATCGTCCGCGATGTTGTTCAGGTAGAGATTCTTGAAGGTGTCGACGGCGCCTTGCTCGGCATCCATATTGGTCAGCACAACCACGTCGGCATCGGCGGCGGAAAGGCTGTCGGCCACCTGGGCCGCCTGCGAATTGGTTCCGCCCATCAGCTTCTCTTCCAGCCCATCGGCGGTATCGCCTGTGAGGTTGGCCTGGATGGTGGCCACGCGCAGGGAGGATCCGGAAAACAGCTGGGTCGGCTCGTCGGCCTGGTTGCCAAAACTAGTTGGTACAGCAAAGGCGGCAGTCGCCGGGAGGAGGCAAAGCGCTCCCAGGCTCAGGCTGGCTGTTCCTACTAAGATCTTGCGCACGAGTCAACCCTACGCCGTACCCAAGCTGTTTTTCCAGCGTCTTAATCGGATTGTAATGCCAGTGCCGCGGCGGCTTTCTTGTTGGCCGCGAGCACCTCTTCCATATAGGGGGCGCGAATCCGCGCGGAAATGCGGGCATCAACCAGGCATACTCCCCGCGCGCCATCGGCCACCCATTGCCTGAGCCCGGCCAGATCCGCGAGCTCCTCTACCCGGACCCCGGTCGCGCCCATGGACCGGGCGATGCCGGCAAAATCGACGGTCGGAATCAGCATCGGGTCTTCATGCAGGCCGATCGAGCCGTATTGGTGGACCTCGGCGCCGTAGGCAGAGTCGTTGTAGATCACGATCACCCCGCTGTCGATGGTGCGGATGATGGATTCGAGATCGGCCAGGCCCATCAGGAACCCGCCGTCACCGGCAGCCAGGACAACGGTGCGTCCTTCGGCCGCGGCGCCGGCACCCACCATTGAAGCGATTCCCAGGCCAATGGACTGGTAGGCGGTGCCGACGCAGGCCAGCGAACGCGCGCCGGTGGTTGACCAGTACATCGGGCCCCAGCCGATGAAATGCCCGCCATCCTGGACCAGGACTCGATTGGCCGGCAAGATCTTCTCCAGCTCGCTGGCTACACGGCGCGGATCCAGCAGCCCGTCTTCGGCCTTTTCATCGCCGGCCGGGCGGCTGCGCACATCGTGCAGGTCAAGGCCCGAGCACCAGCTGCTTTCGGCAGCCTCGACGGCACCCAGCAGATCCAGGGCAGCGCTCTGGGCATCGGCGGTGGCAAAGCAGTCGACGCGGGCGTTGGTGGCAGCTGGCCCAAGATCGATCTGGATCAGCGTCGCCGACTCATTAATCAGTTCGCCGAAGCGCGTGGTGAATTGGTTCAGGGAAGCGCCCAGGACCAGCACGGTATCTGCCCGGGCGATGATGCCCGTATTGGCCTCGGTGGAGAAACCGCCGGTGATGCCCAGATCGAACTCGTAGTCCAGCAGGTCGCGTGCCAGCAGCGTGCCCGAGGTGGTGGCATCCAGCTTCTGCGCCAGTTCCTTGACCTGCTCGGCGGCATCAATGGCACCCCGGCCATAGAGAATATGGGTGCGCTTCGAGGCGTTCAGCTTCGTTGCGATCTGCGCCAGCGCAGCAGGCTCAAGACGCGGCGTCGGCTGCAGGCAAGCCAGCGAGGCGAAATCCGGAAGTTCTTCCCCTGCGCATTCGGCGGCTGCCAGGTCATAGGGAATGGCGAGGACCACCGGGGCCTGTTCGCGCAGCGCATGGGCGGCGGCCTGCAGCGCGGTGCTCCCCGGGGTATGGCGGTCCACGACATAGCGAGGTGCTCGCACGCCAGCGTCGATGGCCCCCTGGTCAACGTCCCAGCCGCGCAATCCGGTGCTGGGAGCATCACCGGTGACAAATAGCAATGGGGTTCGGGCCGCTGCGGCTTCAGCCAGTGCGGTCACGGCGTTGGTGTACCCGGCACCGTAGGTGGTGGTGGCAATGGCCAGCTGGTTCGAAATCCGGAAATAGGCGTCGGCGGCCGAAACAGCTGCGGACTCATGGCGCACTGCGGTGTAGTCGAATCCCGCGCGAATGGCGGCATCAAGGAAGTGGGCGTTGCCATTTCCCATCAATCCGAAGATCTGCGGGGCAACTGGTTTCAGGGCATGGGCAATGGCTGCGGAAACGCTAGACATTATGGACTCTTTTCAAGAAATGATGCTGAAGAAAATTCCATATATGTCTGCCGTTACCAGTTGCTTGACGGCAACGGGTATCGCCCCTTTTGAGAGCGCCGGAAACCACAAGGCTGTGGCTCCTGACTCAATGATGATAGGGCACCGGGACCGCTTTGCGCTAGATGGTGCGCGGCTTTGGCTTTCCCCGCATGTTGCGGTTCCAGCCAACGCCGCTACCCGCCTACCCCTTGACGCACAGGATGGTGCGCAGGTGGCCGACGACTTCCACCAGATCCTTCTGTGCTTCAATCACCTGGTGGATGTCCTTGTAGGCCGCGGGGATCTCATCCACGACCCCCGCATCCTTGCGGCACTCGATGCCTGCAGTCTGCGCGGCGAGGTCATCGGCCGAGTACATCTTCTTCGCCGCCGTCCTACTCATCCGACGCCCGGCACCGTGGGAGGCCGAGAAGTACGACCCTGGGTTTCCGCGCCCACGCACAACATAGGATCCAGTGCCCATGGACCCAGGTATCAGGGCGAGATCTCCGGCACCAGCACGGATAGCGCCCTTGCGCGTCACCAGCAGCGCCTGACCATCGATCATCTCCTCGTTCACGTAGTTGTGGTGGACGTTGATCGGCGCATCAAACCGGACATCAAGGGTTTCGAAGTGCCGGACTACGGCCTCCTTGAACAGCGCGAGCATCAGGGCCCGCGACGCGGCCGCGTACTCCTGCGCCCACCACAGATCGTGCTTATAGGCATCCATCTGCGGTGTGCCCTCGATGAAGACAGCCAGTTCCTTGTCGACCAAGCCCTGGTTGTGCCCCAGCGACTTCGCGATGCCGATGTGCCTGTCAGCCAAGGTCTTGCCGATATTGCGCGAACCGGAATGCAGGGTAATCCACACCCGATCATCCTGATCGAGGCACAGCTCCAGGAAGTGGTTGCCACCTCCCAAGGTCCCCAGCTGGCCGATGGCCTTGCTCTTGAGCTTCTGCACCTTCTCATCCAGGGTTTCGAACCTGCCGAAGAGCTGATCCACCCCGGGTTCCAGGCCGAAACGGCGCAACTGGGGCAGCTCCTCGTGAGCACTGAATCCCACGGGGATCGCAGCTTCGATACTGGCTCGCAGCAGCTCCAAGCCAGCCAACTGGTCGGCACAGATGCTGGTGCGCACAGCGGCGACGCCGCAGCCGATGTCAACGCCCACCGCTGAAGGCGAGACGGCCTGGTTCATGGCGATGACGCTGCCGATCGTCGCCCCCTTGCCGACGTGGACGTCGGGCATCACGCGCACGCCGTGGACCCATGGCAGCTGAGCCACGCGGCGCAGCTGCTCAAGTGCTTCGTGTTCCACTTCGGCTTCTGCGGCCCACATTTTTACGCGGTCATTGCTACCGGTCAGCGCTACGGGGAACGCTGCTGGACGATTCATCATTCTTCCTTCTTCTAGGAACTTAAAGTGGATAAATTTTTCGCCTATTTCAATTTTCGGGCACGACAATTAAACCCATGCAAAACAATTGAATGGAAAATAGAAAAGGAGCCAATGAACTAAGTTCATCGACTCCCAGGGGAATTGCTGACCGCACCTCCAGCTTTCACCCAACTGGGCGGCAACTGGCACTAAAATATTAGATCTGTCAGGTCAAAGCGCGATTCATTCACCATTTCCGGCGAGTAAGAGTCGATGCGCACGTGGCTTCAGAAACCCGAACTGATGAGAGTGGCGGGGTTCACCTGTGCCGCTAAACAATTCCTGGAAGCTGACGGCTTGCAACTGATACTGCTCTCGTTGAGCATTATTATTCAACATCGCCATCCTCCTTCAAGTTTTTCAGCGGTCGACAATTACTCTATTTACGATAATAGACTTTTGGCAGAATATCCACTCGAAACCAGAATATTCTTAAAACAATGCTGTTTACATGCTCTCCTGGAATACGGGACACGATGCAATAGCACTCCGATCAGCCTCACCTGACGCAACATCGCTGCAGTCTTCAACGCTCCCTGTTAGGTAGCTACCGCAACCTGCCGGCCACCGCATCAATAAACTCCTCGGTCCCCACCGGGTTGCCGATGCCAACAAGGCCGGCAAGGTCCGGGGTCATGATTCCCTGGGCCACGGTGGCACGGACCGCGGCATCGATGGCCCGCGCGGCATCGGCCAGCTCGGCATTTTCGTCCAGGGCCCCGCGGTGCTCGAGGGCGCGGCTCCAGGCGGCAATGGTGGCCACCGGGTTGGCGGCGAGCTGCCCGCCGTCTTTCCACCGCCGGTAGTGCCTGGCTACTGTTCCGTGGGCCGCCTCGAAAAGGCAGGTCTCGCCGTCTTCCCCGGCCAGCACCGAGGCCATCAAGCCAGGCGAGCCGAATCCCTGCGCGACGATATCGGCCTGCACATCCCCGTCGTAGTTCTTCAGCGCCCACAGGAAGCCGCCCGGGCTCTTGATCGCGAAGGCCACCATGTCGTCGATCAGCCGGTGTTCGTAGCCGAGCCCGGCCTGGGCAAATTGCTGCGCGAACTCCGCCCGGTAAACGTCCTCGAATGCCGAGACAAAGGCGCCATCGTATTCCTTGAGCACCGTGTACTTGGTGGAGAAATATAACGGGAGCCCCAAACGCAACGCCTGCCGGAAGCAAGCTCGGGCAAAAGCCCTGATGGAATCGGTGTTGTTGTACATGCCCAGGGCGATGCCGCCATCGGGTCCAAAGGCCGTGACCTCATGGACCTGCGGGGCGGAGCCGTCTGCCGGGGTGAAACTCAGGGTGAGCCTTCCCGCGCCGGAAACCTGGAAATCGGTTGCCTGGTATTGATCGGCATTGGCATGCCTCGCAACCACAATGGGAGCTTCCCAGCCGGGCACAAAACGCGGGACGGATTCGAGCACTATCGGCTCGCGGAAAATCACCCCGTTCAACGCTTTGCGCAACGTCGCATTGGGCGACTTCCAGCGCCGGCTCAGCCCGTGGCGCTCAACCTGCGCCGCGGTGGGCGTGATCGTCGAGCACTTCACCGCGACGCGATGTTCCTTCACCGCCGCGGCCGCCTGCAAGGTAATTGCATCGGCGGTTGCCTCCCTGTTGGCCAGCGACAGGTCAAAACTTTGAATCGATAGGTCAACGAGGGGCTTGATAATCCGTTCGCGCACCAAGGCGAACATCTCATTGGCGGCCTCGTCCCCGCGAATTTCCACGATCACGCCTGGTTCCCCGGGATTTTTCACCGTGCAACCTCCCGGAATTGCGCCTGGGTCTTTTCCAGCAGGTGCGGTATGACCCCGCCGGCCCGCAGCAATACCAGGTCCAATTCTGTTTCAGCGGCCAGGCGGGCCTCGAATTCGAGGATGCCCCCGTCGGAAAACTCGACTTTAACCGGCACCATCCCGCGCACCTCGATGGCCGCTGGCTCTGCCGAAATCCCGATCAGATCCGCGGCGCTGACTCGTTGCAACTGCTCTTTGGCGTGCTCTGGCACCAGCAGCGGCACCACTCCCATGCCAATCAGGTTGGAGCGGTGAATCCGCTCGAAGCTCCCGGCCAGGACGGCGCGCACTCCCAGCAGCCGCTGCACTTTGGCGGCCCAGTCGCGCGAGCTGCCCGTTCCATAGCGTTCCCCTGCGATGATGACGGCGCTCTGCCCCTGGCTGCGGTACCTGCTGGCCGCTTCGGTCAGCGGAACAGCTTCCCCGGTTCCGGCGTGCACTGTATGCGCCACCGGCAAGTTCTCTCCGAGCTTGTTCACCAGGTTCTTGGCGTGGAATCCACCGCGCACCATGACTTCGAAATTGCCTCTGCGCGAGGCGAAGACGTTGAGGTCATCGCGGCTTTCCCCGCGGGAAACCAGATAGTCGGCAACCAATGAATCGGCGGGGATCGCGCTGGCCGGGGAGATATGGTCCGTGGTGACGTCATCGCCGAGCACCAGCAAGGGATGCGCGGCGAACGAGCCTAGCTGGCTGCCTTCGCTTAAGGAGGCAAAGGGCGGACGGCGCAGGATATTGGAGTCTTCGCTCCACTGGAACCGGGCGCCCTTCGGAGCATCAAGCTGCGACCACAAGGCACTGGTGGTGGCGACCTTGAAATCGCGCGCAAAGTCCCGGGCATCATGGCCCAGTTCCCATAGCTCCTGGACTTCTTCGCGGGTTGCCAGAAGGTCCGAGAGCTTGACCGCTGTGCCTCCAGCGCGCTCCGGAGCGAATTCGTAGGCCAGCAGGTCAACGTCGGCGCGGCCAACCAGCGCAAAGGCCACCACCAGCGGCGGTGAAACCAGGAATCCCAGATCCAAATCCGGGTGGATGCGGCCGGCAAAATTCCGATTCCCGGAGAGGACCGCGACGGGCCTGAGCGTGGATGCCGACAATTCGCGGCTGACCGGCTCGCTCAACGGGCCGGAATTTCCGATGCATGTGGTGCACCCGAAGCCCACCACATCAAATCCGGCGTAGCCCAGATCCTCCAGGAGCCCGGCCCGGCGCAAGTAGCTCATCGCTGCCGGAGAGCCGGGAGCCAGCGAAGTCTTAACCCATTCCGGCACCTTCAGCCCGTGCTCCCGCGCCTTGCGGGCCACAAGCCCCGCGGCAATCAGCAGCTTGGGGTCGGTGGTGTTGGTGCAGCTGGTGATCGCCGCCAAGGCGATGGCGAAGCGCGGCAACGGGCCAGCATCCTCCGCGATGCCCTGGGCCTCATCTTCCAGGGCCTTCGGTATCCCGGAGATGTCCATCAAGTCTTGCGGACGCCGAGGACCAGCGGCGCTCAACCGCACCGCGGCGAGGTCCAGCTCCAGAATATCGGTGTATTCAGGCTCCCCCTGCGGGTCGAACCACAAGCCCGTCGCCTGGTAGTAATCCTGCACCAGTTGGATCTGCTCGGCCGGCCGGCCGGTCAGGGCCAGGTAGCCAAGGACCTGTTGATCCACCGGGAAGTACCCGGTGCTGGCCCCGTATTCCGGCGCCATATTCGCAACCACGGCGCGTTCCCCGGCTGAGAGCTGGCTGACCCCGGGCCCGAAGAACTCGACAAATTCGCCGCTGCCTCCTCGTTCGCGGATCAAATGGGTGATGGTGAGCGCCAGGTCGGTGGCGGTGGCCCCGGCCGGCAATTTCCCGGTCAGCCGGACACCAATGACATCGGGGATCCGCAAGGTGGTGGGCAGGCCGAACATCACCGTCTGGGCTTCGAGCCCGCCGACGCCCCAGCCCAGCACGCCCAGGGCGTTGACCATCGGCGTGTGCGAGTCGGTGCCGATCATCATGTCGGGGACGACCAGCGGGTAGCGAAGATCCTTTGAACGCTCGAGGTCAAGATGCGCCACCGTCGCCAGCTGCTCCAGGTTCATGGTGTGCATGATTCCTGTTCCGGGCGGATTGACGTTCACCGTCTCCATCGAGCGCTGGGCCCACTTCAAGAACCTGTAGCGTTCCTGGTTTCTGCGGTATTCATGGGCCAAATTGCGCGGGGCGGCGTCATTTCGCCCATAGTCCTCCACGGCCAGCGAGTGGTCGATGGACACCTCGACGTGCAGCTGGGGGTTCAGCACGCCCGGGTCTATGCCGACCTCGGCCAGGGAGTCGCGCATGGCGGCGATGTCGACCAGGGCAGGGGTGCTCGTGGTGTCGTGCATCAGGATCCGGTGCGGCCAGTATTCCAGCTCGGCCTCGGATCCATGCCCATTGAGCCAGCCTTTGAGGTTGGCTACGGTTCGCGCGCTTTCGGCTGCGCTGGAGCGGCGCAGCGTATTTTCGGCCAGCAGCCTGAGCACCATGGGCAGACGGCAGAATTCCGCGCCAAGGGCTGCCCTCAGGTCCGTGGCTGAATAGCGCTGGCCGCCCGATTGGAATGTTGTGATGTGCCGTTGCCCCTGTGCAGGCATGCGCCTCTCCCTCACTTTTATAATTTATAAAATCGTACACCACGCATTCACCAGACCCAAGACTCCACCACTTGCCCGCACGGCCCCACCAGCTAACATTTATAAAAAGGACGTTGCACTCTATGAAATGTGCACCGCGGAAATCTGCACTTCGAAAGAGACCACTCGTGACCCAAGCTGCGCTGACCAAGAACGCCTACGCCTACCAGAGCGTCAGGGAGCTGATCATGAGCGGGGAACTAGTTCCGGGTGAAGCCTTGGCGCAATCCCAGCTCGCTGCCGACCTGGGCGTCAGCCTGACCCCCATGCGCGAGGCCTTGCGCAAGCTGGAGGCCGAAGGGCTGATCACCATCGACGCCCACCGCAACGCCAAGGTGGCCCCGCTGACCGCCCAGGAAGCCACCAACCTCTTCCAGGTGCGCGAACGGCTGGACCCGATGGCAGCGGCGCTGGCCGCCACCCATCGCACCGACGATGACATCGCCAGGATGAAGGCCGCGGCCGAGAAAATGCGGCCGCTGGCACCCAATCCGGACCTCGCCGCGCTGGCCGCGCACCGCGAGTTCCACCGCTCGATCTACACCGCCTCGCATAACGACCTGCTGATCAGCATGCTCGAATCCCTGTGGGACAAGGCCGACAGGTACCGCCAGGTGGGCTTGGCCGCCAGGCAGGATTCAGCCGCGGACAAGAAGCGCGTGGCCGCCGAGCATGAGCGCATCCTCAAGTCGGTCATCGCCGGCAACGCAGCCAAGGCCGAAGAGGAAATGGCCAAGCACGTCCAAGGCAGCCTCGGCCGCCGGGCCATTGACGCGCTAGCCCCCTAGCCCCAGATCGCCCCGAATACCCCCAGCACCTCAAGCGCTGGGGGTATTTTTGCGCCCACAACAGCGTCTTGACATGACTTGGCTCACAACCTAGGGTCTTTAACTATAATTTATAATTTGTAACATCCAACGGCGCCTCGTCACTCGGGCGCGAAAGGATCATCATGACCCTCGATAGCACCCGCCGGCGAAAACCCCTGCCTCCCGGCCTGCGCACCGCCCTTCGCGGCACGGCAATCCTGGCCTGTGCCGCGGTGGTGGCCACCGCGGCATTCAACGCGGCCAGCAGCGGCACCGGGGATGACGCACGAGCCCAGCTGACCCTCATTGCCCCGGCAGGCGCCGGCGGCGGCTGGGACGGGGCCGCACGCGAAGCCCAGCAGGCCATGCGCGCGCAATCCATCGTCAACAACGCGCAGGTCGTGAACATCCCCGGCGCCGGAGGCACCATCGGCCTGAATAATTTCGCCGGCATGGAGGGCGAAAAGTCCAGCCTCATGGTGATGGGCATTACGATGCTCGGTGCCATCAACATCAACGGCTCCCACACCACCATCGAAGATGTCACCCCGATCGCCCGGCTCACCGATGACTACGACGTGCTTGTGGTCCCCGCCGGCTCGCCCTACGATTCGGTGGACGAGCTGGTCGCCGACTGGGCCAAGGATCCCAACGCCTTCGCCTTCGGCGGCGGTTCGCTGGGCAGCGTTGACCAGATGATCATCACCGAGCTGGCCCAGCAAGCCGGCATCAAGCCCACCGCGGTGAACTACATCGCCTACTCGGGCGGCGGCGAACTGGCCACCAGCCTGCTCAGCGGCACCATCAAGGCTTCGGTGTCCGGCTGGGTGGACTTCGCCGACCAGATCGAAGCCGGAAAACTCAAGGCACTGGCGGTTTCAGCCCCCGAGCCGGTCCCGGCCACCGGGGTTCCCACGCTCAAGGAGCTTGGCTACGACATCGAGCTGACCAACTGGCGTGGCCTCGTCGCCCCTCCCGGGCTCAGCGACGAGGACGTCGACGAGCTCCAGCAGATTGTGGCCGAAACCGTCAAAACCCCGCAATGGGCCGACGCCCTGGAACGCAACCAATGGGCCGACACCTTCCTCACCGGCCCGGAGTTCGAAGCATTCCTCGACTCCGAACGCCAAAGCGTCGATGCCATCTGGAATGGCCTCGGCTACTAGCCACGAAGAAACTGGAGACACCATGACCGTCCTGGTCGGATACACCCACACCGCCGAGGGCGCCGCGGCCCTGCGGCATGCCTTGGCCATCGCCGAACTGGCCAACACCGATATCGCCCTCTTCCCGCTCTTTGCCCTCAATGGCGAAGCCTGGCCGGGCACCGAACTCGCCGCGCAGCTTCCGGCCAAGGCCAGCTTCCTGCAGCCTCGCGCCAATTCGCCGCGCGCCGCCGACGAACTGGTCGATGTGGGCAACGAGCTGGATGCCCAGGTGATCGTCATCGGAGTCCGCTCCCGATCGCGGGTGGGGAAAATGCTGATGGGCTCCGATGCCCAGGCAGTGATCCTCGGGGCCAGCGTCCCGGTGCTGAGCGTAAAGGCCGATGAGAATGAGCACTGAAACACCACTGGGCGTCCAGCCCAAAACCGCGCCCGGCGCCGGGCGCAGCGGCCTGGTCCTGCCCGGAATCCTGGTGCTGCTGGGGATCTACCTGGGCGTCGGCATCATCACCATGGAGGTGCCCGAGGGGGCCAAGCACCCCGGACCGGCATTCTTCCCGATCCTGATCACCGTCGCGATTTTTGTACTCGCCGCGCTGCTGGCCCTGCAACTGGTGCGGACCCCGGAACCGGTCCCGGCCGACCCGCAGGGATACCGCAGCTACTCGGATTGGAAAACCGTGGCCCTGGTCGCCGCCGGCTTCCTGGCCTTTGCCCTGCTCCTGGTCCCCGCCGGATGGCTGATCAGCGCCACGCTATTGTTCTGGACCGTCGCCTTTGCCCTGGGCAGCAAGAACCGGGCGAGGGATCTGGGCATCGCCGTGGTTTTCGCCTCCGTCATCCAGCTGGCCTTCGGCGCCGCGCTCGGACTGAACCTGCCTAGCGGCATCCTGGAAGGGCTGATCGGCTGATGGAATCCTTGAACCTGCTTCTTGAGGGCTTCTCCCAGGCCCTCACCCCGATGAACCTGCTCTGGGTTTTCATCGGCGCCTTCCTGGGCACCGCCGTGGGGGTGCTGCCGGGCCTGGGTTCCTCCATGGCCGTGGCCCTGTTGTTGCCGATGACCTTTTCGCTGGACCCGGTCGGCGCATTCATCATGTTTGCCGGCGTCTACTTCGGCGGCCTTTTTGGCGATTCCACCATGGGGATCCTGATGAATACCCCCGGCGGCTCCACCGCCATTGCCACCACCTTCGAGGGCCATCGCATGGCCAAGGACGGGCGGGCGCCCCAGGCGCTGGCCACCAGCGCCATTGGCGCCTTCATCGGCGGGCTGATCGCCACCACCCTGGTGGTGTTCTTTGCCCCCAAGCTGGCGGAAATCGCGGTGCTTTTCGGTCCGGCGGAATACTTTGCCCTGGCGATCTTCGCCTTCATCGCCACCGCCTCGGTGGTTTCGGACTCGGCGCTGAAGGGGCTGGCCTCGCTGCTGCTGGGCCTGGCCCTGGCCGTGGTGGGCATCGACGGCATTTCCGGGGCCTCGCGCTTCACCGCCAATGTGCCGCAGCTCTTTGACGGGGTGAGCATCATCGTGATCACCGTCGGCGTGCTGCCCCTGGGCGAGGTGCTGCATGTGGCCTCGCGCATCCACCGCGACCAGAAGCTGACCGCCATTTCCGTTGCCGGCCGCCCCTACCTTTCGCGCTCGGAAGTGCGCGAAGCGATCCCGGCCTGGCTGCGCGGCACCGCTTTTGGCGTGCCCTTCGGAGTGATTCCGGTCGGCGGCGCCGAGGTGCCCACCTTCCTGGCCTACGGCACCGAGCGCCAGCTGGACCGCAAACGCCGCTTTCCCAAGTTCGGCACCGGCGCGATCCGCGGCGTGGCGGCCCCGGAAGCTGCCGGCAATGCCACCAGCGGCACCGCCATGGGCGCGCTGCTGGCCCTGGGCCTGCCCACCTCGGCCACGGCCGCGATCATGCTGGCCGCCTTCCAGCAGTATGGCCTGCAGCCGGGCCCGATGCTTTTCGAACGCAATGCGGACCTGGTCTGGGCGCTGCTGGCCAGCCTCTTTGTCGGCCTGGTGATGCTGCTGGTGCTGAA
>Ga0308158_10003327_pt1 | contig 14274 bp, 12 predicted proteins | sample PhyBR2_FD_201038 | JGI IMG/M metagenome (GOLD analysis project Ga0308158, IMG submission 201038) | Phyllosphere microbial communities from UC Gill Tract Community Farm, Albany, California, United States - DLSLB.R2 | ecosystem: Host-associated > Plants > Phyllosphere > Unclassified | place: USA... | reverse complement strand
TGGTCAAGGCCGAGGACGCCGCCGACAACGCACCGTCGGTGAGCCCGGAAACGCCGGTGGCCGATGCACTGGAGCTGATGGACGAACACGACCGGCGCTACGTCGTCGTCACCGACGCGCAGAACAAGGCCATGGGTTATGTGCGCCGCCGTGACCTGTATCGCCAGGTCGGCAGCTGCGTCGACTTCCTGCGTGAATTCAACGCCACGGCGGCCTACGACGAGCACCTGCGCATCCTGCTGTCGCGCATGTACGAATTCAATCGCTCATGGCTGCCTGTGTTGGACGCAGAGAACGTGTTCCTTGGCGAAGTGACCCAGGAATCGATCGCCGCCTACCTCAGCTCAGGCCGCTCGCGCGGCATGAAAACCAGCATCGTCTCCCCCGCCGAAACCGCCCAGGCCTGACCTGTCCCTACCGCCCACTCCCCCCTTGGGGGAGCGGACGGTGCCCGCAAATGCCACCCGCAATCCCCCAGCCCTACCTCAATCCCCGTGGGAGCGGTCATTGGCCGCGAAAGCCCCCCCGCAATCCCCCAGCCCTACCCTAGATTGAACCGCGCCGTATTCTCGCTCAGCACCCGGCTCCCCTGCCCCAGCCGATCCGCCGCCTGGTTCACCGCCCGCGCGCCATCGAGCAAACGCACTGCCGCCTGGTCCACCTGCTGAATGTTGCTGCTCACCTCATCGGCCGTGGCCGCCTGTTCCTCCACTGCCGTGGCGATCTGCGCCAGAGTATCGGTCACTCCCTGCACCGCCCCGGCGATCTCGCCCAGGCGATCCCCCAGGCCCATCACCGACTGCGCATCGACCTGCGCCTGCCCACAGGCGACCTGCATCAACTCCACGGCCTGCTTGACCGTCGAGCGCAAACTTTCCACCGTCCCGGCAATCTGCCCAGTCGACGCCTGAGTGCGCTGCGACAGGCTGCGCACCTCATCGGCCACCACCGCAAAGCCGCGACCCTGTTCACCCGCCCGGGCTGCCTCGATGGCCGCATTGAGCGCCAGCAGATTGGTCTGCTCGGCAATACCGCGAATCGCATCCACCACCGACTGGATCTGCTGCCCCTGTTCACTCACCCGGCCAAGCGCCTGGGCCGTGTCGTTCAAACGCTGGTTGAGCTGTTGAATACTGGCAGTGGTGCGCTGGCTGTCGCGGCTGCTGTCCTCGGCAATCTGCCGGGTCTGCTGCGCACTGTCCGAAGCCTGCTCGCAGCTGCGCGCAACCCCTTGCGAGGTGGCCGCCAACTGCGTGGCTGCCGCCGCGATCTGGCTGATCTGTTGCTGCTGCGCCTCGACTTCATCGAGCGTGCCGCTGGACTGGCTATTGAGCGTCACCACTGCCTGGCTCAGCTGCACGGTCTCGTGGTTGACCCCCAGCAGACTGCCACGCAACTGCACCACGGCAGCGTTGAGCGCCGTGCTGATCGCGGCCAGCTCGTCGCGCCCCTGCACCGCCACCTGGACGCTCAGGTCACCGTCGCGCAACGACTGCGCCAGCGTGGTGATCCCGCTGGCACTACGGCGGATCGACGCCTGCAGGCAAACGAACAGGTACAGCGCTGCCAACAGCAGCAAGGCGAATACCGCCGCGCCTGGAATCAACTGGCGAACGGCCTGGGCATGATAGTGGTCCAGCCGCGACTCCAACGACGTCAGCGACTCATGCCGCAAACTGCTCAAGGCGCCGAGCATGCTGTCCACGCTGCTTTCGAACTGCGCGGCTGACAGCTTGATGTCGCCGCCGAACAGGTTGTCATCCAGCCGCTTCAACTCGCCGTCCAACGTACCCAGCGCTTTCTGGTACTGCGCATCCCAGCCGCGCAGTTGCTCCGGCAGGCGCTGTTGCAGAGTGCCACCGGCTTTCACCAGTTGCTCGCGCGCATCGTTGATGCGACTGCGCAGGTCGCGCATCTGCAGACGACTCTGCAGGCTAAACTGCCCGGCGACCAATGACGAATGGCCAATGCTGCCCAAGCGCCCCACACGTTCGATCAGATCAGGTGCCTGCTGGGTGGCGATCTGCATCAAGAGATAGGTTTCCCGCCACGGGTCGACGATCAAGCCACTGGCCATGGCAATCTGCTCGCGCAGCACCTGCACCGACGTCAGCGCCGCCGTGAAGCGATCGTAGCCATCGGGCCACCAACCCACCTGGCGCAGGCTCGCCAGGTCCAGCCCCTTGGTGGCGGCCTGCACCGCTTGCAGGCGCTCCAGGGTATCGGCCGGCGCCTTTTCGCGCGCCAGCTCACTGCCCAGTTTCTCGAGCGACGCCTGGATCCCCGGCGTGGCCGCCTCCAGCGCGGCGATCGCCGCCTGAGCCTCCGGCGTCGGCTGGCGCTGGATATCCACCGCCTTCCAGCGCGCGGCGCGGTTGCGCTGCGCCGAGAGCTGCGCGTCCAGGCTGTCGAGCGCCAGCAACTGATGCACACCGCTGCGCTCGGCATCGATCACGGCCAGTCGATCGCGAAAGTCTTCTCCCAACAGCCAGAGGCTGCCTACCAGCGGCAACATGAACAAGAGAAACAGCAGCTGAAACTTGCGTGCGAACCCATAGCGACCCAGCAACCGGATACCCGGCGACAACAAAGCATGCATGTCCGACAACTCCACGGAGACTGCAGGTACCTACGGAAACGTGGCGCCAGCAAAATGCCATCGCAGCAAGATTCAGACCAACCGCTTTCCGGCGCCTTTGCCTGCACCCAGGAACGCCACACCGGCAGCGCGGCTCCGCTTTGGTGCAGAACCCCGGTGCGCACTGCTTCCAATGGGTGCAAAGGTTATGTAACCAGAAGTGGCATGCAGGGCGTAACGCATTACCAATGGCGCACCTGCGGCGTCTTGCAGCACATGGCCCGGAACCTGCTACAGGCAAACCGCAAAAGCTGACCAGGCAGTTATGTTTCAGCACACACCGTCGCCGCAGATCACGGCGTCCATCGCCTCAGGGGAGCAACATGCTGGACTCATTCTTCAAGCTCAAGGCGCACAACACCACCGTGCGCACGGAAATCCTTGCCGGGGTCACCACCTTCCTGGCCATGGCCTACATCCTGTTCGTCAACCCCAGCATCCTTGGCGAAACCGGCATGGACAAGGGCGCATTGTTCGTTGCTACCTGCCTGGCCGCAGCCATCGGCTCGGCGATCATGGGCCTGATCGCCAACTACCCGATCGCCCTGGCACCGGGCATGGGCCTCAATGCGTTCTTCACCTACACCGTGGTCCTGCACCTGGGCCACAGCTGGCAGGTAGCACTGGGCGCGGTGTTCATCTCGGCCGTGTGTTTCTTCCTACTGTCGATCTTCCGCATCCGCGAATGGATCATCAACAGCATTCCCCTGCCGCTGCGCTCGGCCATCGCCGCAGGCATCGGCCTGTTCCTGGCACTAATCGCACTGCAAAACGCCAAGATCGTGGTCGCCAACCCGGCCACTCTGGTGGGCATGGGCGACCTCTCGAAACCCGAACCGGTGCTGGCGATACTCGGCTTCTTCATCATTGTCGCCCTGGAAGCACTGAAGGTCCGCGGCTCGGTACTGATTGGCATCTTGCTGATCACCGTGCTTTCCATTGTCCTTGGGGTCACCCCGTTCGGCGGCGTGATATCAATGCCACCGTCGCTGGCACCGACCTTCCTGCAGCTGGACATCAAGGGTGCATTCGACGTTGGCTTGATCAGCGTGATCTTCGCCTTCCTCTTCGTCGACCTGTTCGACAACTCCGGCACCCTCATCGGCGTGGCCAAACGTGCCGGCCTGATGGGCAAGGACGGCCACATGCCGAAAATGGGCCGCGCCCTGATCGCCGACAGTACCGCCGCACTGGCCGGCTCGCTGCTGGGCACCTCGACCACCACCAGCTACATAGAATCGGCTGCCGGCGTCAGCGCCGGTGGGCGAACCGGCCTGACCGCCATCGTGGTGGCCTGCCTGTTCCTGCTGGCGCTGTTCTTCGCGCCGCTGGCCGGCAGCGTCCCGGCATTCGCCACCGCGCCTGCGCTGCTGTTCGTGGCAGTGCTGATGGCATCAGGCCTCGCAGAAGTCGACTGGGACGACATCACCGTCGCCGCGCCGGTCGTGGTAACCGCACTGGCCATGCCACTGACCTACTCGATCGCCAACGGCATCGCGTTCGGCTTCATCACCTGGACGGCCGTCAAACTGTTGAGCGGCAAATGGCGCGAACTCAATTCGGCGCTCATCGTGCTGTCGATCATCTTCGTCATCAAGCTGGGCTGGTTCGGCGGCTGATCGCCGCGCCGCGCGCGCCCTCGCACCTGCGCGTTGCCTAAGCGTTTGATCGCACGCATAAATATTTTGCAAAGGGGTGTTGACACAATCTCGTTTCAAGCGAATAATGCGCGCCACTTGGCTACATAGCTCAGTTGGTTAGAGCATAGCATTCATAATGCTGGGGTCCGGGGTTCAAGTCCCTGTGTAGCCACCAAGTACGAAAAAGGGCTTACCGAAAGGTAGGCCCTTTTTTTATGCGTGCATTTTCGCTGCCCAACAACTTGCTACCATGACCTTCATTTCCCACCCCGGAGGTCTACATGCGCGCAACCGTGCTGGTGCTGGTCGAAACCATCAACGACTACGTGTCTATTCTCGAAGATCAAGGCTACGACCTGATCATGGCGCCCTCGCCTGCCGAGCGCGCAAAGGCGATCGCCGACCACGCGGACCGCATCGATGCCGTGCTCACCCGTGGCCCGTTGGGTTTGACGGCGGACGAGATGGCGGCGCTGCCCGAGCTGCGCATCATCTGCGTACTGGGCGCAGGCTACGAGAACGTCGATCTGCCAGCCGCCAAGGCACATGGCCTGACCGTGACCAACGGGGCGGGCGTGAATGCATCGACGGTGGCCGACCATACCCTGGCGCTGTTGCTGACACTGATGCGCGATATCCCAGGGGCCGATGCTTCGGTCCGGCGGGGTGAATGGGTCAAGGCCATGCGCCCTTCGGTGGCGGGCAAGCGCCTGGGTATCATCGGTCTGGGCGCGGTAGGCCTGGCAATTGCCAAGCGCGCTGCGCTGGGCTTCGACATGAGTGTGCAATACCACAACCGCAAGCCGCGCACCGATGTCAGCTATGACTACTGCGCCAGCCCAGTGGAACTGGCTGCGGCAAGCGATATCCTGATTGTGGCTACCCCCGGCGGAGCGCAGACCCGGGCCATCGTCGATGCAGCCGTGCTGCAGGCGATGGGGTCAGAAGGTTTTTTGGTGAACATCGCCCGCGGCAGTGTGGTGGCAACGGCGGATCTGCTGACGGCTCTGCAAACCAACGCCATAGCCGGTGCCGCGCTGGACGTCTTCGACGACGAGCCCAACGTGCCAGACGCCTTCAAGACCCTGCAAAACGTCGTGCTGACGCCTCACGTGGCCGGCTTGTCACCAGAAGCCACGCGAGACACGGTGACGATGGTAGCGCGCAACCTGGGCGCATTCTTCAGTGGCGAACCAGTGCTGACACCCGTCCAGCTCTGACCACCGCGCTACTTCATGTGGGAGCGGGGCGGGCGGCGAGCCTTCTGCCCGAGAAGGCAGCACCACCGCTCCCCAACCTCACACAAAGATCAAATCACCCCACAAGCCATCCGCGCCGCACCACCCCCCAGCGGTGCTGGCGAATCAGCATGGTTGTCACCACCGGCATGCACCATCAACGCATGCCCTTCCACCTCGCTCAGTTTCTTCAAGCGCGGCGCCAGCACCGGATAGGTCGCAGTACCATCGGCATTAACGTAGATCGCCGGCAGATCACCCAAATGGCCTTTGGCATCGTATGGGCCCAGGTGCTTGCCGGTCTTCTGTGGATCGAAGTGCCCGCCCGCCGCTTCCGCAGCCGACATCTTGCCGTCCTTCATCGCCGCCGCGCAGCTGCCATTGGCATGTACGTGGAATCCATGCACACCCGCGGGCAGCGACTTGAGTTGCGGTGTGAACTCAAGGCCATAGGGCGTTTCCTCGATCATCACCGTGCCGATCGGCTGTGGCGCGCCCTCGGCGCTGACCAGGTTGATCTGGACTTCCTTGGATGCCGCATTGGCGCTACCGATCGACATCGCTGCCATCAGTGCAAGCCAGCCATAAGACTTCATCGTGCCTCCTTCGCTTCGCGTTTGATTACCGGCAGGGCCGCGACTCACGTCGCCGCCCCATCCAGTTCAGAACCCGAATCGGGCCCACTCGTTCCTGCTCATCAATCCAGCGCGCGCAAACGGTATTGCGGCGGCAACTGGTCGAAGCCACTGATGGTCACGTCCAGGCTTTTCCAGCGGCCATCCTTGATGCCGTAGATGCAGCCATGCACCGACAGCTCCTGACCGCGGTGCCAGGCGTTCTGAACGATGCTGGTATGCCCCACGTTGGCCACCTGCTGGATGACATTGAGCTCGCACAAGCGGTCCACCTGTTGCTCTTCGGTCGGCAAGGTCGCCAGCACCTTGCGGTGCTCGTAGTACAGGTCGCGAATGGTCCGCAGCCAGCCATCGATCAGCCCCAGCTGGCGATCCTGCATCGCCGCTCGCACACCGCCGCAGCCGTAATGGCCGGTCACCAGGATATGTTTGACCTTGAGCACATCGACCGCGTACTGGATCACCGACATGCAATTCAGATCGGTGTGCAGCACCACGTTGGCCACGTTGCGGTGCACGAACAGATCACCCGGCAGCATGCCGACGATCTCGTTGGCCGGCACCCGCGCGTCCGAGCAGCCGATCCAGAGGAATTCAGGTGTCTGTTGACGCGCCAGCTTGGCGAAGAACTCTGGATCTTCTTCCTTGATCGCCTCGGCCCAGCGCGCGTTGTTGTCGATCAGTTCCTGTAGATCATGCATGTTCAAACCTCAAGAATGATTTGAATTATGACTGGCCAGGACCGCACAAGGTCACGGCCGGCACGGACAAATCACGCTGAATCTTTCCATCCGTACGAGGGTCAACCCTATCTAGACACACACCAGAGGATTGCCGTAATGACTGACTCCCATCGCCCCTACGATGCGCCACAACCCAACCCGATCGACGATACCGAAGACCGCATGGGCCAAGTCCGCGAGCTGGATTTCGATGACACGGACGGTCCAACCGGCAGGATCGGCGACACCATTCCAGTCGATGAACTGGAGCATCTGGTCCCTGAGGAACGCGTACGCGAAGCAGGCCTGACCGGCGCCTCGATGGATGATCACAACCCAACCGACGACGACCTGAGCCCCGAAACACTGATCCACGAGGACGGCGCACGTTCGCCCAACGAGCCAGGCGAAAGCGGTCCTGCCGACCAGGAGCTGAGCTTCGTCGATGAAGATGACATTGGCGGCGGCGATGGCCTGGATGAAGAAGAACTGGCCCTGATCGATCCGCTCGACGGCAAACGATAAGGCCAGCGTCTATCCCGATCACTTTCCCTGGTTCTTCCCGGTCAGTGATCGGTGGCGCTTACTTGAACAGAGCAGTCATTCGAACAACGTACAGGCCATGACCAGCGCATCCTCGCGCCCACCGGCCATGGGGTAATAGTCCCGTCGCTTGCCGATCTCGTTGAAGCCATAGCGCTCGTACAGTCGGTATGCCGATTGATTGCTGGCTCGCAGCTCCAGAAAGCACTCACGCCCGCCCAGCTCGTAGGCCCGGGACATCAGCCGCTCCAGTAACTTCAAACCCAATCCGCGACCTTGATTCTCTGGCTTGACGGTAATGTTCAGCAGATGCGCTTCATCGATGATGACGTTGAGCACGCCATGGCCGACCTGTTGCTGGCCGTCGAACATCAACCAGATCTCGTAGGATTTCAAACCATCGAGAAAGATGCCCCGCGTCCACGGATGGGTGTAGGCAGCGAATTCGATCTTCAGTACAGCGTCCAGATCCGCTTCGGTCATTCGGCGAAAGCTTACGGCATCACTCATCACGGTTTTTCCAACGCGGCATAAGACGGCGCATCGCCTGCCACACGGCAGCCTTGCGCTCGGGTTCATCCATCAACAGCTCAAGACCCGGCACGGCCCAGGCCAGCCCAAGCCCTTCCACTTCCAGCTCGCGGTTGTAGTCTTCGGCATTGGCACGCCCGGCAAAACGAATCGCCGGCAGCCCGACCAACCACAGGCACGTGCACGGCGCCTGCTCGAGCTGCGCCATGACGAACCCCTGAACGAAATCGCAGGCCGCATCCGGCCCCTGGTCCAACTGGCCGCGCTGCAGAAACGGCCAGCGGATCGGCTCGCCCAGAATCTGCGGCGCATCGGGCAGGCCGGCAGCGCGCAGCATGTCCTTGAGCAGCAAGTAGGAAGGATCGCGACTCTGGAACGCCTGCCCTGTGGCCAGCTCAACCAGCACCACACAAGAACCGGCGCGCAGCACCTGCAAGGCAAAGCGCGGCGGCAGGCTGACCGCTTTGGCAACCGGCACCTCGACGGCCACCTCGGGCACGGCCGTCATGGCCGGGCGAGCAGCGCTGGGTCGCGGCACCTCGATCTTGGGCCGCTGAACCTTGGCAGGTTCGGGCATCGCAGGCTCTACGGGGCGCGGTGCATTTGGCAACGCTGCCGTCACCGCCGCCTGCTCGGCAGGTTCCAAGGGCGACGGCAACGCCTCGACGTGCTCCAGTACACAGTCGCGCGAAGGCGCTGCGAACGGCAGCTCGGTGCGGGGCAGCCAGTGCACTACCTGCATGGCGTCCAGATAGGCGCGGCGACGGGACTCGTTGAGCAAAAGGTCAGCCATCTATGGGTAAGTCGAGGCGGTGGATTCTACCGATGTTCGACACGATGTGCCGCCACGTTTTACACGAGCGGTCGCGCACAGCACCAATACCCGCCCCATCATGCAGTACAATCGCGCCCCTTTAACCTGGCACGAGTCGACCAGCCGATGATCGAACCCAAGCGCGTGCTGCGCGCCCTCGCCGACCACTGGGCCCTGCTGGAGCCGCTGTGCGAGCACTTCGACCAAGGCACCCTGAGCCTTGTCGAACTGCGCCGGCAACTGGCTGCCCAACGCCTGGAAAGCACTGCCCAGGAAATCACCAGCCTGCTCGACACCTGGATCCGGCTGGACATCCTGGTACCCGTCGCGAAAAGCCCCAACCGCTTCGAGCTCAACGCGCAGATCCACGACTTCCTCGCCTACCTGCGGCGCGAGCATCGCCTGGGCCTGTGCCTGGAGATCGAAGCCTACCTGCGTCACCTCGAACGCCTGGCCGGGCACATCCAGGATGCCTTCGACATCCGCGATGGCAACGACCTGGCTCGGCAACTTCGACTGCTCGACATGCGCGTGCGCGATGTCCTGAAGAAACTGGCCAACGACGAACAAGCCCTGGTGGCCGTAGCCGAGCGAGCCAAGACCCGCGACCGCCAGGTTGCCTTGCGCCAGCGCTACGCCGAGGTCCTCGCGACCTGGGACGAATACGTCGAACCGATGATCCAACTGGTCAACGCCGACGGCGCCTTCGAGCAAGGCGTGCGCAAGGTCGAGAACGTCCTGCTGCGTTTGCTCAGCGAACAGCAGCGCCTCGGTCACCTAGTCGATGACGACATGCTGCTACGCACCCATGCGCGCATTCTCGAAATGCAGACGTGCGCGCAGTTGACCCTGCGCCATGCCCGCGAGCTGCTATTGCCCTTGCGCGAAGAGGCCCGTCGGCACAACGCCGTGACCCGCGGCGCGGCCCTGGCGCTCTCGGCCATTCGCCGCAAGGGCCTGGACGCCGTACCCCAGGCCGCCTTGCCATTGTTCAGCCGTCCGCAAAGCACCTTTCTGGGCAGCGCCAGCCAGGTCGAGGCCTACGTCTACGCCCTGGCCCGCTTCGAAGCCAAGCCGGCGCCTTTCCCCACGGCGCGCAAGAACGACACGGCAGACACATCGCGCGCGCCACGCACGGTCAAGGAAATGCTCGAGCGTTGCGAAAACGCCCTGCCGATGCCCGACCTGATGCTCTGGTTGCTCGACCAGGAACCCGATGGCGCCACCGACGACATGCTGTACTGGTTCTCACGCCTCTCACGGGACAAGCGCTTTAGCCGCCAGCGCCTCGAACGCCGTGACTACCATACCCGCGAACACCAGCTGAGCCTGCGCTCCTTCGCCCTGCTTTCCAGCGCCGAGCCCGCCGTTGCGGCAGCCCCGGCACATTCCGCGAGCACCGACCATGCATCTTGATCTCAAAGAACTGACCCACCTGGCGCCGATCTTCCGCGAGCTGCTCAAAGGCTTTCACATCAGCCGCCGCGACCCGGAGCTCTACTCGCAGCTGTCCAGCCTCCAGGACGTGTACCGCAGCCTGTTCAAAGCCTTGGGCTTCGAGCTGGTCTGCGACACCCGTGGTTTCTACTACTTCGTTCCCGAGCTGGCTGCCGCACAGGTCAACAAGACCGCACAGCGTCTGTCCCTGTTCACCTTCATCCTCGTGGAGCACTTGGCCGACCAGGGCCGCGATCCGATTGCCGTACTCGATGGCGGAAGCCTGGGCCGCGATGAGCTCCCGGCCTTGCTGGACAAGTACCGTGACCTGTTCGTGCAGGCCGAAGTGCAAACCCAGGAAGAACTGGAAGAGAAAATCCTGCGGCGCATGACCCAGTTGGGCTTCACCGCCGAAGACAACGGCATCTATCGCTTCCTGGCGCCGATGCACCGCTTCCTCGACGTATGCCTCTCAGTCCAACAAGACCGCGACCTGGCCGCCAGCCTGCACAGCGCCCTGCCCCTGCCGGTACCGATGCTGGCAGGCGACGATAGCGACGAAGGCGATGACACCGCCGATGAACAGGCCTTGGCACTGGCGATAGCCCAAGAGCGACAGGAGTTCGATGCATGACCCAGGAACGCTACGGCATACGCCGCTTCGCCCTGCTCAACACCGCCGGCTACAGCCTCGGACTGTTCCCCTTGGAACATCCACTGTCGGTCTATGGCGCCAACAACCTGGGCAAGAGCGCTTCGATCAACGCCCTGCAGTTCCCGATCCTGGCGCGCATGTCCGACATGAGCTTCGGCAAATACACCCTGGAACAATCGCGGCGCTTCTACTTCGCCACCGATACCAGCTACATCCTCTGCGAAGTGCTACTGGCCCACGGTCCTCACGTGATCGGCGTGGTCGGTCGCGGCCCTGGCGGCGGTTTCGGTCACCAGTTCTTCGCTTATGCTGGCGAGTTGGACCTGGCGCACTATCAACAGGACGGTACCTGCCTGCGCCAGAAAGAACTGTTCGCCAACCTCGAGCGCCACAATCTCAAGGCCCATGAGCTCAAGCCCGAAGAACTGCGCCGCCTGCTGGTCGGCGGCCATACCAGCGTACCGCTCGACCTCACCCTGATTCCACTGCGCTCGACCAGCGAGCAGAGCCTGAAGACCTTTCGCGCCCTGTTCATCAACCTGCTGCACATGCGCGAAATCACCGCGGCCAAGCTCAAGCAATTGTTCCTCGATGCCTTCGAACACAGCCTGCGTTCGGGCAGCGTCGACTACATCGCTGCCTGTGAAGAAGCCTTCCGCGACGTACGCCGCATGGAGCAGGACTACAACGCACTGGTCGCCGCCGGCCCGCTGGTCGAGGCACTGGCCACCGGCGTTGCCCAGCGCGACGCACTGCGCGGCAAGCTCCACCGCCTCTCGCCGATCCTCGATGGGCTGCTGGGTACCTGGCAGGACTATGCCGGCGCACGCAAGGAAGAACTGGTCATCCAGTCCGAGCACTACCGCAACGAGCAGGACGTGCTGCAAAACAATCAGCGCGGCAGCACCCAGGAACTCATGCGCCTGGAGCGTGAAATATCGGGTATCCAGCGCTGGCTTGGCGAGCTCTCGGTCCTCAAGAACCGCTTCGCACTGGTCACCGACGTGCGCATGCTGGAGCAGCAATTGCTCGCGGCCAAGGATGCCCACGACGAACTGGCCGGCGCCCTGGCCCAGTCCCGGCAATTCAGCGCACAGGATTTGCAGGAACGCGTCCGCGACATCGAACAGCGCCTCAAGTCCATCCGCCAGCAACTGGAACACGCCGATAACAACAGCTACGCACGCCTGCGCGAAGAGTTCTCGCAACAGGATGTCGACCGGCTGATGCGCCTCTTCAACGGTGCACTGTTCAGCCTGCCTACGGGGCCCCGTGGCCTGGCCCTGGATGACGGCAACGCCTGGGTCGACGCCGTGCAGACCGTGCTCGACCGCTTCAAGGGCGAGCGCTTCGAACTGCCGGGACTTTCCATCGACCTGTCCACCATCGAACCGCCGGTGTTGCAGGCCCTGGCCGATCGCGCCGCACTGCGCGAGCAAAGCGCGCGTCTGGAAAAGGAGCTGCAACAGCTCAAGACCCAGCAAGCCGTCGCGTCGGATGTTCAGGCCAGCAAGTCTCGATCCGAAACGCTGTACCAACAGGTCTTGGATGCCCAGAAGGCGCTGGAAGACTACCGTCGCAGCCAGACCCTAAGTGCCGAGGAACCGGACAAGCTTGAGCAACTCGCCCAACTCGAAGCGGCCCAGGATGAACTGGCGCGCTCCAGCGACGCCTTCACCGAGCGCGTCGGACAGCTGTCAGCCAAGCTGCAACTGGTAGGTCGACAGATCGCCGACCTGGAAAGCAAACAGCGCACCCTGGACGATGCCCTGCGCCGGCGCCACCTGCTCCCGGTCGACCTGCCATTCGGTACCCCGTTCATGGAGTTGATAGACGACTCCATGGATAACCTGCTGCCCCTGCTCAATGACTATCAGGACAGCTGGCAGAGCCTGCAACGTATCGATGGACAGATCGAAGCCCTATACGCCCAGGTGCGCCTGAAGGGCGTCGCCAAGTTCGACAGCGAAGACGATGTCGAGCGTCGCCTGCAATTGCTGATCAACGCCTATGCCCATCGCACCGACGAAGCCCTGACCCTGGGCAAGGCCCGCCGCGCCGCCGTCACCGACATCGCCCGGACGCTGCGCAACATCCGCAGCGACTACGACAGCCTCGAACATCAGCTGGCGTTGTTCAACCGCGAGATCAACAAGCGCCAGGTGTCCAACCTGCAAAGCTTCCGCATCGTCCTGGCGCCCAACAAGGACGCCCTCAAGCATATCGACCAGATCATCCACAGCGCAGGCCAATACGAGGAAGGCGAAACCCTTTCCGTGTTCGACCTCAACCAGAGCGCCGAGCAGGACAGCAAGAACGAAGAAGCCAAGGAATACCTGGCCCGCATGGTCGCGGCCAATCATAACCAGCTTGGCCTCAAGGACCTGTTCGAGCTCGCCTTCGAAATCACCAAGATCAACGGTCAGCCGGTCATCCACACGGACATCGATGGCGCCGCCTCCAACGGCACCACGATGACCATCAAGGCGCTGACCAACATGTACCTGCTGCTGCACCTGATGGATCGCGATCAAGCCGGCCGCATCCGTCTGCCCTACTACCTGGACGAAGCCGCTGATATCGACGAACGCAACCAGGCCGCCCTGCTGGAAACCAGCCAGCAACTGGGTTTCACGCCGATTCTGGCGAGCGTGAAGCCACAGGTGTCCGCTCACGTCGCCATCGACCTCGAAGGCGGCAGCAGCGCCGACGGCATCTACATCGATGAAACGGACTGGAAATTCATCCGCCGCCATGACGAGCTGACGAAAGCGGTCGCTGCACTCGAAAGCAAGGCAACTCGGTAAACGCACCGCAATGAACGAGCCCCGCAACAGCGGGGCTTTTTTTGAAGCCTTCAACCACTCGCCGGTCTGATCAGCTCAACCGCCGCCGGATCGCTCTCAATCAGGCTCAACTGGTGCAGGCTGATGTAGCGCCCATCCTTGTATTCGACATCGCGCAACGTACCTTCGTGGGCAAATCCAAGCTTCTCCAGCAGATGCAAGCTGGCGGCATTCTCCGGCTCGACGTCTTCGTGAACTCGACTTTTTCAACCCTTCGAGCGTTCAGTCGTCACTCATATGGATGCCCAGATCGTTACGCCCAGGCGCAACATGCGGCTTGAGAGTCAACGCCGGAATCTCATAGTCCCCACCATTCTGGCGACGAAATCGCAGCGGCTCGTCATCAAACAGATTATCCAGCCGGACTGCATAGGCTTCACAAACCTGTTCGAACCGAGTCGCGTCCATTTTGCCTGTTTTGTAGATCGGAAAAGGCGGCATCACCGTAAACCCAGGATAGAAAAGCACGCCATGTTGAATGGGGAAAAGCAGATCATTCAGCGCACCGTTCACGCCTCGATCACTGTAATGAGGCTCCCACCCGCCCATGGTCACCACCAACATGGCGCGCTTTC
>Ga0308158_10003325_pt1 | contig 14275 bp, 11 predicted proteins | sample PhyBR2_FD_201038 | JGI IMG/M metagenome (GOLD analysis project Ga0308158, IMG submission 201038) | Phyllosphere microbial communities from UC Gill Tract Community Farm, Albany, California, United States - DLSLB.R2 | ecosystem: Host-associated > Plants > Phyllosphere > Unclassified | place: USA... | reverse complement strand
TTCTTTTTCGTAGACTTTTTTCAGAATATCAGCGTGAAAAGTGACAATTACAATCTCGCTATTGGCGTCTGCATCCAATTGTTCTATCTTTTTTCCAGACTGGATACAATTTAAAAACAACGAATAATTTTGAGGAATATCCAAATATATTTCATCTGTTTTATATTGCATTCTTCCATTCTTCACATACAAAAAACAAGCTTGTTCAGAAACAGGAAACACAAACTCAAAAGGCGGTTTCAAAACTATCTTTTGGATAAATGATTTTTCATACAAATCAATTTTTTGGTAATCTACTATCATATTTCATCTGTGTTATCTGTTCTAATCATTAAAAAAGTATCGCTTTCTCCAGTTCCAAAAGCTTTTGTTTTCGCCAGATTCCTCCACCATAACCCGTCAAAGTTCCATTAGTTCCGATGACTCTGTGACACGGAATGATGATTGAGATTTTATTCAGTCCGTTCGCATTGGCTACCGCTCTTACAGCTTTTGGATTCCCTAGAATATCGGCTTGTTGCTGGTAACTTCTTGTTGTTCCGTAAGGAATAGTTCTCAGGATTTCCCAAACATTCTTTTGAAAGTCCGTACCAACAGGCGCAAGCGGAACTGTAAAGTCCAATCTTTTCCCTTCGAAATATTCGGTTAATTCTTTTTCCAAAGTTTTGAAATGCGGATTTTCTCCCTGGATAATATTGGCCTGGAAATATTTTGAAATTTCTGCCAATTCTTTTGAAAGTGATTTCCTATCCGAATATTCCAACAGACAAATACCGTTTTCATTGGCACAGGCAATCATAGTTCCGAGCGGTGTTTCGATTCTTTTGAGATCAACAATCTTTTCCAATTTTGAGTTTTTGGGAGATGTTCCGATGATGGATTTGAAACTGTCACTGAAACCGCTCAGACTTTCGTAACCATTTTCCAGAGCGACATCCATCACATTTTCACCCTGCTGAAGTTTTTTGAAAGCCGAATTGATCTTGAACATTCTCTGAAACGCGTGAAAAGTCATCCCGTGATGTTTCAGAAACCAACGTCTCACAGTCGCAGGCTCCATTCCTCGGTCTATCAAATCAATATCTTTGAATTTAAGTTCCGGATTATGAGAGAATTCAGCCATCAGTTTTTGAATTTCGATTGGTGTTTCATCAGGATTTTCCAGTGGTTTACAAACTTTGCACGGGCGATAACCTTTCTGTATCGCATCTTTTGTATTATCAAAAAACTCCACATTTTCAGGTTTCGGTTTTCTTGCAGTACAAGTTGGTCGACAGAAAATCCCCGTCGTTTTTACACCCATCCAAAATACACCTTCGAATTCGGGATTCTTTTCAAACGATGCCTGATACATTATTTCGTTGCTCAATTCCATAATTGATTGTCTTGAATGATACAAATTTAATCGTTTTCGTAATCAGTCAACAACCGAAAAATGAACAAGTATTTTTCACTCTGGAAGCGCTTTCCATTTTTTGATAAATCCTGTGTAGAAATATAAAAATATGTAAGACAAAATCAACATTATATAACTTGCTGTTAATCCCAAATCATCCAAAATCCCTTTACAATTTTCATAATTAATTTTTCCGATATTAACTTGGCTTCTGCAATCTGCAACCTGATGTTCATTAATAATCCCAAAAATCAGTAAAATAAAAAGAGGAAAACCAATCATTGATATAATCATAAAAATCGCCGAGAATATCTTTGGAAATCTTCCCATAGATATAAAAGGAAGCAATAAAATAATGAGACCTGTACCTAAAATGGTATAAAAAACAAAGAAAATACTATTAAACTTAAAGATAAAAAACGACGCCACACAAAACAGTGTAACCACCAAAATAATAACACCTGCAGAAATAATACTAAATAACAGCGAACGTAAATCCGTCACTCGGAAACTGAAAATAAAGATCGCCAGAGCAAAAGCAATCCAGATATAAAGATGAATAGCATCTGTAAAAAAATCATCATTTTTAATAGTGTCAACATTCTCTAAAAGTGTTTTTAAATCTGATGTGTAGTAATAATAATCGGAAATATTATTCTTAAAAAAATTCTTCGGAGAAACTTCTTTATCCCAATTGGGGTTGAAATCTTTGACATTGATTGTATCTTGCTTCACTTCGCCATTTTCATCCAGATAATTATCTGTTGTCGCCGCTGCAGAATCTATAACAGCAACTGTTTCAGCTCCATCATAATAGCCATCTGGCGATTTGTTCGGGTCATATTTTTCATCCAACTTTGTTTGATATTTTCTAATGAATGTTCTAACTTCAAATTTATCCGGATTGTAAACCATTATTGACCAATCTTTGGAATTCAGGTTATTGGCAATCCTAAACTCATTAGAAATAGCAAGAAAATCCGTCATCAACTTTTGCAATTCCTGAGAATTTTTATTTTCTAGAACCTTGATGGTTTCTTTATTGATAAAAGCTTGTTGTTTTTTTAATAAATCTTCATCCCCAAGATTACTTAAGTTATTTTCATATCTATATTTTCGAATATGGTTTGAAGGATTATTTCTAATATCATAAAAAACCGATGAAAAATTAATATAACTCGGCATTGAAGTTTTGATATAAAGCGACAAATCTTCTACTTGCTTTTTGAAAAAGTAGGTTCTGGATTTTTTGTCACCACTGTCTTTGTAATAAGCTAAAGCAGTTTTGCTCTTCTTCTCTGCTTCCGGATACAAAAACAGACCGCGTTTATCTCTATTGGTTACAGTTTTTTTGTACAGACTGAAGAACTGATAAACACGATTGTGATAGACAAAATATTTTTTATCTTTTTCAATTTTATTAATATCAGTTTCACAATAATAGTTTGAAAATTCTTTTGGAAACAACCGATTTTCCAATGTATAAGATTCCAAATCCTGAGAAAGAAATGGAACGGAACGATTGATTACATCGATGTTTCTCGCCATTTTTTCATCATCATATTTATAATTGATGAAAAGACGAAAACCCGTCATATAAGAGAAATAAAATGTTGTAGAAACAAAAATAATGATGAAATATTGCAAATATTCAAAGAACAATTTCTTACCAGAATTCGGATAAAAATTCTTGAATGCATTATTCTTTAACATAAATATCAGCCAGCCGACAATCATCAAAACAGAAATAATGACGTGGACAAACACAAGTCCTGTTGAGAAATAATCGTCTATTGCTCGCGTATGTTGCAAGGTAACAGGACTCGTGTGCGAAACAAAGCCGATGAAAAAGAAAATGAGATGAACAGCCAATCCCAAAAGTAACATCCAGACGATTCTCGTGTTCCAGATATTGGGATATCTTTCCAGTAAATATTGGTTGATTTTATTGATTTTTTGCATTGGTCAAAAGTTTTTATTCCACAAAGAAACGGCGCGTAGAAGTTGAAATATTACGAATATAGGTCACTTGGATTTTCGAATTCCCAAGCGCAGACAAGACATTGGAAAATTCGGTTTCAGGACTGAAATAAGCCACGAAAATCCCACCGTTGAAATTCAACTTTTCGAGTTTGAATGTTTGGAAAACCTGCAACAATTCTTCTCTGGAATTGTCTGTATCAATTTCTACAATCAGATTTTGATTTTCGGTTTCAGGTTTGATTTCGTTGTCTTGATATTTCCCGTTTTTGAGAAAAATCACTTTGTCTGATATTTTCTCTACTTCATACAATTGTTGTGAGCTTAGAATCAACGCAATTGGATTATTCACTGAGTTAGAAATCGCTTTCAAATCTTCCAAAATCACTTGTTGCGCAAGAACATCAAGGTTTGCCAAAGGTTCATCCAACAAAAGAATTTCTGGTTTTCTGAGAAGTGTTCTCGCCAATTCAAAGCGCATTTTGTAGCCAGACGACAGTTCGTTCCATTTCAAATGTTTGTAATTCCAAAGGCCGAGACGTGCAATCATCATCAGCGTTCTGGTTTCATTTTCCTCGGGGTTAACACCATAATTTGACAGAACGAATTTCAAATTATCTTTCAAACTTCCGTACCATTTTTCGGTTCTTTGTGGGATGTAAACGAGTTTTGTTCTCAAATCAAATTCATCCTTTGGTACAGAATCGAATTGATATTTCAGTTCACCTTTGTTATGAGAAATTTCCTTCGCCAAAATTCTAAGCAACGTTGTTTTCCCGTTTCCATTCTCTCCTACCAAACCATAAACCTGCCCTTTTTTTATTTCCAAAGAAACCGGACCGAGCGAAAAACGATTACTTCCGTAAGATTTTTGAATTTGATTTGATTGCAAAACCGGAGATTCTGTAGGATATTCTTTGACAGATACTTCCTCGATTTCTGAAAGAAAATTTTTGCACTTTTCTATTAGTTCGTCAGACTTTTCAGGATTTTTTTCTTTCCAATCCGTCAGTTCGATGGCTGTTTTATAGATAGTCATATCTTGAGTATCCATCGCACAATCAAGCAATTTTCGGAAACCTAGAACTGTATCTTTATTATCAAAAAAGTGAAAGACAGCTCTCACTCTTTGCTGATGTTTTGTCATAGTTATTTTGTTTTGAACGTTTTAAAGATAACTAAATTACGTTTGGGTTTATTATGCTGATGAAAAATTATCACAAAGGCACAATTTATTTTTTGATGCTCGTTATGTTTTAAGGCACAAAATTCAATGCGTGTAATTATAAAAATCCTTGATTTTCCTTGTGCCTTAATCGTTCATTTAATAAAATTCCTTTAGTGTCTTTGTGTTTAACTTTTCACAATATGTATTTTTTCTAAAATGATATCCCGAAAATATTTATCTTCCAAAATACAAAATCAACACATTTATGGATAAGAGAAAACTTCGTGAATCTATTTTCAGACATTTGGATGGCATCGTGACAGCGCCTGTGATTTCGGCTTTGTCTAAGAAAAAAGTATTGGATTTTATTCTTGCTAATGACAATTTGGAACTTTCTGAAATCAATGAAAAATTTGATTCTAACGAAGGTTATCTGAATGTCGCATTGCGGGTTTTGGCTTCTCAAGGATTTTTGAATTACGAATTGGATAATCAATCTGATATTGTAAAAATTTCTGTTAATTCTAAAAGCAAAGACGCTTTTTCTCATCAGAATTTTTATGTTGATTTAGTAGAATTTTTAGCAGATGATGATGTTATTAATTCTAAAGAACTAACTGAAAATCTTTGTAAAAAATGGATTCGGCTTTTTGAGAAATACAAATCTTTTCTGAATGAAAACACAGAGGAAACTTCTCTGAATTATCAAATCCAAAAACATATCGAAGGTGCATTAGTAGGGCCAATCATCATCAAACTCGGAATGAGTGGAATGTTCCACAAATACTTTATGGAAGCAAGTTTCAGCGCAGAAGAATTCCATAAAAACCCGGAATATTTTGGAAAAATCCTAGATTATCTTTCTGAACTAGGTTGGTTTTCTAAGAAAGGAAAAAACTTTCAATTCACAGAGACCGGATTATTCTTTGCAAGACGAGCAACAGCCTATGGCGTAACAGTTTCTTATCTTCCGATGTTCTCAAAACTGAATCAATTGATTTTCGGAAAAGCTTCAGAAATCCGGGAAATCGAAGACGGCGAAGACGAAATCCACGTGAACCGTGAAATGAATGTTTGGGGAAGCGGTGGCGCACATTTGACTTACTTCAAAGTGATTGATGAGTTTATCATTGATATTTTCAACCGACCTTTGAGCGAACAGCCAAAAGGAATTTTGGATATGGGCTGTGGAAACGGTGCACTTTTGCAACATCTTTACGAAGTCATCGAAAGGCAGACTTTACGTGGAAAACACCTCGAAGAAAATCCGTTGTTTTTGGTAGGTGCAGATTACAATCAGGCTGCGTTGAAAGTCACAAGAGCCAATCTCATTAAAAATGATATTTGGGCAAAAGTGATTTGGGGCGACATTGGAAATCCTCAAAAACTGGCAGAAGATTTACAATCCGATTATAATATTGAACTTGGAGAACTTCTAAATATCAGGACTTTCCTTGACCATAACAGGATTTGGGAAGATGTTTTAGATATTAATTCTGACAGAATCAGTACATCAACTGGTGCTTTTGCTTTCCGAGGAAAGAGATTATCCAACAAAGATGTGGAAGAAAACCTCCTGAATCATCTCAAAAAATGGACACCTTATGTTGAAAAATTTGGACTGCTATTGATTGAACTTCATACACTTTCGCCAGAAATCACCTCAAAAAATCTTGGTTTAACAGCATCGACAGCTTACGACGCAACACACGGATTTTCTGACCAATACATTGTAGAAGTGGATGTTTTTCACAGGATTTGTAAAGAATCCGGTTTGGAACCTGATACGAATCTTTTCAAGAAATTTCCAGATTCTGAATTGGCAACTGTGAGTATTAATCTTTTGAAGCGATAATTTTGTATCTTGAAGCAACATAAAATCGTATGAAAAGTATTCTAACAATCACTGCTATTTTGATGACTTCACTATTTGCTTTTGGACAGAATCTAGAGTCGCCAGATTATAAAGAAACGAAAATCGAAAGCGGAAGCACGTTCAAAAAATATAAAAATGGAAAGCTGGATAGCATTGTCGTAGCAATGTACGCTGTCAATTACGGTAATGCTCTAATCTTTGCCAAGAAAGACAACGAAATCAGAATTACAAACGCTGATGATGAAAATTCTGTCATTAAAATTGAATTAAAAAATAAAAAACAAGTTCGAACTTTTTTCTATAAAGACAAACCTGCAATCGTTGTTGAAAGTATTGATTTTGATATCAATCAGTTACCAAAAAACACGATGATTAATCGTTTTTTCTCTGATAATATTATCCAAAATGTAAGTATCAAAACAGATTACGAAGTTTTTGGTGATGATAATCCGGATAAAACTTTCAAACTTTTTTATGGACTGAATATCCGAACCGACTTGGATAATCTGGACGCAATTTTTGAAAATATTGGAGCATTTTTCAGTGAAGAAGATGCACTTTTGAAAATTTTCTATGGAAATTATGCGGAAAAGTTTGCACCAAAGATTTTGACCTATTTAAAAACTAATGATTCGGGAATAATTACGGATGGGATTACTTTAGAAGACTATCAAAATAAAAACGTCAAGGAAACCAATCCTTACAACATCTACAAAAACGGAAAAATCATCAAATCCGGAAAAGCAAACTTAGCTGATTTCCAAAAAATTTACCAAGATTACATTATCAAATTGCAAGAGTAATCAATCAATTCACTCCGATTTGAATACTTTTTAGAATATTCTCAGCTTGTTTGATGTGTCTCAAATTGTGATAAATTACGTAGCGTAAAGTATCGCCTAATTTCAGTTTAATCAATTTTGAAATACTGATTGAAGTTTTTGTTCTTTCCAAGTCAACCACTTTTACTCTTTCCAGAAGTTCAAGCACTTTATTTTGCTGATTGATAAATTCTTCAATAACAGATTTGTTCAATTGTTTATGAATTGGATTGGATATTTTCAAAGTCTTCATCTTATTGAGTTTCTCTTTCGGAAGCATCATATTGGCAAAATAATTTCCTAAAATTCCACTTTTAAACTCTGATTTAGTTGCTTGAAACCGGCTTTCACTGATTCGATTTTCGATTTCCGGAAGATAGAAATCACCATAGAAATTGAGATGTTCCAGGCATTCCAAAATGTTCCAGCTGTTATCTAATGTTCGGAAATTCAAAATTTCATTACTTTGATTCTGTAATGATTTGGCGAACTCAATATTATTTTCAGTAATTATTCTAAGTTCATTAAGTAGCTGATTAATTGGAATTTTCATCGTCAAAAATTTTTACAAAAGTCTAAAACTTCATTCTTAAAAAGATTGATTGAAGTCAAGATTTTTTCAGTCTAGATAATGTTTCCGGTGACATTCTGAGATAATTTGCAATGTACTTGTTTGGGATTTCTTGAAACAACTTTGGACTTCTTTTCAAAACTCTTTCGTAACGGATTTTTGGTGAACTGTACAGCAAATCTTTTTCACGTTCAATCTGTTGCAAAACCAAATCCTCCAGAATCGAATTCCATAATTTCAGATTCTCATTATTGGAATTAATAAATTCATAAAAATCCTTTTTGGAAGCCACTTTCACAGTGGAAGTTTTGATTGCCTGAATATAAAATTCCGAAGGTTTACCAGACAAAAACGAATCCAACGAAACAATAATATTTTCTTTATATCCGAATCGGATAATCCGTTCTTCACCTTCATCTTCAATAAAAAGTCTGACACTTCCCTCTTCTATAAAATAGACATTCGCATCAATAGTTCCTGACATTTTGAGAAATTCATTCCGCTTCAATTCTTTCGTTTGCCAGGAAAGTTGGGTTTTCAACAATTCTAAAATCATAGGTGTTCCAGAAATTTCAAATTAAATCTAAATGTATAATTAATTTTATTAAATTTGAGATTAACAACCATTGACGACTTTAAAACATTGAAAAAAATCTATTTCTTTTTATACACTGCTTTATTCATTAATTCAATTAATGCGCAGGAAAAGATTCCGTTCAGAATTACCAAGTACAACAACATCATTGTAAAAACGTTGGTCAATGACAAAGATTCTCTGGATTTGATGTTTCAAATCGCAATGCAGGATGCCTCTGTTTCTCCCGAAAGGCTGAAACCGGCAAAAAGTATTGTATTCAAAAATGAAATCAGTGAAAATAATTCGGTTAAAATTGGAAACCTGGAATGGAAAAATGCGAAATTCTATGACAACGAACTAACCGGGCCAGAAGCAGACGGAAAAATCGGAACCGGAATTTTCAAAGGGAAAACTTATAAAATAGATTACGATAATAACCAATTTGTAATCTATGACCAACTTCCAGATGTGAAAGATTACAAAGAAGTTTCCTACTACAACAATAAAGAAGGGCAAATTTTCTTATCCTGCGACAATGTAATGGAGAATGAGAATTATGAAGGTAATTTTCTGCTACAATCGGGCTATTCTGGAGGTTTGCTTTACAGCAACACATTTGCTGACGGAAAAGATTTGGACAAAAAATTGAAAATCACGGGAGAAAAAACCTTAAAAAATTCTGCTGGGAAAAGTGTTACCACAAAACAGGGAATTTTGCCATCGTTAATAGTTACTGATGTGACTCTAAAAGATGTCTCAGCCGGATTTTTTACAGGAGATATTAAAAATCAGAAAACCAATTACTTTGGTGCAGATTTGATTAGGAGATTCAATTGGATTTTCGATGCAGAAACGCAACGTATTTACATTACGCCGAGTAAATATTTTAATGAGCCTTATTTCACAATGAATTAAATAAAAAACACCTCATCGATTGATGAAGCGTTTTGTTTATTTTACACTTTTAACTTGTATCATTCCTTTGTTCTCGTGGAACATCATACACATAATTTTGCCGTCTCTTTCTTTACATTCTTTGGTGTAATCGTAAACTAAAGATACTTTTTCGCCCTCTTTTTTAGATTCCAGAATTTCAGAATTGCAAACCAGATAATCTTCGTTTTCTCCAACTCTAAGGTAAGTTCCTGTGCAGTCTCTTACAATTGTTCCCGTTTGCAATCTGTCGTGAACAGTGGCACAAGAGAAAAAGAACATTGAGAAAATGGCTAATAGTAAAATGTTTGTTGCTTTCATCTTTTAAAATTTATTTGAATTAAAGATATAAAATAAAAACGCACCTTAAAATTAAGATGCGTTTTTATTTATTTTAATTGAAACTACATAGTCTCCATCTTGAAACTCATACTTTCTATTACTTTTAAAATTGCTTCAACTGTGTCCATTGATGTCAGACAAGGAACACCGTTTTCGACACTCATTCTTCTAATCTGGAAACCGTCTCTTTCGGCTTGTTTTCCTTTGGTAGTCGTATTTACAACATATTGGACTTTTCCTTTCTGAATCAAATCAATCAAGTTGACATCTTCTTCGCCGATTTTGTAACCGATTTTCGTCTGAATTCCTTTTTCCTCGAAGTATTTCGCAGTTCCTTCTGTTGCCCAGATTCTGAAACCAATTGTATGGAATCTTTTAGCAATTTCAGAAGCTTCTTCTTTATCTGCATCTGCTACTGTGAACAAGATGGAACCGTGTGTCGGAACTTTTCTTCCTGCTCCAATTAATCCTTTGTACAAAGCTTTTTCGAAGGTTGAATCTTTTCCCATAACTTCTCCGGTAGATTTCATTTCAGGTCCTAATTGGATATCAACTTTTGTCAATTTGCTGAAAGAGAAAACCGGAACTTTCACGAATATTCCCTCTTTATTTGGAACTAATCCCGATTTGTAACCTAGGTCTTTCAGTTTTGTTCCAAGAATTGCTTTTGTTGCTAGATTTGCCATCGGAACATCTGTGATTTTCGATAAGAAAGGAACGGTTCTGGACGAACGCGGATTCACTTCGATGACGAAAACTTCTCCTCCAGAAATCACATATTGGATATTCATTAATCCAATAACATTCAATCCTTTTGCTAATCTAATGGTGTAATCTTCAAGGGTTTTGATTTGAGTTTCCGTCAAAGTCTGAGGCGGATAAACCGCAATCGAATCTCCGGAGTGAACGCCTGCTCTTTCGATGTGTTCCATAATTCCTGGAATTATTGTCGTTTCGCCGTCACAAATGGCGTCTACTTCCACTTCTTTTCCTGTCAGATAACGGTCAATCAAAACTGGCTGATCTGGACTAGCTTCCACCGCATTTTCCATATAATGGGCGAGTTCTTTTTCAGAATAAACGATTTCCATCGCTCTTCCTCCTAAAACATAACTTGGACGAACTAAAACCGGATAACCAATCTCGTTGGCAATCACAATCGCTTCTTCTTTTGAAGTCGAAGTTTTCCCCAATGGTTGAGGAATTCCCATATCTTGTAAAGCTTTTTCAAATTTATCTCTGTTCTCAGCTCTGTCCAGATCTTCAAGGGAAGTTCCCAAAATCTGTACACCGTGCGCTGCCAATTTATCCGCTAAATTAATCGCTGTCTGTCCTCCGAATTGTACCACAACGCCTTTTGGTTTTTCGAGTTCGATGATGTTCATCACATCTTCTTCTGCCAAAGGTTCGAAGTATAATTTGTCTGAAATCGAGAAGTCTGTAGAAACCGTTTCAGGATTGGAGTTGATGATAATCGCTTCGTAACCCATCTGCTGTATTGCCCAAACCGAATGAACCGTTGCATAATCAAATTCAACCCCTTGACCAATTCTGATTGGACCAGAACCCAAAACGATGATTTTCTCTTTGTCAGAAACGATACTTTCATTTTCATCTTCGTAAGTTCCGTAGAAATAAGGTGTTTCTGATTCAAATTCTGCGGCGCAAGTGTCTACCATTTTGTAAACTGGCATTATTCCGTTGTCTTTTCTGAACTGGAACACTTCTTTCTGAGTGGTTTCCCAAAGATGCGCGATATTCAAGTCTGCGAAACCTAATTTCTTAGCTTCGAGAAGAATGTCTTTATTGAATTTATTTTCTTTGATTTTCGTTTCAAAATCAATTAATTTTTTGATTTTCCAGATGAAGAATTTGTCAATTTTGCTCCACTCTACAATCTGTTCCCAATCGTAACCTCTTCGTAAAGCATCACCAATAATGAATAATCTTTCGTCATCACAAACTCGGATTCTTCTTTCGATTTCCTCAGCTGTTAAAGCTTCAGCTTGTTTTTTCTTTAATCCTAAATGACGGATTCCCGTTTCCAGAGAACGAATCGCTTTTTGCAAAGACTCTTCGAAGTTTCTTCCGATGGCCATTACTTCGCCTGTCGCTTTCATCTGAGTCGACAATCTTCTGTCAGCTGTTTCAAACTTATCGAATGGGAATCTCGGAAACTTGGTTACCACATAATCCAAAGCAGGTTCGAAACAAGCGTAAGAAGTTCCTGTTACCGGATTTTTGATTTCGTCCAATGTCAAACCAACTGCGATTTTCGCGGCGATTTTCGCAATCGGATAACCTGTTGCTTTACTCGCCAAAGCCGATGAACGCGAAACTCTTGGATTCACTTCGATGATATAATAATTGAATGAATGTGGGTCTAATGCCAACTGAACATTACATCCACCTTCGATTCCTAAAGCTCTGATAATCTTCAAAGAAGCATTTCTCAACAATTGATATTCTCTATCAGAAAGTGTCTGCGAAGGCGCAACCACAATCGAATCTCCTGTGTGAACACCGACTGGGTCGATGTTTTCCATATTACAAACCACAATTGCGTTGTCGTTGGAATCTCGCATTACTTCGTATTCAATTTCTTTGAAACCGGCGATTGACCTTTCAATCAAACATTGTGTTACAGGTGAATATTTAAGACCTAATTCCGCGATTTCACGAAGTTCAGTTTCGTTTGAAGCAATTCCGCCTCCTGTTCCACCCATCGTAAAAGCAGGACGAACAATCACGGGATAACCTAATCCATCAGCAAAATCTACAGCACCTTGAACTGTTGTTACGATGTCTGATTCCGGAACTGGTTCATTTAATTCTCTCATCAATTCTCGGAACAAATCTCTGTCTTCTGCTTGATTGATTGCTGAAAGTTTCGTTCCTAAAACTTCCACTTTGCATTCTTCAAGAATTCCGGATTTCTGTAATTCAACCGCCATATTCAGTCCAGTTTGTCCTCCCAAAGTTGGAAGAAGCGCATCCGGACGTTCTTTGCGAATGATTCTGGAAACGAATTCCAAAGAAATCGGTTCAATATAAACTTTGTCGGCAATCTCCACATCCGTCATTATCGTCGCAGGATTGGAATTAATCAAAATCACCTTGTAACCTTCCTCTCTAAGTGAAAGGCAAGCCTGTGTTCCCGAATAATCAAATTCCGCAGCCTGACCAATAATGATTGGACCTGAGCCTATTACTAAAATTGTTTGTATATCTGTTCTTTTCATTTTAAATTAGATTTCAGATGTGAGACATCAGATTTCAGATGCTCACTTTGAAAATATTTTTTTTTAGATTATTTTTTGAATGTATAAATCATTCTTTGAATTTCATTTAGATTTGATATTAGAATATTAACTTTTTCCGAGTCAAGCAAACCTAATTCTCTTGTGAGAATCAATTGTGTTTGTAGTTCAAATGAGGAAGCATTAGCAATTCCAAGAAAATGATAAAATTCTTTATCATTATTTCTACCTGCTCCTTCCGCAATATTTGATGGAATTGAAATTACAGACCTTTTAATTTGAGAAATCAAACCAAATTTTTCATCTTTTGGTAAATCAGCACAAATGATATAAACTTCTTTTGCAAGTTCTATAGATTTTTGCCAGAAAAGTAATTTTTCAAAATTATGCATATATAAAAAGTCTGTTATCTGATGTCTAATATCTAGAGTCTATTATTTTTTAAAACCTTCCATTAATTCAATAAAATCATCAAAAAGATAATTTGCATCTTCCGGACCAGGACTTGCTTCTGGATGATATTGAACTGAGAAACAAGGATGAATTTTGTGCTTTACACCTTCATTCGTTCTATCGTTCAAAGCAATATGGGTTTCAACTAAATCTGTATTTTTCAAAGATTCCTGGTCAATCGCGTAACCGTGATTCTGAGAAGTGATAGCGACTTTATTTTTCTCCAAATCCAAAACCGGATGATTTCCACCTCTATGACCGAATTTCAGTTTGTAAGTTTTTGCGCCACAAGCCAAACCAATCAATTGATGACCTAAACAAATCCCAAAAATTGGAACTTTTCCCAGTAATTTCTGAATCATTACCAAAGCTTCTGCATTATCTTCCGGGTCGCCTGGACCGTTGGAAAGCATAATTCCGTCCGGGTCCATTAATAAGATATCTTCAGCAGTTGTGTCGTGAGAAACTACGATGATGTCACAGTTTCTTTGAGATAATTCTCGGATGATTCCCAACTTGGACCCGAAATCTACCAAAACCACTTTGAAACCCCTTCCCGGACTTGCATAAGATGTTTTTGTAGAAACCTGCTCTACTTGGTTAGTTGGAAAAGTTGTCGATTTCAATTCTTCGATAACCGCTTGTTCATCTGCATCTGCGTTCACAATTTTTCCTTTTTCAACACCTTTGTTTCTAAGGATTCTTGTCAATCTTCTAGTGTCAATTCCAGAAATTCCTGACAGATTTTTCTTTTGGAACAATTCGTCCAAAGTGATTTGAGTTCTGAAATTGGAAGGTAAATCACACAATTCTTTCACAATCAAACCTTTGATTGCAGGCTCGATGCTTTCGTAATCGTCACGATTGATGCCGTAATTCCCAATCAAAGGATATGTCA
>Ga0308158_10003324_pt1 | contig 14275 bp, 13 predicted proteins | sample PhyBR2_FD_201038 | JGI IMG/M metagenome (GOLD analysis project Ga0308158, IMG submission 201038) | Phyllosphere microbial communities from UC Gill Tract Community Farm, Albany, California, United States - DLSLB.R2 | ecosystem: Host-associated > Plants > Phyllosphere > Unclassified | place: USA... | reverse complement strand
GCCGCGGACGTGACCAGGAGGCTGGCACGCCGGGTCCGGGTGGAGCGGTGGACGGAGGCGGTGCGGTGGAAGCGCCACACCAGCGCCCCGATGGCCGCGGCGGCGATTGCCGGGGCGAGTGGCTCCAGCAGGTCGTTGATGGGGCCGCTGCGGTCGAACGCCAGCCGCAGGAGGACAAACAGGATGACACCCAGCCCTCCCAGGGCGGTGATGCCGGCCATGAAGACGCCCACGCCAATGATCGTGACGTCCACCAGCCCGGTCTGGAACCTGCGGCCGCCCTCCCGGAACCAGTGCCACCACCACACCGCCGCTCCGCCGGCCGCCCAGATGAGGGACCTGATTACATCGAACCACCAGGGTTCAAAGCCGGCCGTTGCCGTGAAACCCCGGATCGCAACGTCCAGGAGGACGCTCAGTGCGGCGATGGCAGCACCGGCGCCCATCAGCAGTCCGAAGACCGAGCCGACGACGGCCCTCACGTCCTCGAGGTGCGATGACGGCTTGCGGGGGTGCTTCCACATCCACCGGTGCCACCCCCAGATCGCGGCCCAGACTATTCCGTTGGCCAGTGGGGACGGCCACTGGCTTTCCTGCGTGCCAATAAAGGATGAGGCGAGATCCAGCAGCGACGTGGTGGCGATGATGAGCGAGACCGCGTACATCCCGGTCAGGTAGAGGCCCCAGCCGGGCGCCCTGCGCTCTGCCTCGTCGTCAAGCCGCCGCCAAACGAACCACCACAGCAGCAAGGCCAGTGGGCCGCCGATCAGGGTGAAGGCCAGCGACAGGGCCAGCCCGGCGACGTCGCCGGAGACCAGCGTGGACGCGGTACGGAAGAGGCGCTCCAGCAGGCCGCTGAGTCCGGAGGCTGCGATCACCACCAGGGCAAACAACAGGACATACAGGATCAGGCGGCGAAGGGTTGCCAGCCCGCCGGCCGGGGCGGAGGCTGTGGCGGCTGCAGGGGAGCTCATTGCTTCACCGGCGCTGCGGTGCAGGCCATCAGCGGATACGGCGGCTGGTCAATCATCCATTTCCCATTCACTTTAAGGAGCGAGAAGGCGTCTTCCGTCTCGTACTCGGACGGGCCGAACGGTCCGCCCTGGGACGAGTGCACGATCGAAACCCTCACGGTGGCTGTATCGGTGCGTTCCGTCGTCGAAACCAGGACCACGCGGGCCGGACTTGGCTCGCCCGTATACGCGCCGCTGCACCGGCTCCTGGCACCCTCGGTGAGGTAGGACCCGGCGGCGGGGAGGTCGCCGTCGATTACTGCTTTGCTGTACCGCTGGACCACGCCGGCGGGGCTTGCCTCATCCAGCGGGGCAGGCTCGCCCCGGGTGAAGACCACTGCCAGGGCCACCACCACCAGCACCACCACCACACCCACCAGAGCGAGCAGGATCCTGTCGGGTCTTCGGGCCGAACGGTCCGCCGCCATGGTCTCGTCCATGGGGGAAGTATGGGGCATGCAGGGGGTGTTCGCCCGTGTCTTTTGGCCCGTATGTGGGAAGGCCCGGGACCGCACACGGAATTTGCAAGGGGCAGTGCCCCCGCAGCGACGACACGCGTTGCTTCGTAGAGACAACTGTGTTGCTTTGAACGCAACCACTTTTGTGCAGCTCAACGGAGCCTGCCTGATCGCCGCCACGAGCTCTTCTGCTGGTAAAGCCTAAGCATGGCTTTGGGAAAACTCTTGACTGTGTTGCGCGTCACGGCCTATCTTGAAACAACCACGTTGCAAGCAATGCAACTCCAACTTTTATTGGTGGTTTCATGAGTACCGAACAAAACTCACCCGGGGCAGGAGTGGCTGCCGCTGACGCCAACCTTTCGGCCCGGGCAGGCCAGGGAGTGGAAAACGCTGTGGCCAGCAAGGACGTACGACGCCGGGTGGTCACCGCCAGCTTCATCGGCAACTTCGTCGAATGGTTCGATTACGCGGTGTACGGCTACCTGGCCGCAGTCATTTCCTCAGTCTTCTTTCCAGAAGCGGACCGGCAGACCGCGCTGCTGGCTACCTTCGCCGTCTTTGCCATCTCGTTCTTCGTCCGTCCCCTGGGCGGCTTCTTCTGGGGTCACATCGGCGACAAGCTGGGCCGGCGCAAGGCCCTGTCCCTGTCCATCGTCATCATGTCCGTCTCCACGTTCTGCATCGCCCTCATCCCCGGCTACGGAACCATCGGCATGCTGGCCCCGCTCCTGCTGCTTCTGGTCCGCGTGGTCCAGGGCTTCTCCGCGGCGGGGGAGTACGCCGGGGCTTCAGCCTTCCTGGTGGAATACGCGCCGGCCAACCGCCGGGGACTCTATGCCGCCGTCGTCCCTGCCAGCACCGCTGCGGGCCTGCTCCTTGGCTCGCTGATCGCGGCACTTCTCAGCTCGGTGCTCAGCACCGACCAGCTGCACGAGTGGGGCTGGCGGCTGCCGTTCCTGCTGGCGGCTCCCATGGGCCTGATTGGCCGCTACATCCGCACCAAGCTGGAGGACACCCCGGCCTTCCGCGCACTGGCTGACCAGGAAGAATCCGCTCCCAAGGCGCCCGCGCTGGACATGTTCCGCACCTACCGCAAGCAGCTGGTGATCGCGTGCGGCGCGGTGCTGCTCAACGCCGTCGGCTTCTACGTCATCCTCAGCTACATGCCCACGTACCTGTCGGAGGAACTGGGCTTCGGCCCCACCGAGTCCTTCCTCGCGACCACCATCGCGCTGGCCAGCTACATCGGCTTCATCTTCCTCACCGGCATCGCCTCGGACCGCTTTGGCCGCAAGCGCATGCTGATCACCGCATCCGTGCTGTTCATGCTGCTGACCGTTCCCGCCTTCATGCTGCTGGATACCGGCAACTTCCTGGTGATCGTCCTGGTCCAGATCCTCCTGGGCGGCATGCTCACCCTGAACGACGGAACGCTGCCCAGCTTCCTGGCCGAGCTGTTCCCCACCAAGGTCCGGTACAGCGGCTTCGCCGTCAGCTTCAACCTTTCGAACGCCCTGTTCGGCGGCACGGCTCCGTTCATGGCCACGCTGCTGATCGGCATGACCCAGAGCAAGCTGGCCCCCGGCTGGTACCTCGTCGCCGCCTCCGCCGTCTCCTTGATGGCCGTGCTGTTTGCCGCCGAAACCTCGCGGAAGCCACTCAAGCACCTCTGACCAAGAGGTCTCCACAAGCCAACCTCACTACGCAAACCAACACCGGCTGCACAACGGCAGCCGGCACCCATTAGAAAGGCACACCGTGACCATCACCGCTGACAACGCGTCCTCCATCGGCGAACTGGAGCGCCTCAAGGTCCTCCACATCGGCTCCAAGGGCAAGCTCACGTTCTCGGACGCTGAGTTCGAGCGCCGGCTGGGCGGCCTGCGCCGGATTATGGCCGCCAAGGACCTGGATGCCGTCATCCTCACCAGCTACCACGGCATCAAGTACTACTCCGACTTCCTGTACACCACGTTCGGCCGCAACTACGCCCTCGTCGTCACCGCAGACGACTCGGTCACCGTCACCGCCAACATCGACGCCGGCATGCCGTGGCGCACCTCCTACGGCGAGAACATCGTCTACACCGACTGGCGCCGTGACAACTTCTACTTCGGCCTGCAGGAGGCCCTGCGCCAGCGCGGCGTGAAGGCCAACCGGATCGGCGTCGAGGACGACTTCCTCCCGGGCCTGACCCGCGAGAAGATCTCCGCTGCCTTCCCCGGCGCCCAACTGCTGGACGTCTCCCAGGACGCCATGCGCCAGCGTATGATCAAGTCCGCCGAGGAAATCGAGGTCATCAAGCACGGCGCCCGCATCGGCGACCTGGGCGGCGAAGCCATCCGTAACGCCATCCGCGAAGGCATCAGCGAGTACGAGGTTGCCCTGGTCGGCACGGAGGCGATGGTGCACGAGATCGCCAGGACGTTCCCCCACCGCGAAGTCCGGGACACCTGGGTGTGGTTCCAGTCGGGCATCAACACCGACGGCGCCCACAACTGGGCCACCACCCGCAAGCTGCAGCAGGGCGACATCCTCTCGCTCAACTGCTTCCCCATGACCTCCGGCTACTACACGGCCCTGGAGCGCACCCTCTTCCTGGGCCAGCCGGACGAGCGGTCGCTGGAACTGTGGAACATCAACGTCGAGGTGCACCGCCGCGGCCTGGAACTCATCAAGCCCGGTGCCGTCTGCAAGGACATCGCCGCCGAGCTCAACGAGATCTACATCAGCCACGGCCTGCTGGCCAACCGCACCTTCGGTTACGGCCACTCCTTCGGCGTCCTCAGCCACTACTACGGCCGCGAAGCCGGGCTGGAGCTGCGCGAGGACATCGACACCGTCCTTGAACCCGGCATGGTGGTCTCCATGGAGCCCATGATCACGGTTGCGGACGGCCTGCCCGGCGCCGGCGGCTACCGCGAGCACGACATCCTGGTCATCGGCGAGGACAACTCGGTGGAGAACATCACCAAGTTCCCGTTCGGCCCCGAGCACAACATCATCGAGGCGTAAGCAACTGAACAGCCGGGGCGGTGCCGTGGACCACGGCGCCGCCTTCGGCGTCTACCGCAGACGATAGGGAAAGATGGTGTCCACCATGACTCCTGCAAAGACCTCCGACAGCAACGGCAACGGATCCGGCACCAACGGCGGGCAGGACGCGAAAGGCGCCTCCGTCGTCGTCAACGCCATCGCCGTCCTGCGCACCTTCACCGCGGACGAGCCGCTGCTGGGGGTCACCGAAATTGCCAACCGCGTGGGCATGCACAAGAGCAGCGTCTCCCGGATCCTGGCAACCTTCGAGCAGGAAAACCTTGTGGAGCGGGACCCGGAAACCAAGCGGTTCCGCCTGGGCCTGGGGCTTATCGCCGTCGCTGGACCGCTGCTGGCGGAAATGGAGGAACGCCGGGTGGCGTACCCGGTGCTGCGGCAGCTGACCGAGCAGACGGGGGAAACCAGCGCCCTCATGCTGTGGAACGGGGACGAGGCCATCTGCGTGGAGCAGATCGCCAGCCACCACCAGATCAAGCACACCACGCCCCTCGGTGCCCGTTACCGGGACGCGATGAGCGCTTCCGTCCAGGTGTTCCTGTCCACGCTGCCGGCCGAGCGGGTGCGGGAGCTGCTGCGCAGCGGGACCATCACCTTTCCAGGATTGGACGACGACGGACTGGCGGCTTATGAGGCCCGGCTCCAGGGTGTTGCGCAGCGGGGATGGGCGGGGAACTACGGCGAATCGTCCATGGACGAGGTGGGCGTGGCCGCACCCGTCCGCGACCACCGCGGTGACGTTGTGGCCGCGGTCCTCATTCCGGCGCCCCGCTTCCGGGTGTCCAGGGAACAGTTCGAGAGCCTGGGCGACGCCTGCGTGGCGGCAGCCGCCAAGGTGACCACCCGCCTGGGCGGCAGACCGGCAAGGTGAGCCTGGAAAGGCAGGCCTTTCCAGGCTCCACGGGGGCTCGTCAGCGTAACGCTTGTTCAATCATGAGCACCGAGAGGAAACCGATGTAGAAGGCGCTTGAGCCGATGGCGGTCTCACCCTGGGCGTGCGCCTCGACGAGGAGCTCTTCCGTGGCCAGATACATGAACGCCACGGCCCCAAAGGCAAGCACTGCGGCCAGTACCACCGGCGTGGCCCCGGCGAGCAGCCACAGGCCAAGGAATGTACCGGCGACGGTGAGGAGCGACAGGAGTACGGGGACCGCAATAACCACTGCGCTCCGGGCTTCCGTACCGAGGGCCCCTGCCAACGACAGGCCGACAAAGAGGTACTCGATGGCCAGGGCAATCGACAGCAGCACCCCGGTATGGCCGCCGGCGGTGAAGCCGGCCCCGAGGATGAGCCCGTCGATAAAGAAGTCAACGGCTGTCGCGCCGATCATCCCCCATGGGAGGCCGGAGGTCTGCAGGGCGCCGGTCCCTTTTTCAAGACGTCCCGTGAGGGCGCGCATGCCGAACATCACTGCAATACCGGCGGCGAAACCGACAATTGCGACCAGTCCGCTTTCGCGCACCACGTCCGGCAGTAGTTCCAGGGCTGCGGCCGCGATGACCACACCGGCCGCGAAGTGCTGCAGTCCGCTGGTGGCCCGCGGCCCCGGAGTGCGCAGGGTGGCTGAGATGCCGGCCCCGCCGGCTGCAAGTACCGGGACAAGGGTTAGAACCAGTTCCGCAGACTGCACAAATCCCACCCGCCCCGTTCCGTCCCTTCGCATCCACGCCCATCGTAGGACGTGCAGCGGTTTCAGGCGCCCGGGCCGGCAGGGACCGTAGTCCCGACGGAGCCAACTGTCCCTTGCGATAATGTTCGGGTGCATGCAGATAAGGCCCGTGGCTTGAATCCGGAGGACCCTGGCCTCTCCACCCTCTCCACCGTCCAGATCCCGGGGCACGGCCGCTTCCACGTGACTGGCTCAGCCCTGGAAATGGTGCGCGTGTTCGGTGGGGTACTTCATTGCTACCTGGGCAATGGCGGCTGCAGGAAGCAGGGCCTCTACTTTTCCCGGACCCTGCCCCGTAAGCCACTGCGCTGCCGCATCATGCCAGAACAGCGGGACCACACCCACCCAGGGGCCGGGGAGCCCGACGTGGAGATCAGCGTTGGCCACGACCCCGCTCCCAAACTGGATGGAGCAGTCCTGGACTTCGGTCTCTACAACAAAATGCAGCGCTTCGTCTGGCGGTCCCTCCCCGGTGTGAAAGGACCCCAATGCACCTGCCTCCGTTCAACCGGAGTCCCGGCCGGCAAACGGTCCCCCTGCCTCGATGATGCCGGGATCGGCCTGACTGACCTGCCTTAGCCACTGCTTTCCGGACTGCCCCGCACCCACCCACCCCAGAAAGGAACACCAACCATGTCTGTCGTAAAGATCAACGCAATCCACGTCCCGGAGGGAAAGGGTCCCGAACTTGAACAGCGTTTTGCGGCCCGTGCGCACGCTGTCGACGGCCAGCCGGGATTCGAGGGCTTTCAGTTGCTCCGGCCAGTCAAGGGCGAGAGCCGCTACTTTGTTGTGACCACCTGGTCCACGGAAGAGGATTACCAGAACTGGCGCAACGGCCAATCCGGCGAACAGCACGGTGGCGACCGCAAACCGGTGGCCACCGGCGCCGACCTGCTTGAGTTCGAAACCGTCGAATTCTGATTTACCGTCCATCCCCGGCTGGCAGTTCCCAGTGGGGTTGGAGGTCAGGGCAGCCCTGCCATCCGGGCCGCCAAGTGCAGCGCCGCGAGCCGGCCGGTGCCGCGCGGGTCTCCTCCGCACAACTCGAAAATCCGTTGTAGCCGGTGATGCATGGACTGCCGCTCCAGGTGCAGTTCGCGGGCTGACTGCGCCGTGTTGCAGCCCGAGTCCAGCCACACCTGAAGGGTTTCCAGGAGTTGGGACTGGCGCTGCGCGTCATGCTCCAGCACTGCCCTCAGCTGCCGGTTGACGAACGCCTCGCGTGCCGAGGCGTCCAGGCAGGTCAGGGCGAGGCTTTCCACCGCGGCGTCCCCCGCATCAATGACCACCAACCCGCGGGCGGGATACCGCCTGCGGGCCGAGGCGTTCCGGCGCCGGATCTGGCGAATCTCCAGGGCACGGCGGGCTTCCGCCAGCGACCAGGCGGCTTCCGCCACTCCGCCGGCCAGCGGCCCCACGGCGATCACGGCATCCGGGTCCCCCTCCAGCGCCTGCAGCGCCTCCAACAGCCGGCGCCTTTCCCCGGCGGGATCGGCGCGGGGCAGGCCAATCATCACCACCAGTTCGGCGTCGTCGAGGTAGGCGGCGCAGGGAATCCGCCGCGAACTCAGGAAATTTTCGACGGCGCCACGCAGCTCTTGCGGCGACGCCGCGTGGATTGCCGCCACCACCACGGGGGAATCCGTGGGGAAGCCGGCGCCCGGCGCCAGCTGCTCGAGCCGCCACTCCGGTGCCGCGTTGAGTACGGCGCGCATCAGTTCAGCCCCTGCCAGGGCGTGCAGCCCGGGAGGCGTGTGCTGCAGCAGTGCCAGCCCAAGGATGTCCACGGCCCGTTCCCCGGCCACCCGCGCCAGCGCCGTGTCGGCGTCCTCCGGTACCTGCACCTCCAAGCGTCCCATCAGGACGCCGCGCACGGGGATGTCCACGCTGATCACCGCTCCGGCGGCTGCCGGAAAAAGGCTGCCGTGCCCGCCCTGGCCCGGGCCGGCGTCGTGGGCTGCTCCTTCTTCCGGCTGCGCCTCATCCTCCTGCGCCCCTTGTTTCCCAAGCCAGCCCTCGGGGACGGCGCTGCCCAGGGTGACTCCCCATGGGGAGGTGAGCTTCACGCCGGATCCGGTGATGCCCGCAAGGACGCCCAGGATCTTGTCCAGCGAGGCGCCGTGGGCCAGCTCCGCGGCCATGGCCCGCGTGGCGGCGTCGGCCTGCTGGAGGTGCCCCACCGACTCGCTCACCAGCATGGAGTTGATGGCCTGCATGACGCCCACAAACGGAACCACCTTGCGCAGTTCCACAACGGGCAGGCCGAACTCCTCCGCCTTCTGCAGCATGTCGGCAGGGATCTCCGGCAGGGCGCCCCCGGTTTCAATCGCGAGCGCAGCAATGCCGCGCTGGGCCAGTTCGCGCACATAGTCTTCGCGTTTGGCCGGCGTGGCCGTGGCCAGGGTGATGCCGCCGCACAGAAGCAACTCCCCGCCCCGGAGCAGGGGAGCGATGTCCAGGACTTCGCTGGAGTGGACCCAGCGGACGGGCTGCGCATCTGCCACCGCGCCCAGCGGGTGGACCACTGGGTCTGCGGCGGCGAGGGCGGGATGGGCGAGTATTTCGCCAAGAAACACTGACACGACGTTCCGTAACGTAGTAGGAGGATCTGTTCGACAGATCGTATCTTGTTCCTTGTGATGAGGGCCACATAGCCTTTTGGTACTTATCCACCTCACGGAGGCCCCCATGCAAGAAAAGCTTTCTTCAGCCGCGCACGGCCAACCAGGCGAGGCCGCGCAGGACCACAGCGTTGTGGACCACGAAGCCTGGCTGCAGCCCATTCCTGAATCAGCACGCACACGCAAGGTATCCGGCCAGTTCTGGATCTGGGCGGGAGCCAACCTGGCACCCATCAACTGGGTGCTGGGGGCACTCGGCATCCAGTTGGGACTCGGGCTCGCGGACACCATCACGGTCCTGGTGCTGGGCAACCTGATCGGCATGCTGCTCTTTGGCTGCTTCGTCCTCCTTGGCCAGAAAACCGGAGCCACCGGCATGGTCCTGGCCCGGGCAGCCTTCGGACGCCGAGGCAACTACCTGCCGGCCGCCATCCAGGCCCTGCTGGTCATCGGCTGGTGCGCGGTCAACACCTGGATCATCCTGGACCTGGTCATGGCGCTCTTCGGAACCCTCGGCTGGGTAGACCCCGAAGCCCCCAACTACGGCTGGAAGATCGGCGTTGCCACGTTCATCATGGCCCTCCAGGTGGCCATTGCCTGGTTCGGGTACAAGGCCATCGCGGCCTTCGAGAAATGGACCGTGCCGCCCACCATCCTCATCCTCGCCGTCATGTCCGCCGTCGCCTGGTTCGGCATGGACATCAACTGGGGCTACGCCGGACCTGCCGGCGCCATCCTGGAAGGCTCCGAGCGGATCGCGGCCATGAGCGCCGTCATGACCGCCATCGGCATCGGCTGGGGCATCACCTGGTTCACCTACGCCGCTGACTACTCCCGGTTCGTCAGCACCAGCGTCCCCAAGAAAAAGGTGTACCTGGCCTCCGTGCTGGGCCAGTTCATCCCCGTGGTGTGGCTCGGCGTCCTGGGCGCCAGCCTGGCCACTAACAGCGGCCAGATCGATCCCGGCAAGCTGATCGTGCTCAACTTCGGCGCCATGGCCCTGCCTGTGCTGCTGATGGTGCTCCACGGCCCCATCGCCACCAACATCCTGAACATCTACACCTTCTCCGTCGCCACGCAGGCCCTGGACATCTCCATCAGCCGGCGCAAGCTCAACCTGTTCGTCGGCGTCTTCTCGCTGGGCGCCGTCGTCTTCTTCATCTTCCAGGAGGACTTCGCCGCGGTGCTCGACGCCTGGCTGATCGGCCTGGTGGCCTGGGTGGCCGCCTGGGGCGGGATCATGCTGGTGCACTACTTCTGGCTGGAGAAGCGCTGGCCCGCTGGCACGGACCGCCTGTTCGACGGCGTCGGCACCAAGCGGCTGCCAGGCGTGAACTGGGCGGGCGTCGTCTCCCTCGTGGCCGGCATCGTCGCCACCTGGCTGTTCATGTACGGCCTGATCCCCATCATGCAGGGACCCATCGCGGTAGCCCTGGGCGGCTGGGACCTCTCCTGGCTGGCCGGCGGCCTGACCAGCGCCGGCGTGTACGCCATCCTCGGGCCGCGGCAGCACATCCGCTACCTCGCCCTCGAGCCCCGGGCGGCAGCTGAAACCGAGGGCCAGCCGGCCGGCACCACGCCCGCCCTTCCCGCCCTCTAAGCGGCACAACTCCTCTTCCCCGCAGAACCTGGCGGGCGCCCTGCGCCCGCCGAAAGGATTTCCCGTGAACCAGCCCGCCATCGCGGACCCCCTGCACCCCATCATCTGGCCCGACGGCGCCAAAGCCGCCGCCTCCTTCACCTTCGACGTGGACGCCGAGTCCTGCACCATCGCCCACGACCCCACCAGCACGCGGCGCATGTCCCTGATGACCCACCAGTCCTACGGCCCCAAGATCGCCGTACCACGGCTCCTGAAGATCCTGGAGCGCCAGGACATCAAGGCCACCTTCTTCATCCCCGGCTTCACCGCCGAGTCCTACCCGGACATCGTGCGGCGCATCGTGGATGGCGGCCACGAGGTAGCCCACCACGGCTACCTGCACGAACCCATGCAGGGCATCGACGCAGCCACCGAGGCCCGCTACATTGACCGCGGCCTGGAGGCGCTGGCCAAAGTGGCCGGTATCCGTCCCGTGGGCTACCGGGCACCCTGGTGGGAGCTGAACTGGCACTCCCCGGGCCTGCTGGCGGACCGCGGCTTCCTCTACGATTCAAGCCTGCTCGACGGCGACGCCCCCTACCGCTTCGCCGTCGCCGTCGATGATCCCCGGGACATCGTGGAGATCCCTGTGGACTGGACCCTGGACGACTGGGAGCAGTACGCCTTCTACCCGGGAGTGACGGGCAGCGGCGTGATCGAGAGCCCGGCCAAGGTCCTGGAAATGTGGACCCTCGAGGCCGAGGCACACCACTCCCAGGGCAGCTGCTTCGTCCTGACCAACCACCCGTTCATCTCCGGCCGGCCGTCCAAAGCCGTGGCCCTGGAGCAGCTGATCGAGCGGGTGAAGGGCATGGACGGCATGTGGGTCACCACCATGGAGCAGATTGCCCACCACACCAAGGCCACGGTGTCCGAGGTCCACACCCACGCGCGGATCGACGTGCCGGTATTCCCGGGCGCGGGTGCGCAGTTTGAGCCGGCCGTGGTGCGGCAGGGGGCGCTGGCCTAGAGTTGGCCCCAAGGGGCCGGCGCTGCCGGCCGGGAGGAGCGCCCGCATGGACATCATGTACAGCCTTCAGGACGGCATCGGGCAGGAGTTGTCCTGGCAGATCCCGCTCTACGAGCAGCTCCACCGGAACCCGGAACTGGGGCTTGCCGAACACGAAACGTCCGCCGCGGCAGCGGACAACCTGGCCCGCTGGGGCTTTGACGTCCGGCACTTCGGCGGCACCGGCGTCGTTGGCGTTCTTGCCAACGGCGCCGGTCCCTGCGTGCTGGCGCGGGCCGACATGGATGCGCTTCCGGTCGCTGAGGCGACGGGGGCACGCTACGCCTCCGCCACACCCGGCGTGATGCACGCCTGCGCGCACGACATGCACGTGGTGGCCCTGCTTGGCGCGGCAAAATACCTTGCCGAGCACCGGGACACCTGACAGGGCACCTACATTGCCCTGTTCCAGCCCGCTGAGGAGACGGCGGCGGGCTCGCAGGCAATGCTCGACGACGGCCTGGCCGCCGGAATCCCGCGGCCGCACATCGCGCTGGCCCAGCACGTCATGCCCACCGAGGCGGGAACCATCGGCACCACGCCGGGCCCGGTCCTGTCGGCCGGTGACTCGATCCGGATCACCGTCCACGGCCGGGGCGCCCACGGATCAATGCCGCACAAGTCGGTCGATCCGGTGGTCCTGGCTGCCTCGATCGTCCTGCGCCTGCAGACGGTGGTGTCCCGTGAAACGACGCCGGGGGAGTTCGCGGTGCTGACCGTTGGCTCCGTGAACGCCGGTGCCACCGCCAACATCATCCCGGACCGGGCGGAACTGCTGCTCAACCTGCGGACCTACAGCATGGAAACCCGCAGCCAGATGATCGCCGCCATCGAGCGGATCGTGCGGGGCGAGTGCGCTGCGGCGGGCTCCCCGCAGGAACCGGAGTTCGAGTACTACGACCAATACCCGCTGACCAGCAACGATCCGGAGGCCAACGCACGGGTCACGGCGGCCTTCACCAGGTCTTTCGGGGCGGACGCCGTCTACCCCACGGCCCCGCAGACGGCGTCAGAGGATTTCAGCCGCATCCCCGACGCTTTCGAAATCCCGTACGTGTACTGGATTGTCGGCTCCGTGCCCCCGGAAACCTACCGCCGGGCGGTGGCTGCGGGGACTGTGGACACGGACATCCCCGCCAACCACTCCCCGTTCTTCCTGCCGGCAGTGGATCCCACCCTTCGCACGGCCACCCAGGCGCAGGCCGCCGCGGCCCTGGCTTACCTGGGTACCGGCGCCGGCACTGACGCCGCTTAGCCCTTCGCCGCCATCAGCGACTTCATCTGCGCCGCGGCATCGCTGCCCGGGGCCGGGGTGTACACCACGATGTGCAGGTCCGGCCGGTCGGAAGGGGACACCTGGTGGTGTTCCAGCTGCAGCACTCCCACCGCCGGGTGGTGGAACAGGCGCTCGCGGGACTCAAAGCCCAGGATGTCGTAGAGGTCCCAGCCGTGCCGGAATTCGGGGCTTGCTTCCTTAAGCCGCTCCACCTGGTACTGGATGTCCGGGTCACCCAGGCGCTGTCCGGTTTCGGCCCGGAACTCGGCAAGGAACCTCTTGCTGGTGGTTTCCCAGTCCGGCAGCAGGTTGCGGACGTAGGGGTCGGTGAACACCAGCCACAGCAGGTTCCGGTCCGCGGGTGCCACGGTGGCGATGTTGGGGTAGAGCGCCGCATAGGACTTGTTCCAGCCCGCCACCCGCCAGTCCGGGAACAGTGCGAAGGAGGGGTTGGGGTCCAGTGCGTCCATCAGCCGCTGAATGTGCGGCGGGGCGGCATCGGCGGCCGGTCCCGCAGGGGCCGCGGAGGCGTACCCGCCGAGGGACAGCACATAGCCCAGGCCCGTCCCCGACAAATGCAGGGCGCGGCTTACGGCCTCCAGGACCTGCCGGGACGGGCTGATGTCCCGTCCCTGTTCAAGCCAGGTGTACCAGGTGACGCTGACGCCGGAGAGGAAAGCCACCTCCTCGCGGCGCAGCCCGCGGTCCCTCGCACGCCCGATCGGCGGCAGCCCATAGTCGGCCCGCAGCGCCTGGTCGCGCCGGGCCCTCAGGAAAAGGCCGAGTTCTTTGCGGCGGCCGGGATCATTCACCGGAAAATACTATTACTCTGGTACTCCCACTACTAGTAGCAGCGCTGTCTTCCGTCCGCGTCGCCAAGGCAAGAGGATGGTAAGCATGCCTGCACTCCGCTCTAAAACAGTCACCCATGGCCGCAACATGGCCGGCGCCCGCGCACTGCTGCGCGCCTCCGGCGTCGCCAACTCCGATATCGGCAAGCCGATCATCGCCGTGGCCAACTCCTTCACGGAATTCGTTCCCGGCCACACCCACCTCGCCCCTGTGGGCCGGATCGTCTCCGAGGCCATCCTGGCCGCCGGCGCCGTGCCGCGCGAGTTCAACACCATCGCCGTTGACGATGGCATTGCCATGGGCCACTCCGGCATGCTCTACTCGCTGCCGTCCCGCGACCTGATCGCCGACTCCGTGGAATACATGGTCAACGCGCACTGCGCCGACGCCCTGGTCTGCATCTCCAACTGCGACAAGATCACCCCTGGGATGCTCATGGCCGCCCTGCGCCTGAACATCCCGGTGGTCTTCGTCTCCGGCGGCCCCATGGAGGCTGGCCGCGTGACGCTGACTGACGGCTCCGTGCGCTCCCTGGACCTGGTGAACGCCATCGCCGACGCCGTGGACGAGTCCATCTCCGACGCCGACATCAACCTCATCGAAGAGAACGCCTGCCCCACCTGCGGTTCCTGCTCCGGCATGTTCACCGCCAACTCGATGAACTGCCTCACCGA
>Ga0308158_10003323_pt1 | contig 14277 bp, 10 predicted proteins | sample PhyBR2_FD_201038 | JGI IMG/M metagenome (GOLD analysis project Ga0308158, IMG submission 201038) | Phyllosphere microbial communities from UC Gill Tract Community Farm, Albany, California, United States - DLSLB.R2 | ecosystem: Host-associated > Plants > Phyllosphere > Unclassified | place: USA... | reverse complement strand
ATACATCCTCAGATTCTGCGTGACGTTGCCGTCGGCGAGAAATTCAAGGCCACGGTTGCGTTGCTCGCCCGCGATGGCGTAGACGTTGTCGGCTTGGGTGTAGGCGAACGGACGCTTGATCTGAAACGCGGCCAGCGACAGGTTGACGCCACCGACCACCCACTTGCTGCCCAGCTCCCACATGCGGCTGCGGTAGGGCGAGAGAATACTCCCGGCGTTGCTGCTGCCAGCGGTGGCGCTGTCGCCTTGCTGCAGGCTGTCGGCGTAGGTGAGGTAGAGCGTCAGGTCATCGAGCGGCTTGTAGATCAGACTGCTGGCAGTGCTGATGCCCGAGTCTTCGGAGGCGCTATGAACGCCTGCCAGCGTGTAGTTATCGGCGGTCAGGCGGCTCTGGCTGCCGCTGAGCATCAGGCTCCATTGCGGGGTGAAGGTGAGGGTATCGCCGACGATGAACGAGCGCTGTTTGGCGTTGGCCGAGTGATACCGGTCGGTGAAATCGGGGTAGTTCGGCTCGGCGAAATTGGCAGGGTTGCTCAGGCTGGCGGTGCCCAGCGTCTGGGTGCTGCCGGCTGCAGGGTTGTAGTTGTCCCAGTCGAAACCGGTGAGGCCGAAGGTCAAATCATGGCGTACCGGCCCGGTGTAGACAGCACCGTTGAGGTTGGCGAGGTAGCTGTTGATGGTGAAACGGCTGGCCGTGGCGCTCGACACCGACGTGCGGTAGGTGCCGGCGTTGTTGATCAGGGTGTTGGTCACGGCGGTAGATTCCCGGTCGGCGATCTGCCGCAAGGCGCCGACGTCGAGCTTCCAGTTGCCGTCGAAATCATGTTTGAAGTGCGCGCTGGCGGTGTCGGTGGTGTTGTTGTCGCCCGCGTAGTTCTGGCCCAGATGGCTTTTGGTTGGATCCGGCGCGTGGGGCAGGGTGACGCCGGAGGCGACCGCGAACTTGCCCGGCAGCCCTTTGGCCAGGTAGTTGTAGTGGCTGAAGTTGGTCTCGATGACGCTGTCGTCGCTGATCTCAAAGTCGGTCGCCAGGCTTACCAATTGACGGCGCAACGTGCTGCCCGGCGCATAGCTGTGCCCCTGTTCGTCGGCCAGATTGAGGCGGTATTTGATCTTGCCTTCAGCATCGAACGGGCCACTGAGGTCGGCGGCCTTGAGCCAGCTCAGGCCAGTGCCAACGCCCAGGGTCACGCGGTTGCGGGTGAAGCCAGTCGGCCGCTTGGACAGCAGGTTGAAGGTGCCTGCGGGGTTGGCCGGACCGTAGAGGGATCCCGACAACCCGCTGAGCACTTCAACGCCCTCCAGTTGTTCGGCCGGGTAATCGGTTGTCGAGACCACATTGAGCCCGTCCAGACGACTGTTCTGCACCACGCTGCCTTGCAGACCACGGGTCTGCGGTCGGGCACCGTCGGCCTGCACCGAGGGGAGGTAACGGATGATGTCCTTGAAGCTCTTGAGTTGTTGGCTGTCGATCAGATCGCGGGACATGACGCTGATGGAGTAGGGCGTGTCCTGCAGGCGCCGCTGGCCCATCGGCCCGAGGGTCGCGGACTTTTCCCGTGCTTGCTGGGCGATGGATTCATTGGCATCGACATCGATAGGCGCCAGCGTGATGTCCTCGGCGTGGGCCAGATGGATCGCGCTGCCCAGCACCAGCGGCGCAAAAGCAAAGCGGGACGAGCGGGACTGTCTCATTGATGAAGGACTCAGCAAGGGATAAAAAAGCGATGACCGTCAGCGTCGATCTGTCTGACGCTGACGTTGTAGAGGCGCTGCATGAGCGCGCTGTCGACCACTTGCGCAGGCGCACCATCGGCGATCAAACGGCCATCGTGCAGCACCCAGACGCGATTGGCCGAAGCCTGCGCCTGTTCGGGGCGATGGGTGCTGGAAACAATGGCAAGGCCCTGTTCGGCAAGGCGTTCGAGCAGTGTAAGCAGGCGCAGTTGATGGCCGTAATCCAGGCCCGTGATCGGCTCATCCAGTACGATCAGCCGGGCGCGCTGCACCAGCGCCCGAGCGATCAGCACCAACTGTCGTTCGCCGCCGGACAGTTCGGTGTAGGTGCGCGCTGATAAATGGGCGATGCCCAGATCGGCCAGGGCCTGCTCGACGTACTCCTCATCGGTACGGCTCGGGACGCTCATCAGACCGGTACTGGGCAGCCGGCCTTGCGCGACGATGTGCGAAACGCTGAAGGGAAAACCCGGTGTATGGCTTTGCGGCACGTAGGCCAGCTGCCGGGCGATGGTCCGCCGGCTCAGCGCCTTCAAAGGTTGCCCTTGTAAACAGACCCGCCCGGATGCAGGCGCCAAGAGACCCAGCAGGATACGCAGCAAGGTACTTTTGCCCGCGCCATTGGCGCCCAGCAATGCGATGTTATCGCCGGGGTTCACGTTGACCGAGATGTCTTCGAGAATCTGCCGCTCGCCGATGCGATAACCCAGCTCTTCGGCCTTCAACAACGTCATAGCCAGCCCCTGCGCACGCGATGCAGCACCAGCACGAAGGCAATGGCACCGAACAGTTCGGTGATGATTCCCAGCGGGATTTCACCCGCCGACAGACTGCGCGCGACGCCATCCGCCGCCAGCAGAAAGGCACCTCCCAGACAGGCGCTGACCGGTAGAAGTCGCACGTTGCCCGGTCCCACCAGCAGGCGCGCAAGATGCGGCACCAGCAGGCCGATCCAGCCCACCATGCCGGCCAGGCTCACCGTCAGAGCACAAATCAACGTGGCCAGCACGATCACGCCGTAGCGAATGCGCTGCACCGGCACGCCCAGACTCAGGGCCTCGTCATCACTCAGGGACAGAGCATTGATCGCACGCCCCGCCAGACACAACAGGACAATCGCTAACGTCAGCACGGGCCCGATGATCAGCAGTGTGCTGCGGTCGACTGCGCTGAGACTGCCAAGCAGCCAGTAGACGATGCTCGGCAGTTGATCGACCGGGTCAGCCAGGTATTGGGTGATCGACAGCAATGACGTGAACAGCGCGTTGGCGACGATCCCGCCCAGCACCAACAGCAGGATCGACGTGGTCTGAAACAGGTGGGCAATGCCGACCCCGACCGCGACGGCAATCAAGCCAGTGACACACGACAGCACGGCAATCGGCAGCGCCTGCCAATGACAGATGATCCCAAGCGCCGCGCCGAACGCACAGCCACTGAGCACCCCCAGCAACCCCGGCGATACCAGTGGATTGCGGAACACCGCCTGATAGGCCGCTCCGGAAACCGAAAGCCCGGCCCCTACCAGCATTCCGGCGAACATGCGCGGTGCGCGAGCATCGATCAGCAGGCTGTGGATCAACCGATAACGCTCGGCAGGCATGTCGCCCACGCCGCATAGGGTCGCTAGGAAATGGAGCAGTTCAAGGGGTGAAATCGCATAGCGGCCGAGCAGCAGAGACAGCAGGGCTGTGATCATCAGCAAGAAAAAACTGAGCAGGGGAAGCGGAAGGCGCGTTGGAACGGGCATCGGGGGCTCGGATTTGGGTATATAGATAACTATACAGCGGTACGGTGAGCCCCTCTACGTGACGGGTTGCCACGTGGAGATTTTGATAATTGACGTCACACGAGAGATAACACCGGCTTAGCGGTTATTCATTGAGGCGAGGAAAGCCGTATCTGAACGCCGCGTTGGCTAAACAAGATATCGGTGGTTTCCGGATGGAGCGGTACCACTGGCGACCACCACATCAGTTCAACGATGGCTTGGCGCCTGCCAGTGCTGAGGAAAAACTTAACGCAGTGTCCGGGATCAGTTGACCACTACATTTTGACTACGACACCCGATACAGCCGGGCTGCAGAGCATGTGCGGGTCGTCCAGGGACTGTGGAATTCCTACGAGGAAGATGCCTTCGTAAGGGATCGGCAGACTGGACAGTTTTTCAACGCGAGCAAGCTGCATGCGCTCAAAACATCCAGCGCTCACCGCAGGGGCAGCCCGTCATATTCCAGGCGGGCGATTCCAAATAGGGCCGTGACCTCGGTGCCGCTACCGCCGATGTCGTGTTTACCCACGCGGCCAGCGTCGAGCAGGGCCAAGCGTACTACCGCGATATCAAGGGGAGGGCAGAGCGCCTGGGGCGAGATCCCGAGCAGCTGTTGGTCATGCCGGGCGCTGAAATCCATGTCGGCGACACCGACGACCACGCGCGTGAAATCGAGTGGCACTATCATGAGGTTGACCACAGCTTCGAGCTCGCACTCAAGGAGTTCGGTCGCAACTTCGGCTGCACAACTTCAGCCAGTACGATCTTGACGCGCCTTTCCCCCAGGAAAGCCTCGAAGCCGCGCGCAGCAGCTTCTTCACCGCCGCCAAACGCATCGCCGATCAAGCCCGGGAAAAAGGATTCACATTGCGCCAGGCCGTGGAATTCGGCCGTCAGCTGCGGCCGGGAGCATTCGTGGGATCGGCGGAAACGGTTGCTCGGAAAATGGCGGACTGGTTCGAGGCTCGGGCGGTGGATGGGTTCAATATCTACATTGGGCACCCATTGCAGTTCAAGCGATTCACTCAGGAGGTTGTTCCGTTGCTGCAAGAGCGCGGGGTGTACCGCACGGCTTACGAGGGGACGACGTTGCGGGAGTTTGGGGTTGGGGGTTCCGGGGTTTGGGCGTATCACCTGAACTAGTGGAACAGCAAAAAAGAACGCCAACCGCATCAGTGAAATGAAGGCTTGGCGCCTGCTGGTGCCGAGGGAGATATTACGGCCATTCGGGCGTGGGTGACTCTGATCTAAATGGGCTTCTAGCACAAGCCACAAGAACATCCTCCTCCAAAGGTTGCTGAACTCATGAGTTAATCAGAGCGTGGATCACAGGTGCCCAACATAAAGTATTACACACCCGTTGACTCTTACAGCTTCATAGTGCCCAGATCCGGTGTAATTAGCAGAAGCGCTATCAAACATGATGCTCATCCCTTACACCTCATGCTTCTTACCTATATCGGTGTCGGTTCAGGATCCAGAAAAAGATCGATGTCTTGAACGTGACTGGCTAGGGCGTGCTTCAAGGCCAACCGCAGCTTGCTATCAACCTCTTTGTGCAGACGGATCTTGTTAATTGCTAAAGCGATTACAAACTCCATAGCTGCCTCTCCGCGCTCGTGCCCATATCCCTGGACTACACGTAGAATGATGTCCGCCATTGACGTACTGAACGTCTCATGCGCACTGTAGTCAAGCTCTGTAGGCAGCGCAGCACGCAGAAAGGCTCCTTGAATAATTCCGTCATCGTAACGCGAGAAAATTTCGGGGGTGAGTAAAACCTGCTGTAGCTCGCCTGATTCGAGACGCTTGGCGTCCTTGATCTTCGCATTGTCCCGCGCATTCTGGAGTATCCAGTGAATGGTCAAAAACACGTCGACACATGACGCTGTTTCCACGGGCTTGCTGCCGTCAACAAACGCAAAACCCTTGCTCAAGACCATCTGTTTTTTGGTATAGCTGCTTTCCCAGAACACATTGTCCGACAAGCCAAGTGTTGCAGCTCTCTCAAAGCCGTCAGCTCTGTTATGAATGAAAGATGAGGTTAAGGGATCGCTGAACGCGACCAGCTTATTCAGCAATCGGTATTCCTGTGCCCAGTGGCTGTTACAGCTTAAACTGGCAGCAGGGATCTCAAGATATTTTTTGAATACGTACCGGCGATGACCTTTAGGTGGTTGACACAAATTGGAGTCAAGCTCAGCCATTTGTTCGTAGGAGCGACCAAACAACGCCCCCACCATGTATAGACGTGTCCCACTACCTTGAGCCTGGGCAGTGCGCAAACGTCGACTGATGCTTTGTAGCACGGATCCGCGCTCAGCAGCGGCTGCAACGATGATGACTGAACCTTCAAACTTGTCTTCAGCCTTGAACAATCGTTCGTTGATTTTCTTGCAATCGTTCAGTCCCTGTGCATGCAGATATGCCAGAGCCTTAGTTGCCAGTCGGTCGCTGGCAGCGTCGTCTTCGTGGATGATGCGGGTGGTTGAAGCAGGAGACTCCTCAGCTAGGCACTGATTGAACCATTTTTGAAAGCCGTCGGTTTCGACAAGTTTGGTTTTGTTTACGTGCACGGTACGATGACGTTCACGTTTCGGGATCTGGCTAAAACAGGTAAATAGTCCTGCTCCCATGAAGGAGTAGAATTTGCCCTGAAGACCTTCAGGCAGATGGGCCATGCTTATGTTCAGCAAACGAGTTTCAATCTGCTCCGCAACGAAACGTTCACCGTGAATCCGAATCATGCGATGGGCTCCGGTCGACTCGGAGCCCGAAAGCGTCTCAAAATCGTCTGGTTTATTGAGTGTGTGCAGCACGGTGCATGCGTCAGAATTCTCCAGAAACGAGAGGAATGTCGCCACGCGTTCTTTAGGTGCGCCATTAACCCTGACCCATTCTTGCGCTAAACCACAGTTGGTTGAAGCGGATATCAGGCACAGCGCATTGGCCCCGTTCGCCATGGGACCGTCTTTGAGTCCGTTGTGAGAGTGGAACGACTTTATGCGTGTAATTCCGCCAACGCCGAATTTTGTCTGAAAAAGCTGAACCGACAAGCCTATAGGTAGAAACGACATCGTATCGAGGTAGATCGTGTCGGGTTCGCCCAAACCGTTGGAAGGGCTTGGCTTAAGCATTTTTAGCGAAACGAAACCCAAAAAGTGAGCATGGAGCGTCTCAGAGAGAAGGCTTTCTGCCCTGATAAAATAATTTGACGCTCTTGACGAAGGCTTAGAAAACAGAAAGCCTGCCGGTGCTTTGTTTAGCACCGGGGTACATTTGACCAGTTTGCACATACCGGCTTTGATAATTTCTTCGACCCCCGTGGTAACTAGGTGGGCAATATTCCTTGCCTGCCCGGCAACGCGCACATATTTAGTTATAGAGCCATACTGATCGAAAAAAGAGAATCCGTAGCTAGGAGTAGAGTGCTGGCTACCCCTATCTAGAGCAGTTGCTATGGGTGAGTTCTTACTTGCACATTGAATCCTGATTTCTTCTCGATAACACAGCGGCACCAGAAATATCACGTGATCCGGAAGGATGTACTCGTCCAACCTGTGCTGCAAGGCCTCGGTGATCTGTGCATCATCAATCATCTCCGGGCCCGTAAAGAAAACGACTACTTGTGCGGGTTCAGCACCTTGGGAGGAGGGGGTCAGCGTCACCTCAAAATCAAATAGGTCGGGCATCTCAATTCACCGGTATGCAGATGGTGAATACGGTGCCTTCCGCAGCAACTAGTTCGTTCTCGCCTTTCCATCTCTTAGGGCGATACTCAACAACCTGGTCATGCCCTTGAAAGGTCTGATATAGGCATAGTCTGCCTGTGCGCAACCGGACGAAAGCTTTAAGCTTATTGAGGGCTTGAACCGCATTGTGCAAACCCATCCCAGAAGTAGACGAGTCTTTGGTAGTGACGTGTTTTTTGAAGCAGTCAAGTGTTGCCTCGTATTCATCGTCGATAGAAAGCGAGTCTAGATTGTCAACAGGGACACCGGCTCTAGCTGATAACCAGCGCTTGGCCAATCCGGGGCCACTATCAATGATAGATATCTCCAAGAAATCCAGCGCTTCCTCACTGCTCACCATATTTTTTACGATAAAACGCGCGAATTCAGGTTCAGTCTTACTATGACGTTGAGCGTCTTCCTTTTTAATGCGGCTGGCTTTTAGAGACGTGCCACGCAGTCCTTTTTTGTACTTGATGCCGTAAACGTCCGTGACGGAATGCTCATCGGCGTTAGAAATTAGTTCTGCTAGCACACCTCCAAGGGCAGGCAGCCCGCTTTTGTGCAGAAATTTTTGATCATGCCGGGTGTGCATCAAAGCTGATGACATCTCAAGCAACGCCGAAAACGAAGTCCTTGGGTGCACCTTGGGGTCGCTTTCTCCATAGTAGAAAGGCTTGATGTATTCCATCTTTGCATTATTAATGCTGAACAAATTGATGGCTTTCGGCCTAGCGCCTTTTTCATTGGCGGTGCTTTTCAAGTCCCCCTCATACATAGCTTCAATCAAAGGCCGAATGAGCGTCAAGGCTGATCGCTTCTCAATAGGCACGTGGGACTGTGAAACGATATTCGTGCACATGATAAGCGCTGCCAAACCTGCAGCGGATCTGGCCAATTGGGGTACTTGTTCGGATGCATTGTCAGAGTCGGCGTACAGGTGAAGAACACTCTTTTCCTGCGACCTGGCCCAGGTGATCACAAGCTGAGCTAGCGAGGCATCGACACCCAGCAGACCGCCATAGCTCATGCTGATCGGTAGCCTAAGGTGCTCATCAACTCGGCACTGGTGGTACAGCTCCTCTATGTCATATGTATTCAATCGTTTGGCGATGTGCATAGAACCTCTGTAGCAAAGGAAGTGAAGCTTGGCCTGAACGAGCAGCAACAGATCCGAAGCGCGCCGGCCTAAGCCTCGCCGCTAAGGGTCAAAAGCCTGTGCTAACACTCAACAGCTTGGCCTGTACACTACGTCTGTGCCTCTGTTGGTGATAGTAGATGATGGATGGTGCGCACAACAAACGATTGTACCTAAAGGCGATCGACGCTTGCATTCTAGCGCTGTCGCCTTTGACGAGAGGCGCTGCGGTTTAGTTAGCATTCATCATGTGCTGTGCTGTGCTGTGCTGTGCTGTGCTGCTGTAGCATTATCTCCTGCTACGGCTTCAAGCATGCGAACGCTGGCATGCATACGGGATTCTTGGATAGCCTCTACCTTATTTAACATAATATACATTATACGTAACTCCATATTGCCGCACTGGATGGCAGGGATGCCCCTGGTCGCTAGCGTTATCCTGCCACCAGGCCATTTCCACCATTCCGGCGTCCACACGCTCATTAGCATCATCCTTGCCATTCATTCATAGCTCTCTGTACCCGAGCGGTTCGCGAACGCATCTGCTGAACCGTTTTCCATCTCACCGCAAGCGATCGAGCTGCCGGTAACGTCAGCGAAGTCGTAAAAGCTGTCTGCCGTCCTCTTCAATGTTCATGTCTTCCAGCCAGCGCTCGAATTGCTGGCCAACCATTCAAGAATTGGTCACGCCTCAAGAACTGATCACGGCAGCGACCTTAGATGACTTGAGCGCGATGGCGCACACTAGTAAGCGCAGTCGATCCGTGAACCCGTACATCTGACGAGAGTGTGTGATCAGCTATCAGAGTCTCATTTCTGATCCGTTAGAATCTTCACCCCAAACAACCGGTCGGCTATCTGTCCATGCATTGCCTGTGTCGCAGCTGTAGGTTGCCAACAGTGCAAGCACGGCATGTTCAATCAGCTTGTCGTCATATTCCACGGTTGTTACTCCCCTCGTTCCAGGATGGAAGGCAGATCCAGCTGTGCAATGCCGGCGAGTAACTCCAACGCAGCAGTGCTTAGGAACCCTCAACTGACACAGCGTAGCCACTGCACAACCCGTACCCAGAAATACGCAGCTCCACGGCAACACCTTTGAGCGAAGCGACACGTATTGAAGGCTCCGCAGCACGGCATCAGCAGTACAAGCATTACAGTGCAAGGGCCTTGATATTGCGCCAAATGTGCCGCAATTTTCGGCGAAAACACGATAACTCTACTAAATAAGCATTTAGTAGAGTTACTGATGAGGACGGGCTGGAACCCCACTAGCAGGCCCTTTCAACGCCTCCTTCACCGAATCTCGTTCACATACATGAAGTGCTCGGTGCTCGCCCTTTGATGCGTCATCATCACCGGCGTCGCCGTCTGGTCGAAGGATATGGCATCGATGATCATCACGGCATGGGGCGCGTCTAGCTTGAGCAACGCACAGTCCTCCTGCGTGGCCAGGCCAGCAGTGAGTTGTTCACGCACCGCTGCTACCCGTATCCCGTAGTGCTCGAGCAGATGGCGATACAGCAACTCTGGGAACGCATCCGGCCCGGGAAAGTCCGGGACCTTACTGGCCACTACCGTGAAATGCTCGTGCATGGCAGCAACGCCGTCGATGGTGCGCAACCGATGCAGGCGATAAACGGGGCTGGCGGGATCGATCAGTAGTTTGTCGGCCTCCTCCGCTGTCGCTTCACCTGCCTGGTAGTCGAGCAAGGAGGTGCTCGATTTGAGCAGCGCACCGTCCTTGTTGTGCAAGCGGAAATACTGGAAGAAATAGCGCAGGTTGTGCAGCGGCGCCCAGCCGGTCACTACGGTGCCTGTCTTGCGGCGGCGCATCAGCATGCCCTCTGTCACCAGCTCGGCCAGGGCGCGGCGCACGGTGCCGACCGATACGCCGAAATCTGCAGCCAGCGCGTTCTCGCTGGGGATCACCGTACCACTGGCCCACTCCCCCAGCAGGATCGCCTCTGACACACGGCGCTTTACCACTTCATATAAAGGTGCGCTGTCCTGTTCGCTCAATCGGGCAAAGCTGGCAGCGGCCGGTGCGTTGCTGTTGGTCATCGTTTTTCCTTGACGGGCCGTGCGTTGATGTTTAACTATAAACTATATAGAAATATGGTGAGGCCTGAATGATGACGAATGCAGCGCTGGAGCAGGCACTCGATTCGATCGAAGCGGATCATGCTGGGCTGATCGATGATCTGCAACGCATGATCGCCGTCGACACCAGCTTTCCGCCCGGTGCGGGCTATGGTGCCTTTGCAGACTTGATGGAAACGCTCACGGCGCCGCTTGGCTTGCAGGCAACTCGGGTTACCGTGCCTGAAGCGCTCTGGCAAACGCGCAGTGGCGAGGCCTTTGGCGAGCGCGTCAATCTGATTGCCCGCTATCCAGGCGATCAGGAAGTGTGCAGCCTGTATTTTCATGTCGACACGGTGCCGGCCGGTGATGGCTGGAACCACCCTCCTCTGCAGTTGACCGAAGCAGACGGCAAGTTGATCGGCCGCGGCACGGCTGATATGAAAGGCAGCATCGCCGCCACCTTGAGTGCCTTGCGTGCGGCGGCACGTTTCAACCTGCCGCTGCGCTACTGCCCTTCCCTGCTGCTGTGCACCGATGAAGAAGGCGGTCTTTATCCTGGTATCCGCTACCTGGCCGAACAACAGCTGGTCGAGGGTCATATCCTGAGTTTCAACGGCGGCGCCGCGTCGAGGATCTGGGCCGGGTGCTTTGGCAGCGTTGATCTGAAGATCACGGTCAAGGGCCGCTCTTCGCACTCCGGTGAGCCGGTAGATGCCATCAATGCCATCGAGCAGAGCTTGCCCCTGCTCAATGCCCTGCACGCACTCAAGCAGCAGGTGGAACGACGTGCCTGGCCGATGCCGGCGCCGCCTCATTACAACGGTGCGCCGTTGATCTCGCGCATGACATTGGCAGCCGCCCATGGTGGAAGCAAGGGCTCTACCGTGCCGGCGCAGTTCGAAATCATCATCAACCGTCGCTACGCGCCGCAAGAACCCTACGATCAGGTACTGGGCGAGCTACACCATTGCATTGACACTGCCATGGCTGGCAGCGAAGTACTTGCCGTAGAGGCCGAAGTGATCGGACACCTTGCGCCGGTTGCGGACCCTACCGGCCCCCACTGGCCGCGTTGGCAGGCAGCACTGGGCGTTGGTTTCGGTTTCACCGCCGAGCAGTTTCAGTGCTATGGCTCCAGCAGCAGCTCGGACATGGGCTGGGTGCAACAGGCCGGCATCCAGGAGATTTTGTTGGGCGGACTGATTCGCCCGCACAGTCGCATTCATGCCAGCGACGAATACACCACCCGCGAAGATCTGGTCGCACTGGCCAAGTCGATCCTGGCCTACCTGGCTGCAGACTTCACACCTGGGACCGCAGCCACAGGCTAAGCCCAAGCGACCACCGAAGACTGGCATCAAGATCGGTCATCGGCACTTTTTACCTAGCTGCCCCATAACTCTTTGCTAAGTGAAGTATCGCCATGACTACAGTTTTCCGGCTCAATCGTCGCCGCTTTCTTGCAACCACGGCCATCGTTACTGGCGCTGCCATGTTGCCGTTTTCGAGCACGTTGTGGGCCGCTGGCGCCGCGCGCAAGGGCGGCACTTTGCGCATCAGTGTCGACCAAGCGGTGGGCATGCTCAATCCGCTGCTGGCTCGGGTCAACCCCGAGTACCTGCTCAGCGAACTGCTCTACAACGGACTCACACGCCTGAGTCAGGACATGCAGGCCGAGCCTGATCTGGCCGCGTCCTGGAGCCACAACGAAGCGCTCACCGAGTGGACCTTCAGCCTGCGCGACAACCTGCTGTTCCATGATGGCAGCCGCTGCACAGCCAAGGATGTCGTCGCCAGCCTGCAGACCATCCTCGATCCCAAGACCGCATCGCCTGGCCTGCGCAACATTGGCCCGATCAAATCTGTGGAAGCGATCGACGACTTGCGCGTCAAGCTGACCACCACCATGCCTTATGCGGACCTGCCCATCAGTCTGGCCTATCCGGACGCCAAGATCGTGCCGGCGGCAATCATCCAGGGTGATCTGGCCCGGCTGAGTCGCGAAGCCGTGGGTACCGGGCCGTTCAAGTTGGTCTCGTTCGAGCCCGAGCGGCTGGTCGTGGTCACTCGCAACGAACAGTTCCATGACCCCGAGCGTCCGTTTCTGGACCGCGTCGAGATCCGCGTGTATCCCGACCCGACTGCGGAAAGCTCAGCGCTGATGTCCGGCGACATTGACCTTATGCTGTCAGCTCAGGCCACCGAGTTCAGCCGCCTTGGCCAAGCCAGCGGCGTGACCGGCCTGCGTGCACCTTCCGGGCAGTTCCTCAACATCAACATGGCCTGCGACCAGAAGCCGTTCAACGATGTGCGCGTGCGCCAGGCGCTTTCGCTCTGCGTCGATCGCGCCGCGCTGGTGGACTTCGTGGCAGAAGGTTTCGGCACGCCCGGCAACGATACACCGCTCAATGCTGCCTACCGCTACCACGCCGATATCGAACTTCGTCAGACCGATATCGCCAAGGCCAGGCAGCTGTTGGCCGACGCCGGCTATCCCGATGGCCTGGACATCACCTTGGTTGCCTCCGATAAGCCCTCCACGCGCACCCAGTTGGGCATCGCCGTACGGGAAATGGCCAAGCCAGCCGGGTTCAACATCAAGGTCGAGACCATGGCCAACAGTACCTACCTGGACCAGGTATGGAAGAAAGGCAATTTCTACGTCGGTTTCTACAACATGCAGCCCTCGGCCGATGCGGTGTTTTCACTGCTGTACACCTCGGATGCGGCCTGGAACGAAACCCGTTGGAACAACAGCGAGTTCGATGCCGCCGTGGCCGCTGCACGCGGCACCGACGATCCGGTCAAGCGCGCCGCGCTGTACGGTACGGCGCAGCGACTGATGCATGAACAGGTGCCGTCGCTGATTCCGACCTTCTTCGATGTGCTGGCGGCCCAGCGCAACTACGTTCAGGGCTACCAGCTGCACCCTCGCGGAGCCGTATTCCGCCTGGATCAGGCCTGGTTGGACGAAGGCGCCCCCAAGCGCGGATGAATCGAGGGTAATCCTGTGACTGCTGCCTACCTGACCAAGCGTTTGCTTCTGGTCGTCTATACCCTGCTGATCGTTTCGCTGCTGGTGTTCGCCATTACCCAGTTGCTGCCGGCCGATGCCGCAGTGACGCTGCTGGGCCAGAACGCCACGCCTGAAGCGCTCGCCGCCCTGCGCGCCAAGCTGGGGCTGGACCAACCGGCGTGGCTGCAATTCGGCCACTGGCTGATGGCCGTGCTGCAAGGCGATCTCGGCCTGTCGATGCGCAACGGCCAACCGGTACTGGGTTCATTGTTGGATGCGCTGGGCCGCTCCCTGTTGCTGGCGGGATGTTCCCTGCTGCTGATGCTGGCCGTGGCCATTCCGCTGGGCATCCTTGCTGCCGTACGGCGCGGGCGACCGGTGGACCTGATCATTGCCCTGTTCTCCTATATCGGTGTTTCGCTGCCCGAGTTCGTCACGGCCACCCTGTTGGTGCTGCTGTTCGCCGATGTCTGGCAGTTGCTGCCGGCCACCGGTTACGTGCCGCTTTCGGAAAACTTCGGCGAGGGCCTGCGGCACTTGATCCTGCCGACGCTCACGGTGTCGATGATCATGGTCGCTCACGTGTCGCGGATGGTGCGCTCCGAGATGATCGACGTGCTCGAGACCGACTACATCCGTGCGGCGCGGCTCAAGGGACTGTCTCGGCGCCGTGTGCTGTTGCGTCATGCGCTGCGCAACGGCCTGCTGCCGACCATCACCATCGTCGCGCTGGACGTGGGCTATCTGCTGGGCGGCATCGTCGTGGTGGAAGAAATCTTCAACATTCCAGGCATCGGCC
>Ga0308158_10003322_pt1 | contig 14278 bp, 13 predicted proteins | sample PhyBR2_FD_201038 | JGI IMG/M metagenome (GOLD analysis project Ga0308158, IMG submission 201038) | Phyllosphere microbial communities from UC Gill Tract Community Farm, Albany, California, United States - DLSLB.R2 | ecosystem: Host-associated > Plants > Phyllosphere > Unclassified | place: USA... | reverse complement strand
TGACCCGAGTGACCGTCGGAGGCTCGGCGCGCATTATACGCCACGTGCCTATGTTGAACGCCTCGTTATCGCTACGGTCATCGATCCGTTACGCAACGAGTGGAATATTGCACGCAGCACGGCCGATCGACAGAAATCTGAAGGCAAGAATGAAGCTGCCATCAAGACAGTGCAGGCCTATCATAACAAGCTCTGCAATACGCGGGTGCTCGACCCAGCCTGCGGAACCGGCAATTTTCTTTATGTCTCACTGGAGCTAATGAAGCGCCTAGAGGGTGAGGTGCTGGAAGCCATCAACGACCTCGGTGGGCAGGAAGCCTTCGCGCTAGACCGACATACCGTCGATCCCCATCAGTTTCTTGGGATGGAGCTCAATCCACGTGCTGCCGTTATTGCGGAGTTGGTCCTCTGGATTGGTCACCTACAGTGGCATTTCCGCAATCGTGGTATTGCGCCTTCCGAGCCGATCCTAAAGGCTTTTCAAAACATACAGTGCATGGATGCGGTACTTTTGTGGGACGGTTACCCGATGCCGCAGGTGGTAGACCGCAAAGAAGTCTATCCAAATCCGCGTCGGCCAAAGTGGCCCGAAGCCGACTACATCGTTGGAAATCCGCCGTTCGTGGGCGGCAAGGACATCCGGGCTCGTATGGGCTCTGCCTATGCTGAGGCGCTGTGGAAAGCGCATGGCCACATGAACGAGAGTGCCGATTTCGTCATGTACTGGTGGGATCGTGCGGCTGAAATTCTGCTGAAGTCGAAGAGCGAGCTGAAGCGCTTCGGCTTCGTCACCACCAATTCGATAAGCCAGGTGTTTCAGCGCCGGGTGATGGAACCGTACCTCAAAGCGAAGAAGCCATTGTCGCTCGTCATGGCGGTCCCCGACCACCCATGGACAAAGGTGACACGGGATAGCGCCGCGGTGCGTATCGCCATGACTGTGGCCGAAGCCGGCAAGGAGGATGGTCTGCTTTTGGAGGTGAAGGCGGAGGAAGCGGTCGATAGCGATAGCCCAGTTATCCTGTTTGCGGAGAGGCCTGGCAAGATCAATCCGGATCTGACGGTCGGCGCGGATGTGACGGCTGCAGTCGAGCTGAAGGCGAACATGGCGATCTGTTCACCTGGTATGAAGCTTCATGGTTCTGGTTTCATCGTTACGCCGCAGGCGGCAGAGCATTTGGGTCTTGGTCGCCGTCCGGGCCTCGAACAGCATATACGGACCTATCGCAATGGCCGCGATCTGACTGATCGCCCGCGTGGCGTCATGGTTATCGACCTGTTCGGCCTTTCGGCGGATCAGGTGCGTACGCGCTATCCGGAGATATATCAGCACCTTCAAGCTACTGTAAAAATCGCCCGCGAACAGAACGTAGGATACGCTGCGAATCCAACAAAAGATGCCCTGTCTTATGCTGAAAAGTGGTGGCTGTTTGGAAAGCCGCGATCTGAACTTCGTCCAGCTCTCGCCAATCTTCCTCGTTACATCGCAACGGTGGAAACGGCAAAGCACCGCGTCTTCCAGTTCCTCGATGTCTCGATACTGCCGGACAACATGTTGGTTGCTATCGGCTTGAGCGACGGTTGCCCACTGGGCGTTCTATCCTCTCGATTTCATGTCTTGTGGGCACTTGCACAGGGCGGGACTCTTGAGGATCGTCCCAGATACTCAAAGTCATTGTGTTTCGATCCGTTTCCCTTCCCGCCTGCTGAAAAACTCAACCAGCTGGTTGATGAGGATGGATCTATCCTCTCAGAGAAGATCGCGAGCCTCGCCGAGGAACTGGACGCTCACCGCAAGCGCGTGCTCGCCGAGCACGCGCATTTGACGCTGACCGGCCTCTATAATGTACTGGAACGGCTGAAGGCCGGGGCGAAAGCTGACGATCTCGACGCAAAAGAGCGTCGCATCTTTGACGATGGACTCATTCTGATCCAGAAGGAACTGCACGAGAAACTCGATGCTGCCGTGGCTGAGGCCTATGGCTGGCCAGCCGATCTTGCCGAAGAGGAAGTGCTTGCTCGCCTCGTGGCCCTGAACCGCGAGCGGGCAAAGGAAGAAAAACGCGGGCTCGTGCGCTGGCTACGACCAGATTATCAGATCCCTCGGTTCGGCTCGGAAAAGGAAAAGGCCGAGCAGCTAGAAGCTGATCTCGGCGAGGCTGTACTTGCCGAGGCCGGGCCGCGGCCGAGCTTCCCAAGCGACGAGCGGGATCAGACGCCCGCCGTTCTGCATCAGTTGATGAATGCCGAAGAGCCGCTTGAAGCCACCGCTATCGCCGGCCGCTTTAAGCAGGGGCAGAAGGTGCGCAAATCTGTCGAGGCCGTGCTAGCCTCGCTCCATCGCATGGGTCTGGTTTCGACCACCGATAGCCGACGGTTTTCGTTCCGCCGGGCGGCTTGATGCCTGCGCCAAAACCCTACCGCGTCGGAACCGGAACCTCACCACGATAATCATAGAACCCACGCCCCGACTTCCGTCCAAGCCAGCCGGCTTCGACGTATTTCACCAGCAGCGGGCAAGGGCGGTACTTGCTGTCCGCCAGGCCGTCATGCAGCACCTGCATGATCGACAGGCAGGTGTCGAGGCCGATGAAGTCGGCGAGTTGCAGCGGGCCCATGGGGTGGTTGGCGCCCAGCTTCATGGCGGTGTCGATGGCATCGACGGTGCCGACGCCTTCGTAGAGCGTGTAGATCGCCTCGTTGATCATCGGCAGCAGGATGCGGTTGACGATGAAGGCCGGGAAGTCCTCGGCGACGGTGACGGTCTTTTCGAGCGAGGCCACGAATTCGCGGGCCTTCTTGAAGGTGGTCTCTTCGGTGGCGATCCCGCGCACCAGCTCGACCAGCTTCATGACAGGCACCGGGTTCATGAAGTGAATGCCCATGAAGCGCTCGGGGCGGTCGGTGGCCGATGCCAGGCGGGTGATCGAGAGAGAAGATGTGTTGGTGGCGATGATCGCTTCCGGCTTCAGGACTGGACAGACCGTGGCGTAGATCTTGCGCTTGACGCTTTCGTCCTCGGTCGCGGCCTCGATGACGAGATCGGAGGAGGCGAGGTCGTTGATGTCGGCGGAGCCGGATATCAAGGAGAGCGTGCTTGAGCGCTCCTCGTCGGTCATCTTGCCGCTGGTGACGTGGCGGGCGAGGTTGCCGTTGATGGTGGCGAGGCCGCGCTCGATGCGATCCTGGGTGAGATCGTAGATGTGGACCTTGTAGCCTGCGCTAGCCGAAACCTGCGCGATGCCGCAACCCATCTGGCCCGCGCCGATAATTCCGATTGTCTTGAACACCGCAGTCATCTCCACACCCCTGCTCGGCCTTCGCCCCCGCGATTGCCGTACCTATTCAACAAAACTGCCGGACGAATGATCGCCCGGCAGCAGTAGTAGCCCCTAAAAAGATAATTTTCCAGTCGCTCGCATGTGCGAAAGATGACACGCGATCATGGAAGCCCGGCGTCGCATGCGAAACCGGGCATCCACCGACTTAGAGAGCCTTCTGCAGCTCGGGCAGGGCGTCGAAGAGATCGGCGACGAGGCCGAAATCGGCGACCTGGAAGATCGGTGCTTCCTCGTCCTTGTTGATCGCGACGATGACCTTCGAATCCTTCATGCCGGCCAGATGCTGGATGGCGCCGGAGATGCCGCAGGCGATGTAGAGATCGGGCGCAACGACCTTGCCGGTCTGGCCGACCTGCCAGTCGTTCGGCGCGTAGCCGGCATCGACCGCCGCACGGCTCGCACCCACTGCAGCACCGAGCTTGTCGGCAACCGGCAGGATGACTTCCTGGAACTTCTCGGACGAACCGAGCGCGCGGCCGCCGGAGATGATGATCTTGGCGGATGTCAGTTCCGGACGGTCGGAGGTCGACAGCGCATCCTTGACGAAGGTCGAGAGACCCGGATCGGACACGGCGGGGATCGCCTCGACCGAAGCCGAACCGCCCTCGGGGGCAGCGGCGAAGGACGCGGTACGGACGGTGATGACCTTCTTGGCGTCGGTCGACTGCACCGTCTGGATGGCGTTGCCGGCATAGATCGGGCGCTTGAAGGTGTCGGCGGAGACGACTTCGATGATCTCGGAGACCTGGGCGACGTCGAGCAGGGCGGCCACGCGCGGCAGCACGTTCTTGCCGACCGAGGTGGCGGCCGAGATGATGGTGTCGTAGCTTGCGGCCAGCGAAACGATCAGGTCGGCCAGCGGCTCGGCCAGATTGTTGGCAAGCTCGTCGCTTTCGGCGAGCAGGACCTTGGAGACGCCCGACAGCTTTGCGGCGGCATCGGCTGCGGGCTTGGCGCCCTTGCCGGCGACCAGCACATGCACGTCGCCCCCGATTTTTGCGGCCGCTGTCAGCGTCTTGGCGGTCTGGTCGGAAAGGGTTGCGTTGTCGTGATCAGCCAGAAGAAGAATGGCCATGATGATATCTCCTTTCTCGAACCTTAGAGGGCGCCAGCGGACTTGAGCTTTTCGACGAGCTCAGAAACCGATGCGACCTTGACGCCTGCCTTGCGGCCGGAGGGTTCTTCTGTCTTCAGCACCTTGAGCTTTGGCGCGGTGGAAACGCCGAAATCGGCGGGTGCCTTCTTGTCGAGCGGCTTCTTCTTCGCCTTCATGATGTTGGGCAGCGAAGCGTAGCGCGGCTCGTTGAGGCGCAGGTCGGTGGTGACGACTGCAGGCAACTTGACCTCGATGGTCTGCAGGCCGCCGTCGACTTCGCGGGTCACGGTCGCCTTGCCCCCAGGGCCAGCGGAGTCGATCTCGATCTTCGAAGCGAAGGTGGCCTGTGCGGTGCCCAAGAGGGCCGCCAGCATCTGGCCAGTCTGGTTCGAATCGTCATCGATCGCCTGCTTGCCGACGATGATAAGGCCAGGCTGTTCGGCGTCGGCGACGCCCTTCAGGATCTTGGCGACGGCGAGCGGCTCGACCTGGTCGTCGGTCTCGACGAGAATGGCGCGGTCGGCACCCATGGCGAGCGCGGTGCGCAGCGTTTCTTCAGCCTTGGCCGGACCGATCGAGACCACGATCACTTCCTCGGCCTTGCCGGCTTCCTTCAGGCGAAGCGCCTCTTCCACCGAGATTTCGTCGAAGGGGTTCATCGACATCTTGATGTTGGCCAGTTCGACGCCCGTGCCATCCGGCTTCACGCGGATCTTCACGTTGTAATCAACCACCCGCTTTACTGGGACGAGAATCTTCATGTGGTCCTTCCTTCAACTCTTTCGCCAAGAAAATGCGCGTTTCCGCGCTGCTCCGATTGTCGAATGGCGACATGGATACGCGTTTTTCCTCCAAAGACAACGCTTCCATGACGCAGACAGGCAAATTCCATGGGGATTATATTACCTTTACGTTCACGTCAATATTTTCGGCTTCATTTGTCCCAGGGCAAGCGCGGGCGGGGTGGCTGGCCAGGGACGGTGATCATGGCGGGATTGGGCGTCGGCCGGTCGCGCACGGCCTTGGGCGTCACCACCTCGCTGTCGAAGAGCGGCACCCCGCGCCGGCGCATGACGAGCACCAGCAGAGCGCCTGCGATAATGCCGCCGACATGGGCGCCCCAGGAGACGTTGCCGTCAGGCTCCAGCGCCAGCATGACAAATTGCTGGCCGGTCCAGAGTATCAGCGGAACGAAGGCTGGAAGCGGCAGCGGCACGCGCATGAAGACCAGCACCCAGACTTTCACGCGCGGATGCAGCATGAGATAGGCCGCAACGACGCCCGATATGGCGCCGGACGCGCCGATCAGCGGTGCCTGGGAGGTCATGCCGATCAGGCCATGCACCAGCGCGCCCGATATGGCGCAAAGGAGATAGAAGACGAGGAAGCGCAGATGGCCCATCGCATCCTCGACATTGTCGCCGAAGACCCAGAGGAACAGCATGTTGGAGGCGAGGTGCCAGAAGCCGGAATGGACGAAGGCGTAGCTGACATAGGTCAGCGGCTCGGGCGTGATTGCGAGCGCCGGTTCGAGATGGGCGTAGTGGAAGGCGACGGCCGGGATATAGCCGAGGCCGACGAAGGCCGCCTGCGCGACCGATTCTGTCGCTATGACGCCGGTAAACAGCCAACCGACGATGTTGACCGCGATCAGCCCCATCGTCACCCATTGCAGCTTGATATGCTTCAGCGTGTTGGCATCGTGCAGCGGTATGAACATATGGGCCGGCGGTCCAGTTGCTTGATATCAGTCAAGCCTAGCGGTTTTTTCCGGGAACCCAAAGCACATCCGCATGGCCGCGATCATTGGCGTGGCGGGCGGCGACGAAGAGGAAATCGGAGAGGCGGTTCACGTATTTCAGTGCTGCGGCGCTGACGATCTCGCCCTCGCTGCGCGACAGCGTCACCATCAGCCGTTCGGCCCTGCGGGTGATGGTGCGCGCCAGATGCAGGTGGGCTGCGGCGGAGTGGCCGCCCGGCAGCACGAAGGATTTGAGCGGCTGCAGATCGGCGTTCAGATTGTCGATGTCGTTTTCGATGCGTGTCACCTGGCTTTCGACGATGCGCAGCGGCTCGTATTCCGGCGGCGTGCCGGTGTCGGGCGTGGCGAGATCGGCGCCGAGATCGAAGAGATCGTTCTGGATCGACATCAGCATCGCATCGAGCTCGGGCATGCCCTGCATGTGCAATCTCGCGATGCCGATCGCCGAATTGGCCTCGTCGATGGTGCCGAAGGCCTCGACGCGCAGATCATCCTTCAGCCGGCGCGGGCCGGCGACTAGCCCGGTCGTGCCGTCGTCGCCCGTCTTGGTGTAGATCTTGTTGAGCTTGACCATGCTTTATCTCCTCCTCTGTGGGGTGATCAGCTGGGGCGACCGCCGCCGGTCAGCCAGAGCGTCAGCATGATCAGGAGCACGGCCACCGCCTGCAAGAGCACGCGCAGCTGCATCAGCTTGTTGGACAGATTGGCGTCGCCGCCCTTCATCATGTTGAACAGGCCGCGGATCAGAACGATGGCGACAAGGCCCATCACGATGATGGCGAGAACGTAGACGACAGTTGACATTGGGTTTCCTCCTCCTCAATCGAACCTGCGCAGCAGCCGGTAGAAGAGGTCCGCGGGCAAGAGCTTTTTCAAGAACATGCCCTGCTTGGCCGGCCGCGTCACTGGGTAATGTGGTCGCGGGCGCGGGGCGTTCAATGCGTGCTTCAGGACATCATAGACCGCCTCGGGGCCGAGCTTGTGGCGGTTGGCCGGGCCGGAGCCATCGAGCCTTGCCAGCTGGCGGCGATAATCCACGGCATGCGCCGAGCCTCTTACATCGATGTGCTCGTTGATCTTCGCGAGCGAATTGGCAACGAAGCGCGAGGCGATCGGGCCGGGTTCGATCAGGCTGACATGAATGCCGCTGCCTTCGAGCTCCATGCGGAGCGTGATGCTCAAGCCCTCGAGCGCGAATTTCGACGCGGTATAGGCGCCGCGATAGCGGTAGGGCACGACGCCCAGAATGGACGAGCACTGGACGATGCGGCCGCGGCCGTGCTTGCGCATCAGCGGAATGATCTGCCGCGTCAGCTCGTGCCAGCCGAAGAAGTTGGTCTCGAACTGTTCGCGCAGCACGTCCGTCGTCAGGTCCTCGACAGCGCCCGGCTGGCCATAGGCGCCGTTGTTGAAGAGCGCGTCGATGCGGCCGCCGCTGAGCTCCGTGACCTCCCGGACGAAGTCGGCGATCGAATCGCTGCTGGTGTAATCCATGCGGAAGGCTTCGATGCCATCGGCCTGAAGCGGCGCCAGATCGTCGAACTTTCTGACAGTCGCGAGGACGCGCCAGCCGTCGGCCTTCAACGCACGGGCACAATAAGCACCGATCCCGGACGAACATCCGGTAATGATGATAGTGCGTTGATCCGACATGGAATGATTCCTGTACAAACTAGGACTCGTTTCCCATATTCGATCGGGCGACACAATGAGGAATGCCGGGAGCCGGAATGCCGAAAATTTTTCGCATCTTGTATGATGTGCTTTACGATGCGATCTGGCATTTCCTTGAAGATGACGGCTTCGCCATGGCAAGCCATGTCGCGCTTTCCACGCTGCTTGCCGTCTTCCCATTCCTGATTTTCGGCACCGCGCTTGCGAATTTCCTCGGCGCTGACCAGTTCTCGATGACCGCCGTGCACCTCGTCTTCGATACGTGGCCGGAGGCGATCGCCAAGCCGCTCGCCGATCAGGTGCTGCAGGTCTTGACCGTGCCGCGCGGCGGGTTGTTGACGATCTCGGTGCTGGCTGCCGCCTACTTCGCCTCCAACGGCGTCGAGGCGCTTCGCATCTCGCTCAACCGCGCCTACCGTGTGCAGGAAACGCGGCCGTGGTATTTCACCCGTCTCGCCAGCCTCGGCTTCGTGATGATCGCGGTAACGATCTTCGCGGCGATCAGCATCTTGCTCGTGGCGGTGCCGCTGGCGCTCGATTATGCCCGGCAATGGTTTCCGCTGTTTGCCGACACGCTCGACATCGTCTTCAACTGGCGTATCTACGGCACGCTGTTCGTGCTGACGGTCGGCCTGCTGGTCGTGCATCTGTGGCTTCCGGCCGGACGCAGGCGGGTGTTCGATGTCGTGCCGGGCGTGCTTCTGACGCTGATCCTGTGGTTCATCGGCGCGCTGATCTTCGCCTATTATCTCGCGACCTTCGCCAACTACGCCGCCACCTATGCGGGCCTGGCATCGGTGATGATCGTGCTGATCTTTCTCTACATGATCGGGGTGATCTTCATCATCGGCGCCGAGCTCAACGCGGCGCTTCTGAAATTCCGGGTGCGGGCGATCTTTTCGCACAACTTCCTGAGCGGCCAGGGCCAGAAGCCATCAAAGCCCGACGAGGTGACGAATATTGTCCGCCGGGACGCCTCGGGCTCGTAGGTCCGAGAGGCCGGTATCGCCGCTGCTTTTCGAGAGCTTGCGGCCGGCCGCGTCGGTGACAAGGCGATGGTGATGATAGGTGGGTGCCGGAAGATCAAGCAGCGTCTGCAGCACCCGGTGCACCGAAGTCGCGTGGAAGAGATCGAGGCCGCGCACGACATGGGTGACGCCCTGTAGCGCGTCGTCGACCACCACGGAAAGATGATAGCTCGACGGCGCATCCGAGCGCGACAGCACGACATCGCCCCAGGATGCAGGGTCGGCGGCGATCACGCCCCGGTCGCCGTCTCCAGTCTCCTGCCAGGAGAGCGGTTCGTCGATCAGGTCTAGCGCCTTTGCCATGTCCAGCCGCCAGGCGTGTTTCAGGCCGGAGGACAGCATTACCTGCCGCTCGGCTAAGGGGCGGTCGCGGTCGTCAGCGGGGTAGAGCGGCGAGCCATCGGGATCGCGCGGCCACGCGCTGCCTTGTGCCTCGGATGCCGCGACCCTGGTCTTGACCTCGCCGCGGGTGAGGAAGGCGGGGTAGGCGAGGCCGCGGTCGATCAGGTCGGCCAGGGCCGCTTGATAGGCCTCGAAATGCTCCGACTGCCGGCGCACCGGTTCTTCCCAGTCGATACCGAGCCATCTGAGATCGGTATAGATGCTCGCTTCGAATTCGGGTGTGCAGCGGGTGAGATCTATGTCTTCGATGCGCAACAGGAAGCGCCCATCGGCGGCGTCGGCCATGTCGCGGTTCAGGAAGGCCGAGAGCGCATGGCCGAGATGCAGCGCGCCGTTGGGGCTCGGAGCAAAACGGAAGACCGGCTTTTGACGGGGAATCGCGATCATGCTTTCTTCTGCCACGGATTCTAGAGCGCGTCGCGATCTTTCAGATTCGCTCATTGCGCTCTAGGTCTTTGTTTTTCCGCATGTCTTGATCCCGAAACCGGCGGCCACTTTCGGGAGACATGCTCTAAGATCGCGAGGAAGCGTGCATATCATTCGCAACGACGGGGACGTGGCCCAGGGACTGGCCGAACTCATCATCATCGACCCGCGTCTCGTTTCGATCGCCGCCGATGCCGGTCCACTTCCCTTGCGGCTCAGGGAACCCGGCTTCGAGGGGCTGGCGCATATCATCGTGTCGCAGATGGTGTCGCGGGCGAGTGCCGAGGCGATCTGGCGGCGGATGCGGCCTGGCGATGTCGTGTTGACGGCCGAGGCCTATGCAGGCCTACACCCCGAGGCATGGCGCGAGGTCGGCCTGTCGCGGGCCAAGGCGGAGACGCTGACACGGATCGCCGAGGCTGTCGCCTCCGGCGGGCTCGACCTGCAGGCTCTGTCCGGCCTGCCGCCGCAGCAGGCGTTGGCGGCGCTGACGGCGCTGAAGGGCGTCGGGCCATGGACGGCGGAGGTTTATCTGATGTTTTGCGGCGGCCATGCCGACGTCTTTCCATCCGGCGACGTGGCGCTGCAGAACGCGGTGGCGGCGGCCTTCGGTTTGGATGCGCGGCCGGGGGCGCGACAGCTGGCAAAACTTGCCATGGACTGGGCACCGTGGAGATCGGTGGCGGCGCGGCTTTTCTGGGCGTATTATGCAGCGAAACTGGGCCGCGGTCTGGTTCCGGTCGGCTGAACGGCAACACATACAAATGCCATTGTGTGGCTTGAATTTATTGGACTTCACAATGCCGTCACAACCGGCCTAATATAAGAGTGCAGATGCCGAATCGATCAGGAGAGTGCCTTGACGATTGCTGTTTCACCTCAGGCCCTGCCAGCGCTCGTTCTGAACGCTGACTATCGGCCGCTGAGTTATTATCCCTTGTCGCTCTGGTCCTGGCAGGACGCGATCAAGGCGGTCTTCCTTGACCGTGTGAATATCATCGCGGAATACGAACATTCGGTCTCCTCGCCGAGCTATTCGATGCGGCTTCCGAGCGTCGTGTGCCTGAAAACCTATGTGCAGCCTTCGCGCAATCCGGCTTTCACGCGCTTCAACGTGTTCCTTCGCGACAAGTTCGAGTGCCAGTATTGCGGCGATCATAACGACCTGACCTTCGATCACGTCATTCCGCGCGCCCATGGCGGCGAGACGACGTGGCAGAATGTCGTGGCGGCCTGCTCTCCCTGCAATCTCAGGAAGGGCAGCAAGCTCCCGAAGCAGGCAGGCATGTTCCCGCACCAGAAGCCCTACCAGCCGACCGTGCAGGACCTGCACAACAATGGCCGGCTTTTCCCGCCGAACTATCTGCACGACAGCTGGCTCGACTATCTCTACTGGGATAGCGAACTGCAGCCCTGATCTCCAGTCCGGCCCGTTTCCGGGCAGGACTGCTTCACGCTTCGATGGATCAGCCCGACTTGGTCGGGCCGACTTCTTTGATCAGGCAGACTTGCGCACGCCGATAAAGGCGAAGGCGGCGAGGATCAGGCTTGCGATCACGTTCCAACCAGCCATGGAGAGGCCAGCGACGCGAAGGGCTGCTTCCGTGCAGGAGGGGCCCTTGATGGTGTTGAGTTCGGTCAGGAGATCGCCGGCGTTCTGCGTCATGCTGCTGGCGCTGGTCGAGCAGGCGGTGGGGCCAGCCCAGAAGTGCCATTCGACACCGGCGTGATAGACGCCCATGCCGGCGCCGACGACCATCAGCAGGCCACCGGCGAGCAGGAAGGTGCGGCCGATCCAGTTGGGAAGGCCGAGCGCCGATGTGATGGCGCCGATGATGACCAACGGGATGCCGTAGTAATAGGGCTGGCGCTGCATCAGGCAGAGCTCGCAGGGAATATAGCCGCCGATATACTGGAAGCCGAGCGCGGAGCCGATGACCACGGCCATGCCGATCGCCAGCACGATGGAATAGATGAAGGTGGGACGGCGGACAGAGAAGGTCATGCGGGGGCTCCGGGCAAATGGCGCATGGGGACTATGGTGTTAGCGGATAATCAGTGGGCAAGCAGCTTGTAGCCGACACCTGCCACGATCAGCACGCCGGCAACGATCGCGGTGATCTGGCCGAGGCGCTTTTCGATGAAGTGGCGGATCGGTTCGCCATAGCGGCGCAGCAGCCAGGCGAGAAACAGGAAGCGTGCGCCACGGGCGATGATGGCCGAGATGATGAAGAAGCCGAGGTTCATGTGAATGACGCCGGCGAGAATGGTGACGATCTTGATCGGCGGCAGGTGCGCGAGACCTGACGTCACCAGCAACAGCAGCAGAATTTCCCATTCGTCGTGGATGTAGGTTCGCATCTGCTCGAAGGCATCGAGCTTGCCGTAGAATTCAAGGACAGGGCGGGCAATCGTGTCATAGGCATAATAGCCAAGCGCCCAGCCGGCGATGCCGCCGAGAACGGAGGCGACGGTCGCCACCAGCGCGTAGCGATAGGCGCGCTCGGGCTTGGCAAGCGCCATCGGCAGATAAAGGACATCGGCCGGAACGAGAAAGACGGAGCTTTCGACGAAGGCGATAACGGCAAGCCAGACTTCGGCCGATTTGCGAGATGCCAGCGACATGGTCCAGTCGTACAATCTGCGAAGCATTCCGGTCCTTTCAGGTTGCGTGCATGAGCTTTATGGGCCTGATATCGGCCTGTAAATGGCTGCTGTGTCAGTCATGCGGCAGTGCGATAAAAAACTCTTCGTGATCGTGTGAGGGAATTGTGCCGTGATCGCGCGGGATCAGGAGGCGACACCTGATGAGGGCACGCGCTTCTGGCGCATGACGTTCATCTCGGTGCGTTCGCGCGCCATCTCGCTCACCATCTGTCGGAGCGCCGGATGCTTGGCCGTGAACATGTTGAAATCGCGTCGTTCCAGCACGAAGAAATGGCAGAAATCGACGGCGACCACATCGGCATTGCGGCGCCCGCCGCTCAAAAGCGCCATCTCGCCGAAGAAGGCGCCGGGCTCCAGCCTTATCGCATCATCCGGCAGCTGCACTTCGACGGCGCCCGCCGACAGGAAATACATGCCGCCGCCGCGATCGCCCTTGCGCATGACGCGCTCGCCTGGGAGTGCCGATTTCGGGCGGAACAGCAGAAGCAGCTCTTCCTGCGAGTTCTCGTCGACATTGGCGAAGAGCGGGAAGGTTTCGCTGAGCTCGCGCATTTCCAGCTGATGCTGGTGTTCGCGCGCTTCGGTGATGGCGCGGATCTTGTCGAGCTCGTCGTTCAGCAGGTCGAAATTGGCGTGGCCGTGGCGCGCACTTTGCGGCCAGCGGCGCTGGATATAGCCATGCAGCGCTTCTGCGCCGGCGCAGACGATGGGGTTGAGCGTGATCGAGATGATGGCGCTGGCGAGAATGATGTCCTGACCGTCGGTCGGCAGCAGGCCGAGCGTGACGCCAAGGCCGGCGAGGATAAACGAGAATTCGCCGATCTGAGCCAGCCCGCCCGCCACCGTCAGGCCCATGCCGATCGGATAGCGCAGCAGCGTCACGACGACGAAAGAGATGATCCCCTTGCCGACGATGATGAGCAAGAGCGCGGAGAGAACGCCGAGCGGCTGGCGCAGGAGGATCGATGGATCGAACAGCATGCCGACCGACACGAAGAAGAGCACCGAGAACGCATTCTGCAGCGGCAGGGAATCGGCGGCCGCGCGATGGCTGAGGCTGGATTCGCTCATGACCACGCCGGCGAAGAAGGCGCCGAGCGCGAAGGACACACCGAAGATCTGCGCCGAGCCGAAGGCGATGCCGAGCGCCAGCGCCAGGACCGTCAGCGTGAAGAGCTCGCGCGAGCCGGTGCGGGCGACGCGGATCAGCAGCCACGGCACGACCTTGGGGCCGAGGAAGATCGCCATCGCGGCAAAAGCGCCAACCTGCAGAAGCGTCAGCGCGATGGTGAGCGGCAGCGGCATGGCGGCGCCATGCGCGCCTGTTGGCGCGTGGCCGCCGAGCAGCTCGGCCAAAGCAGGCAGCAGCACCAGCGCCAGCACCATGGCCAGATCCTCGACGATCAGCCAGCCGACGGCGACGCGGCCGCTGGCGGCATTGACCAGATTTCGCTCTTCCAGCGCCTTCAGGAGCACCACGGTGCTGGCGACCGAGAGGCTCAGCCCGAAGACGATGCCGGCGCCGAGGCTCCAACCCCACCATTCCGCCAGCCCGACGCCGAGCAGCGTCGCGACCAGGATCTGCACGATCGCGCCCGGAATGGCGACGCCGCGCACGGCAAGCAGGTCACGCGCCGAGAAATGCAACCCGACGCCAAACATCAGCAAGATCACCCCGATCTCGGCCAGCTGGCTCGCAAGCCCGGTATCGGCCACGAAACCCGGCGTGATCGGCCCCATCAAAATCCCGGCCAGCAGATAGCCCACCAGCGGCGGCAGCTGCAGGCGATCGGCAAGATAGCCAAGGATCGCCGCGAACCCGAAACTGACGGCAATGGTGGCGATGAGGGGGACGTCGTGATGCACGCTTATGTGTTCTCCT
>Ga0308158_10003321_pt1 | contig 14282 bp, 15 predicted proteins | sample PhyBR2_FD_201038 | JGI IMG/M metagenome (GOLD analysis project Ga0308158, IMG submission 201038) | Phyllosphere microbial communities from UC Gill Tract Community Farm, Albany, California, United States - DLSLB.R2 | ecosystem: Host-associated > Plants > Phyllosphere > Unclassified | place: USA... | reverse complement strand
CGTCCAGTTCCTTGGTGCTGGAGAAGTCCATCCGGCCCTGCTCGCCGGTGTACCAGTGCGCCAGCCGGAAGTTGGGGAACTGGTCTGCGAGCTCCGCCAGTTCTTCACGGAACAGGCTGTCGCCGGGGGTGCGGGCCGAGTGGACCAGGACGACGTCGGCATCCGGGCGCCGCGGCACGAGGGTTCGGATCATGGACATCACCGGAGTGATGCCGCTGCCCGCGGTGACCATGAGAAGGGGGCGTGGATGCTCCGGCAGCACGAAGTCGCCCTGCGGCGGGGCCAGGAACAGGACATCGCCGGGTTTGGTGGTACGCACCAAGGTGCCGGAGACGGCGCCGACGTCCGTGACCGTAATGGCCGGGTCCTTGCCGGCGGGGGCACTCAGTGAATAGGACCGCCAGTGACGCACGCCGTCGAGTTCGACGCCGATGCGGGCCCACTGGCCGGCAAGGTGCGCCTTCCAGCCGCGGCCGGGACGGAAGAAGATTGTTGCCGATTGGGCGGTCTCCTGGACCACCTTGGTGACAACGCCCCTGAGCTGCCGGGCTGAGTAGACAGGGTTGAACAGCGAGAGGACGTCCTCTGGCGATAAGGGGGTGGTGAGTACCGAAGCCGCTTGGGCCAGCTGTCGTAGCCGGATCATGCGTTTAAGCCTAGGGCGGCGCGAGCCATATTTCTCTCTCTCCGTCATATGACCGTTCAGCAGTCACAGGGTAGTTGGGGCGCGAAGCCCCCACACCGCACTTTAAGAGTAACGGTTCGGTATCGCAAAAGGTTCCCAGCCGCCTATCGGCTCCATCCCAGGGCCGGGGCCACGAACTGCACAATATTGCCCAGGAGCTTGGCGTTGAAGTCCACGCCCAGCTGGTTGGGAACGGTCAACAGCAGGGTGTCGGCCGCCTGCACAGCAGTATCGGCTGCAAGCTGCTCCGCCAGGAGGTCCGGTGCACCCACGTAGCTCTTGCCGAACCGGGAGGTGAGGCCATCGATGATGCCCACCTGGTCGCGACTGTCCCGGAGAGCGCTCCCGGCAAAGTAGTAGTTGTCCTCCTCGTCCACGATGGGAAGGACGCTGCGGCTGACCGACACCCGCGGGGTACGCGCATGTCCTGCCGCGGTCCAAGCCTCCCGGAACAGCTGGATCTGTTCCGCCTGGAGTTCGTGGAACGGAACGCCGGTGTCCTCCGTCAGCAGGGTGGAACTCATCAGGTTCATCCCTGATTCCGCGGCCCATATGGCGGTTTTGCGGGTCCCCGCGCCCCACCAGATCCGGTCCGCCAGACCCGGCGACTGGGGTTGGACGGGCAGGAGTCCCGTAGCGCCGCCGGCGTACCGGGGGTCTGCCTGGGCAACGCCGGCACCGGTAATGGCCCGGCGGAAGACGTCGGTGTGCCGGCGGGCCATGTCGGCATCCGTCTCCCCTTCCCCCGGCACGTAGCCGAAAGCGGAGGCCCCCTGGCGGGCCGGCTCGGGTGAGCCGCGGCTGATGCCAAGCTGCAGCCTGCCGCCGCTGATCAGGTCGGCAGCGGCAGCCTCCTCCGCCATGTAGAGCGGGTTTTCGTAGCGCATGTCGATCACGCCCGTGCCGACTTCGATGCGGCTGGTGCGCGCGGCAATGGCTGAAAGAAGAGGAAACGGCGAGGCCTGCTGGCGCGCGAAATGATGGACGCGGAAGAACGCGCCGTCAACGCCGAGTTCCTCGGCAGCTACCGCAAGATCGATCCCCTGGAGCAGGGCATCGGCCGCTGTCCTGGTGCGGGAACCCTGGCCGGGGCCCCAGTGGCCGAAGGAAAGAAATCCGATGCGCTCCATACCTGCCCCAACCGTCCGGCAACCGGCTGCATTCCCGGCTGGCATGATGGCTGCGTGGATATTCCGGAAGAAACCGTCAGTGTCTTCAAGACCATCGTGCTGTTCGTCCTGGCCGCCGTGGCGGAAATCGGGGGCGCCTGGCTGGTGTGGCAGTCCGTCCGGGAGGGCAGGGACTGGTGGTGGGCCGGACTTGGGGTGATTGCCCTGGGCGCCTACGGCTTTGTGGCCACGCTCCAGCCGGACGCGCACTTCGGCCGGATCCTGGCCGCGTACGGCGGGGTGTTCGTTGCCGGTTCCCTGGCCTGGGGCATGGCGTTCGACGGTTTCCGTCCGGACCGGTGGGACATCGCAGGATCGGTGGTGTGCCTGCTGGGCGTTGCGCTGATCATGTTCGCGCCGCGGAGCGGGGGGTGAACAGGGCACCGGTGGCTAGACTCTAGCCACAACGAAAGGCGGGGACCCGTGGAACGGACGGACTACTGCATCATTGGCGGCGGAATCGTGGGCCTTGCCACCGCCTACCAGCTCCTGCGGAAAGAGCCCGACGCATCATTGGTCCTGCTGGAGGCGGCCTCCAGCCTGGCTTCGCACCAGACCGGGCACAACAGCGGCGTCATCCACTCCGGCATCTACTACGCCCCGGGCAGCCTCAAGGCCGAATTCAGCAAGGCCGGAGCCCGCCAGACGAAGGACTTCTGCCGGGAGCACGGCATCAGCTGGGCCGAGCCCGGCAAACTGCTGGTGGCCACCTCGGCGGTGGAACTGGAGCGGCTGGACCGCCTGGAGGAGCGCGCCGCCGTCCACGGGCTGGGCTGCGAGCGCGTGGACCGGGGGGAGCTCAACCGGCGGGAGCCCAACGTTTCAGGCCTTGGTGCCCTCTTTATTCCAAGCACCGGCATCGTGGACTACGGGGAAGTGGCACGAAAACTGGCCGGGCTCATTTCCGCTGCCGGCGGCCGGGTGGTCACCGGCGCAAAAGTGGTCTCGATCGTGGAGCATTCGGACCGGGTGGTGGTGGCCACGGGCCAGGCTGCCTACTCCTGCCGCCGCCTGGTGGCCTGCGCCGGCCTGCAGTCGGACCGCCTTGCGGAACTGGCCGGGATGAAGACCGACGTCCAGATCATTCCTTTCCGTGGCGAGTATTTTGAGCTGCCGGACAGCAAACGGGACTATGTCTCCCACCTCATCTACCCCGTGCCGGACCCGGACCTGCCTTTCCTGGGCGTACACCTGACGCCCACCATCGACAGCAGCATCACGGTGGGACCCAATGCAGTCCTGGGCCTGGCCCGGGAGGGCTACCCGAAATTCTCGGTGAACCTTCGGGATGTGGCCCGCTACGCGCGCTTCCCCGGGCTGTGGCATGTGGCACGGGCCAATACCGCCACCGCCGTGCGGGAGGTCAGGAACTCGCTGTTCAAGGGAAGCTACCTTCAGGAATGCCGCAAATATGCGCCCGGCCTGGCCAAGGAGGACCTCCTGCCCCGCGAGGCAGGCATCAGGGCGCAGGCGGTACGCCGGGACGGCACGCTCGTCCACGATTTCCTGCTGGCAGGGACCGACCGGATGCTGCATGTGTTGAATGCCCCGTCCCCTGCAGCCACCGCCGCACTGCCCATCGGTGAACACCTGGCCGGCAAGGCGGCGCTCCGCCGGGCAGCCTGACCAGCCGCCGCGCTTTCCCGGCGCGGCTACACTGGGCCAGTGACCAACAGTGAGCAGCCGCGCGGCCCCGCGGCCCCGTCGCCGCGCGGAAGACTCGCCGAACGGCTGCTGCCCGGGGGTGAGGAACCGGATCCGCGGTTCACCCTCGCCAACGAACGCACCTTCCTGGCCTGGATCCGGACGTCCCTTGCACTGCTGGCCGGTGGCATTGCCATCGAGGCGTTCACCTCGGGCCTCTTCATCGAGCCGGTCCGCAAAGGCCTGGCCATCATCCTGCTCCTGATGGGCATGATGCTCAGCGGGGGCGCCGCGGTGCGGTGGCTTCGCGTGGAGCGCAGCATGCGGAACAAAGCGCCGCTTCCCCTGCCGTTCTTTGTCCCCCTCCTGGCCGGGGCAGGCGCGCTGGCGGCCGCCGTCGTCCTCGTTTTCATCCTCATGCGCTGATGGCATCCGGCGCACCCCGGCCCCACGGCGATCCGGGCCTCCAACCCGAACGGACGGCACTCGCCTGGGGCCGGACGATGTTGGCGCTGGTGACGGCGAGCGCCTTCTTCCTGCGCTGGCTTCCCACCTACGGGCCAGCCATCCTGATGCTCCCGGTGGTGTCCGGTGGCGCCGCCCTGGCCATCTATCTCACCCAGCGCAGCCGCTACCGGGCGAGGTCCCACGGCCTGGCGGGCGAAAGCATCGAAGCGGACCTCCCGGCCGTGCTCTGGACCGCGGTTGCTGGCGTCGTCCTGGGCGCCCTGGGCATTGCTGTGGTGGTGGCGGGCTAGCGGCGGAGGCTAGAACATTGGCAGGACAAAGCCGCCGAGCAACGCCACGGTGCCGACGGCCGTCAGGCAGCGGCCCAGGACCGACGCCGTCCTGCCCGCCTCTTCCGGCACGGTGGCCTGCCACTGGGTCGGGCGTTTGGGGTGGTAGTAGACGGGCAACGTGTCCCCCACGGCCATGTCCCTGATGTCGTAGGGGGACATGGGCGCGTTGTGCACCTGGTTCTTCCGGTCGTACCAGCGGAAACCTACACCGGTGGAATCCGAGTACACCACGGCTTCGGCTACGTCCCACGGGTGGACGAAGCGGCGAAGGAACCCGGTGTACACCAGCAGTGCCAGCCCGGCGGGCAGGCACAACCAGGTCAGCACTTCCAGGATGGGACCTGCCATATCGAGCGCAGTGGGCATGAAGTTGATGGTACAGCGCGGGGACTGGTGGCTTCAGCACCAGCTACGTACGCTGAAGGTGACCGCACCGGAGTGAGGGGAAGCCCAATGAATGATCAGGATATATTGACGCACATCCAGGCCCTCGTGGAAGAGGAGCATGCGCTGCGCGAGGGGTCCACTGGAGGCCAGGCGCCGGACCACGCCCGCCTGAAGTACGTGGAGGAAAGCCTTGACCAGTACTGGGACCTGTTGCGCCAGCGGCGGGCCAAGAAGGACTCCGGCGAAAACCCGAACGAGGCCCAAGCCCGGCCCGTCAGTGAAGTGGAGGGCTACCGGCAGTAGCTTCGCGGCGTAAAAGGGTTCCGCCGCTCCGGTTGGGGCGGCGGAACCCTTTTTCATGCCGTCGCCGCCTGGTGCAGCGGCGAGGTGTACCTAGCCGATGGGCTGCGGCATTTGCTCAACGACGTACTGGACGTCCAGCGATTCCCCCGTTACGGGATCCGCCATCTCAACCTTCCAGCTGCGGGCGAACTGGTTGACCCCGCCGGTCATCGCCACGGTGCCGGAAATCAGTACGGTGCCCGGCTGGTTGAGCCCGCGTTCGGCCAGCACCTCCAGCCAGTAGTCCGGCGTCAGCAGGGCCTCGAGGGAGCTGTCCTGGATAAGCGTGTCCGGGGTTTCCCCCTCCCCTACCCAGCCACGCAGCGTGATGCGGTCCAGGTGGTCCCGCACATCGTCAAGCCGCCATGCTTTGCGGCCCAGGACGTCAGGGCTGGCGTTCTTGCTCCAGGCCACACCGTGGACCTCCAACTCACGGTCGGTGTGGTCGCAGGCGACGGTGAGCAGGACCCCGTCGTCGGTGATGACCAAAGCCCATTCCGCCTCGCCGGACGTCCGCGCGTGCTGGACCCGGACCTCGGCTACCTGCTGCGCCAGGTAGGGAGAAACGGGGTACATTGCCGGCGTGGTGGTGGGGCCGGGGACGCCAAGCTCCGCGAGTTCTGCGATGTGGGCCTGCACCTCGTCCTGCTCGCGCCCTGCGTAGCCGGCGTTGAGGAGGTGCCGGACCTGCACGTTCTTGATGCTGCCGTCGGGGAGTTCAAAGCTGAGAGCCGTCATGGTGCCGTCCTTTTCGAAGGCCGCGGAGCCGGTGCACCGCGGGAAAATTAACAAACCGGAAACCGGAAACAGTCGCCAATGTACATCCAGTATGCGTAATGTATACATTTAACGCCAGCGTGACAGGCGTCACCTCAAAAAAATCCACTGTGGAGGACACCATGAGCAATTCCCCGGTTTCGACTGCGGGCGCAGCGACACACCAGGGCCCGCCGATCCATCCCAAAGGCCTGTTCAAGGCTTTTGCGGCGAGCCTGACCGGCACGGCCCTGGAGTGGTATGACTTCGCCGTCTATTCCGCCGCTGCCGCGGTGGTGTTTCCCATCGTCTTCTTCCCGTCCTCGGACCCCCTGACCGGCACCATCCTGGCTTTCTCCACCTACGCGGTGGGCTATGTTTCACGGCCCGTGGGCGGTGTGGTCTTCGGCCGGCTCGGTGACCGGATTGGACGCAAGAAAGTCCTGGTCACCACATTGATGATCATCGGCGTGGCCACGGTGCTGATCGGCGTCCTTCCGGGCTACGGCAGCATCGGCGTTGCAGCCCCGATCATCCTGGTGCTCCTGCGCTTCGCCCAGGGCGTGGGCGTAGGCGGCGAATGGGGCGGCGCGGTCCTGCTCTCCAGCGAATACGGCGACCCGCAGCGGCGGGGATTCTGGGCCTCTGCCGCCCAGGTGGGTCCGCCCGCCGGAAACCTGCTGGCCAACGGCGCGCTTGCGGTCCTGACCCTGACGCTCACCGAAGATCAGTTCATCAGCTTTGGCTGGCGCATTGCGTTCCTGGTTTCCGCGCTCCTGGTCGGCTTCGGCCTGTGGATCCGGCTCAAGCTGGAGGACACCCCCATCTTCAAAGCCATCGAAGCCCACGGCGAACAGCCCGCCGCACCCGTCAGGGAAGTGTTCAGCAAGGAGCTCCGCCCGCTCATCGCCGCCATCCTTTGCCGGGTGGGCCCGGACGTGCTGTACGCACTGTTCACTGTCTTCACCCTCACCTACGGCATCCAGGCGCTCGGCTACGACCGCAACCAGGTGCTCACCGCCGTCCTGGTCGGCTCGGCGTTCCAGTTGTTCATGATTCCCTTGGCGGGCGCAGTCTCGGACCGCTTCAACCGGAGGCTGGTCTACGGGGCAGGTGCAGTGGTGGGCGCCGTGTGGACCTTCGTTTTCTTCGGTGTCCTGGGCGGCAACAACGAGCCGATGCTGATCGTGGGCATCGTCCTGGGGCTGGCAGCGCACTCCTTTATGTACGGGCCGCAGGCAGCCTTCATCGTGGAGCAGTTTTCTCCGCGGCTGCGGTCCACGGGCAGCTCACTGGCCTACACGTTCGCAGGTGTCATCGGCGGGGCCATCGCGCCGCTGATGTTCACCGTCCTGCTCTCGCAGTTCGGCACCTGGATACCGGTGGCCATTTATGTGGCGGTCGCAGCGGCCGTGACGCTCGTCGGCCTGGCCTTGGGCCGGGACAACAACACCGTGGAGGACCAGGAATACCGCCTGCTGCTGGAAGGCAGCGCCGGATCCCGGGAGGCCGGCGAAACGGCCCGCGTGTCCGGCGCGGGCGAAGCCCGGTGATCAGGTCCGCAGGAGGATGTCCCGGGTCACCGCGAGGTGATGGTCGATAGCCTCCTTGGCACGGGCGGAATCGCCGGCCACCAGGGCATCGAGGATGTCCTGGTGTTCGGCGCACACCGCCTGCCGCCTGCCTCCGGTGCGGAACAGGGCGGCAACGCCCACCAGCACCTGCCGCACGTGGAGCTTGCTGTACGTTCGTGAAATGAGTTCGTTTCCGGCGGCGTCGATGAGCTGCTGATGGAAGAGCGTGTCCAGGCGGATGAACTCGCGGGCGTCGTCGGGGTCATTGTTGTTCGGAATCTGCGCCTGCTGCTGCAAGGTCTCCTGCATTTGCGTGGCGGGCACCCGGTGTTCGTCAATGACCAGCTTGGCGGCATGGCTTTCCAGGACGCCGCGAAGTTCCATCAGCTCGGAAATCTCCCGGCCTGTGACCACAGGAACGTAGGCTCCGCGCTGCGGAATGAGCTCCACCAGCCCGTCGGAGACCAGCAGCAGCAGTGCCTCGCGGACCGGAGTGCGGGACACCCCGATGTCCGCCGCCAGCTCTTGCTCGTTGAGGAAGCGGCCTTGCAGTTCCGGATCGGTCAGGACGTTCTCGCGCAGGTAGGCGTAGGCCTTTTCGCGGCCCGAGGCGGCCGAACCCGAAATTTTTACCATACATTATGTATACAACAGATCGGAGATCTTCCATGCGCATCGCCATCGCCCAAATCATCAGCGGCGCCGACACCGCTGCCAACCTCGGCATCATCAGGGACTACGCGGCCCAGGCGAAGAATGCCGGCGCACAGCTGGTGGTCTTTCCGGAGGCGGCCATGCGGGCCTTCGGCCACCCGCTGAAGGACATTGCCGAACCACTCGACGGCCCCTGGGCAAGCGAGGTGCGCCGCGTCGCCGAGGACCTGGACATCACCATCGTCGCAGGCATGTTCACCCCCGGAGCGGAAGGGCGCGTACGCAACACCCTGCTGGTCACGGGCCCCGGCGTGGAGGCGTCCTACGACAAGGTCCACCTTTTTGACGCGTTCGGCTTCACGGAGTCCAAGACGGTGGACGCCGGCGCAGCGCCGGTGACGTTCGAACTCGACGGCACCGTGTTCGGCCTGGCTACCTGCTACGACGTCCGCTTCCCGGCCCTGTTTACGGCCAACGCCAACGCAGGGGCCCACGTTAACATCGTGTGCGCGTCCTGGGGAGCCGGCGAAGGCAAGGCAGACCAGTGGGACCTACTGGTGCGCGCCCGGGCCCTGGACAGCACTACGTTCGTGGTCGCTTGCGGCCAGGGCGACCCCGAAAGCGTCGGCGCAGGCCCCGCAGGCTCGGCGCCCACCGGAATCGGCCACAGCGCTGTTGTCACTCCCCTGGGCACCGCACTGGTCTCCCTCGGCGGAAAGCCCGAACTCGCCGTCGTCGACATCGATCCGGCGTCCGTGGAGTCCGTGCGCGCCACACTGCCGGTCCTGGCCAACGCCCGCAGCTTTTAAAAGGACGAATCACCGTTCACAGCCCGGAAACATAAGGCGAAAAGACGCACGACGGCGGGTTCTCACCCCTGCAGCGGCCGGAACCCCCGCGAATTCCGCAGGATCGCGGGGTCCGGCAACCAGGACGACCCACAGTGGTGGGGGCGCGTTTACATTCTCGAAACATGGCTGATACGTGAACTTCACGCAGGAGCGATTTGTGTAACGCAGCCGCAACTTTAAGCGGCACTGGCTGAAACACGCGGCGCGAAAAATAGACCGCGGGGGAAATGCCACGGGGCCCAAAGGGCCCGCACACCGTTCACGCTGCGAAGGGACCCACCAGTGGAAATCACTGCCCAACACGTCTGGCTGATGATTTCAGCCGCGATGGTACTGCTGATGACTCCTGGCCTTGGCCTCTTCTACGGCGGCATGACCCGCGCCAAAGCCGCCCTGAACATGATCATGATGAGCTTCATTTCTGCCGGCATCGTGGGCGTGGTCTGGGTCCTGTGGGGCTACTCCATGACCACCGGCAACGGCGTGCTGGGACTCTTTGGCAATCCCTCCACCAGCTTCGGCCTGCAGAACCTCATCGGGTCGCCGGACCTGCTCAAGGCCGGGTACAGCGCCACCTTCGCCATCATCACGGTGGCTTTGATCAGCGGCGCCATCGCCGACCGCGCCAAATTCAGTGCCTGGGCCCTCTTCGTGCCCGTCTGGATCACGGTGATCTACTGCCCGCTCGCCTACATGATCTGGGGCGGTGGCCTGATGAGCGCAGGAGGTGCCGTGACGGCAATCTTCGGCCAGGTCATCGACTTCGCCGGCGGCGCGGTGGTGGAAATCAGTTCAGGCACCGCCGCCTTGGTCCTGGCTGTCATCGTGGGCCAGCGGCACGGCTTCGCCAAGGATCCCAACCACCGTCCGCACAACATCCCGTTCATCATGCTGGGCGCCGCAATCCTGTGGTTCGGCTGGTTTGGCTTCAATGGCGGCGCCGCAACCAGCGTGGAGCAGGCCGGGCTGATCTGGGTCAACACCCTGATAGCGCCCGCCGCGGCGATGCTGAGCTGGCTGGTGACCGAAAAGGTCCGCCACGGACACCCGACGTCCCTGGGCGCCGCCTCCGGCGTTGTTGCCGGCCTGGTGGCCATCACACCATCCTGCGCGAACATCAGCCCGCTCGCCGCGGTGGGCCTGGGCCTGGTGGCCGGGGTTGCCTGCTGCGTATTCGTGGACCTCAAGTACCGTTTTGGCCTCGATGACTCCCTGGACGTGGTGGGGGTCCACCTGGGCGCAGGCCTCATCGGCACCCTGGCGCTGGGATTCATTGCCCTGCCGGTCAACGGCCAGGGCGGCGGACTCTTCTATGGCGGTGGCGTCCAGCAGCTGGTAGCCCAGACGGCCGCCGTCGTCATCACCCTGCTGTTGTCAGGAATCGGGACGGCAGTCATTGGCCTGGCCATCAACAAGACGGTCGGATTCCGTGTCAGCCACGAGGCTGAGACCGCCGGCGTGGACCTGTCCGAGCACGCGGAAACCGCCTACGCGTTCGGGGAGATGGGATCCGGTTTCAGCACCTTGAGCCACATGCTGACCCACCATGCCGCCCACGCCTCCGCTGTACCGGCCAAGTCCGAGGTGGCTGCCAAGAAAGAAGCACCGGCCAAGGAAGACGCGTTCGCGTAGGTTCCGCACGCAGGAACTCCGTTCCCGGAGCTTGTCCGGGCGGAACCGGCGCCTGCCGGCCCGGACCGCCCGGAGGGCTTAGTCCGCAAGGATCTTGTAGAGGGCCCGGCGCATTTCGTCCATCTTTTCGACGGCGGCGGCGCGCTGTTCCTCGGTAACGCCCGTACGGAATTGATGGATGGCACCCATCAGCTTCATTATGCTCTGGTGGAAGTCGCGGTCTGCGCTGTCGGGCTCTGCGTTCCAGGCGTTGTCCATCTCCTCGGCATGCTCCGCCACATAGGCCTTGCCGGCGTCGGTGAGCGCGAACTCTGTTCCCCGGCCCTCACTGAGCGCCTCGATCAGGCCTTCGTCCACCAGCTGCTGCAGAGTGGGGTAGATCGATCCGGGACTGGGGCGCCACATGCCCCCGGTCTTCGCGGCAATGGTCTTGATCAGCCCGTACCCGTTGGAGGGCGCCTCGGCCAGGAGCGAGAGGATGGCCGCGCGGACATCCCCGCGGCTTGCCCGCCGTCCGCCGCGGCCAAAACCGGGGCCGAACCCAGGACCAAAGCCCGGGCCAAAACCAGGACCAAAGCCAGGCCCGAAACCGGGCCCAAATCCTGGCCCCCTATGCCCGTGTGGGCCCCTGTGGGCCCTCCCCCGCTCGAAGCGTCCTTTAGCGAATTCCGGGCCTGGGTGTTTCTCGTCGAATATGCCTTTCATAGTGGCATCGTCCTTTCAATAACAAATATCTCGCCGATGTTTCAGCGATAGTTAACGATATGTCGTTAACTATCGCTGGTCAAGAGTCCTGGCGTGACCAAATCCTGACCCCCAAGCCTCTGTAACGCCCCCGGCCGGCGGCGTATCCTATTCACACCTTCGAGCACGGGGGCTGAGGCATGGCGAAGAAGCGCAAGCGCAGGCATGGATTCGGCCGAGCCATGGGACGGCTCGCAGGGTTCTTTGCCGCAAGCATCCTGTGCGGGGTACTCGCTGCCAGCCTGGTGGTTCCCGCGGTGGCGGCTGCCGGCCTCGGCGTCAGCTCTTCGATTGGCTTCTTTGACAGCCTGCCCGCGGAACTGACGGTCCAGCCGCCGTCGCAAGCCACCAAAGTCCTGACCTCCGACGGCCAGCCGATCGCCACCCTCTACGCGGAGAACCGCGTGCGGGTGCCGCTGGACCAGATGTCCCCCTTCATCAAGGACGCCATCGTTTCGATCGAGGACAGCAGGTTCTATGAGCATGCCGGGGTGGACCCGCAGGGCATCCTCCGCGCACTGTTTTCCAACCTGACCAAAGGCGGCGAGCAAGGGGCGTCCACCATCACCCAGCAATACGTCACCAACGTCCTCAACGAAGCGCAGCTTTCACAGGACAGGCCGGATGCGGTGGTCCTGAGCGGGCAGAAAAACCTCGGTGACAAGCTGCGGGAGATGAAGTTGGCCATCGCCCTGGACAAGAAGTACACCAAGGACCAAATCCTCGAGGGCTACCTGAACCTCGTATTTTTCAGCAGCAACGCCTACGGGATTGAAGCCGCGGCCAGGTATTTCTTCAGCACCACGGCGAAGGACCTCACCTTGCCGCAGGCAGCCCTGTTGGCCGGGCTTGTGAACAGTCCCACGTTCTACAATCCGGTCACCCACCCGGACAATTCGGTGGTGCGCCGCAACCAGGTCCTGTCCGAAATGCTCCGCCTGGGAAAGATCACCCAGGCCCAGCACGATGAGGCCGTGGCCGCTCCCATCGACTTGAAGATCACGCCCCAGGAACAGGGGTGCGCCAATGCGGCCATGGCACCATATTTCTGCGATTACGTTTCCCACCTGATCCTGAACAATCCCGCCTTTGGGCAAAGCGAGGCTGACCGGGAACGGCGGCTGTACCGGGGCGGACTCACGATCGTGACCACCCTGGACAGCAGGCTCCAGGCCGCAGCCCAGGCGCAGGTGGACGGAACTGCGGGCGCCAACCCGGACCACTGGGCCGCATCCCTGGTGAGCATCCAGCCCGGCAGCGGCAAGATCCTGGCGATGGCCCAAAACACGGTCTTCCTTCCACAAGCCGGCAAATTCGACACCAACCTGAATTTCAATGTGGATGCCAAGGACGCGCAGGGCAATGACCTCAACGGGGCAGGCGGGTTCCAGCCGGGATCGACCATGAAGCCCTTCACGTTCGCCGAGTGGCTGAACGAAGGAAAGGCCCTCACGGCGGTGGTGGACGCGTCACGCCGGGTCTATCCCCTCGACTTTCCATGGAAGGACAGCTGCGGCAAAGTGCTGGGCGCCTATGACACCGCGCAGAACAACCCAACGCTTGGCGCGGCCGACGACCTGCAGAACGCCGAAGACGGTTTTTACCGGCCGATGCCCGTCAATTACGGCCTGTACAACTCGATCAACACCGCCACGTTCGCCTCCGCATCACAACTGGATTTCTGTGGCATCCAAAAGATGGTCGACTCGGTAGGACTGCACAGCGGGCTGGACAGCACGCCGGTCAATATGCACCAACTGGGAAACCTGCTGGGCGGCACCGGAGTGGCGCCCCTGACCCTGGCCAACGCCTTTGCAACCTTCGCCACCGAGGGCCGCTACTGCACGCCCATTGCCCTGGTGGAGGTCACTGATGCCGCGGGCGCGAAACTTGCCGCCCAGGCCCCGGACTGCCATGACGCTGTCAAACCGGACGTGGCCCGCGGCGTGAACTCCGTGCTGCAGGACGTTCTGAAGCGGGGCTCCGGCGTGTGGATCAACCCGAAGGTGCAGGACAAGTTCCCCACCGCGGCCAAGACCGGAACGTCGAACAACAACGGCTCCACCTGGGTGGTGGGCTACACCACCGGACTTGTCACGGCGTCCTTCTTCGGGGATGCCCTGGGAGGCCAGACGCGGGCCGGCCAGAACGTCACCATCAACGGCACGTTCTATCCCAGCCTGGACGGGTACATGATCGCCGGTCCGCAGTGGGCGAACTACATGCTAAGGGTGGCAGCGTTGTATCCCGCAGCACCGTTCGCGCCGCCGCCCGCCTCGATGATCGGCGCAAGTCCCACTCCGAAGCCCTGACGCCTGAGCGAGCAGGCACCTGGGCGATCACTGACGGCGCCGAAAGAGCGCTAGCCCTGGCCCGCACCCTTCCACAACCGCTGCCACCATGAGCGCCCGGGCTCAGGCTCTGCGGGTACTTCCGCCGCGCGCGCTGCCCGGCGGCTCCGCCAGCGCTCCAACTCCTCGTCCACGTCCCGCGTCTTGGTGATGACGGGCGGGCCGCCCTGCAGTTGCCGGCGCGCATCGATGACCCGCCTGTTGAAGTCCTGCAGGAGGTCCCGGGCCTGCTGCTCCGTGTATTGGGCATCGAGGGTGGCATCGAGTTCGGCGTCCTCGGCGCGGAGCAGGATGGCCGCCGGTCCCAGGCCGCTGATATTTTCCCGCTGGATCAGCCCCTTGACCCACCAGTCCGGATCATAGGAGTCGCCGAGGCCGGGGATTGGTTTGCCTGCGTATTTGAGGTTATCGAATTTTCCCTGCGCCATCGCATCGCGGACCAGGTATTCCGCGCGGGCAGCGTCGCCGACCTTGCGGCGCTTGTTGCGCTCCTGCGCCTCCTGGGCATCCAGCGCGGCTTCTTCCTCGGCGCTGATGCCGGCGCCGCGGTACGAACGCAGCCCTGCCGCCCGCTCAAGCCGCTTGCGGAAACCCGCTGACCCGCCACTCATTGCCGCCACCGCCTCACGTCAGGTTGGTCCGCCTTCCAGTATTCCGGCGCCGGCTTGCACGTTCAACGCCGGGGGTAGGCGG
>Ga0308158_10003320_pt1 | contig 14285 bp, 15 predicted proteins | sample PhyBR2_FD_201038 | JGI IMG/M metagenome (GOLD analysis project Ga0308158, IMG submission 201038) | Phyllosphere microbial communities from UC Gill Tract Community Farm, Albany, California, United States - DLSLB.R2 | ecosystem: Host-associated > Plants > Phyllosphere > Unclassified | place: USA... | reverse complement strand
TGTACAGCTCTATCATAGTATAATATGAGCCCCGTTACAATTTGAAAGAACAAAAGACCTTCAATAAGTTTTACTTATCACCTAATTGAGAAACTATATCAATCATATGCTTATGATGACACGCGCTTTCTAGTTTTTAATGGTTCTGTTACGGGTACTACTAAATTGTAGAACGACATCAGAACTTTCTGGAGGCGGAAATTATGGCACAATATAAAAACAACGATGCAACGCACGTCGTCACGACGATTATTTTCAACGATCTGGAAAAAGCCAAAACCGGTTTTGAAATGATCAAGGATCTCGAAGCGATCAAAGAGATTGAAATGGAACAGATGGTCCTCGCCGAACGCAATGAGACGGACGGCTTCTCCTTCATCGATGCGATCGACTTCACGCAACAGGATCAATCATTTAAAGGCTCGTTGATCGGAATGGCGGTCGGCGTCGTCGGTGGACCATTCGGCATGCTCGTCGGCTCCGTCGCCGGATACCTAATCGGCGCAAACCGGGACGAAAAAAACGAACGCGATTCGTTTGATCTGTTTAACCGGACACTCAACCAGATCAATCCCGACCACTACGGCGTCATCATCATCAGTGAGGTCAACGAGGACTCGGAAGCCATCAATGCGCTGGCAGCTGAACTCGGAGCAACCGTGCGCCGGACCGGTGAAACGTTTACGGATGAGACGGTTTAATTTTAAAATAGGGTTGTTTTGTCCCCGTTACTTCGGGGACTTTTTTTACTTTTACCAACTTTACTATGCGTGACAGATTACGACCGTTAAATAAACATTAACTCATACCGTTAAATAAACATTAACTCATATCGACGCAACAACTCGTGCAACCAATCATCTGAAAGCTCCATCTTGTCTATCGCCAGTGCTAAATCTTCAATCAGTTTATCTTCAAGAAAATAAAAACGCAGTATAAACAGGCTGTCCTCGATAGTTGATACAAAACTTTGATCTTTTACATTGATGTTTAAGTAAGCGCCACGAATCATTCGTTTAACAAGGGATCGTTTTTCCGCCTGAGTCATCTCGCCTGCCTCTAGTTTTTCATCTGCAATACGCAGTTGAACGGATAAATCTCGGTTCAAAGCACGACTGATCCGTTCGTTCGGTTTCATATCCGGAAACTGATCAGACAAATCGAAACCCTCCATACATGAACAGACATGCCGTATCCAAAACCCCCATTCATACAGATTTTCGGGACTGAGCACTTCCTCAAGTATGCCTATGTCATAATCCACTTTAATGATTTCAGGATGCCGCTCCAATAAGTCTTGTGTTTCTTCTTTTAAATCATCAACTTGAACAGGCTCTCTTACGATCACCGTTACATCTAAATCCGATTTTCTAGCGACAGCTGTCCCGCGGCCGATGCTGCCGTATACATATATGCTGTGCAGCGCTTCTCCAAAATGTTTTTTCAAAAAAACGATCACCTCGTCAATGATCGGGCGAAATATTGATTGGATATACATTCTGTTTGTCTGATTAATAATATAACCTGCCTCATCAGTGCCAAGTCTTGTGGGTAATTGCATTTAACCACCACCTCCAAACCAATTTTGTTCGGGAAATTCAATCATCGCCGTCGGATTCATTGGTAAATTGATACAATACTATCATATGTAATCAAAGGAGGATAAGCTCAAATATGTCAAATAAAAATGAGAACTACGATGAAATGAGGAATCCCTTTCTATGAAATTATTACCCCCGAAGCCCTTTTATTACGAAGGCGGTGAACGAGCTGTTCTGCTTTTACACTCTTTCACCAGCAATCCGAACGACATGAAAAAGCTCGGCCGCTACCTGCAACAAAATCAGTACTCCTGCTACGCTCCGACACTCAGTGGACACGGTTTACCGGCAGAAGAACTTCTGAACTACGGACCAGCCGACTGGTGGCAGGATGTTCTCGACAGTTATCAGCTGTTGCAAGACAAAGGATTTGAACAGATAGCAGTCGTCGGCCTCTCACTGGGTGGTGTTCTTGCTTTGAAAACGGCACAGGAGTTGCAGATCAACGGTGTAGTCACCCTGTCCGTACCGATGGATAAGGAAGCAGCCCTCCTAAAGGAACGAATCGTTTATTATGCCAAGCGCTATAAACAACTCGAAGGAAAAAAGGATCAACAGATTGCCTCTGAAATGGCTGAATTGGATCACCTCCCTTTTGAAACGCTGACTGACTTCGAACAACTCATTAACCGGACGCGGGACCATTTAACCTCGATCGTCTCTCCTGTTTGCGTCCTGTATGGGGAATTGGATGATCCCTCATACAAGACGAGTGCCGAAACGATTTTCGAAAGCGTAGCTTCGGATCAAAAAACGATTAAAGGATTTGCGAATTCAAAACATTTAATGACGTTAGGAAAAGATATGAACGCAGTCAATCAAGACATTCTTGCGTTTTTAAATAAACTGAACTGGTGATGTATTCATCCCTTTTAAAGGCAGTCCGCACTCAGCGGGCTGTTTCTTTTCATTCTTCTGCGTGGATCTTGACTCCTGTAATCAGAAACCAATCAAAACAATTGACGCACTCAAAAACAGATGGTATATTTATCTCGAATTAAAGATATACGATTTAAAGATAAAAGAGGTGAACGAAATGGAACAGCCGAATCCGAACTTAAAAGCACTGACGGTCATGGTCCGCGCCGTCGATGCGCTTCACGAAGTCATCAAACAGGATGTCGCAAAGTCCGGTTTAAATCCGACAGATTTTTCGGTACTCGAGTTGCTGTATCACAAAGGAAGGCAGCCGATTCAGCTGATCGGGAAAAAAGTATTGATTACGAGTGGCAGCATCACCTACGTGATTGATAAGCTTGAAAAAAAGAACTATGTCGCCCGTAAAGCATGTCCGGTGGATCGGCGCGTGACATTTGCGGAGCTCACCCCAGAAGGTCAAAACTTGATGGACACGATTTTCCCGGAACATGAACAAGCCATTAATCAGGTTTTCCAAGGGATTGATCAAGCAGAAATCGAATCTTTTATTAAGACCGCTAAAAAAATAGGCTATCAAGCACAAAATCATTAAAATTTTTTAACTATATATCTCGAATTCGAGATAATAACGACTAAGGGAGCGATTGATATGAACGAATTAAAAGGAATCCACCACGTAACGGCCATCACGAGCAGTGCCGAGAAAAATTATGCGTTCTTCACCAACGTCTTAGGCATGCGTTTAGTCAAAAAGACGGTGAACCAGGATGACATTCAGACCTACCATCTGTTTTTCGCCGACGATAAAGGATCAGCCGGCACCGATATGACATTCTTTGATTTTCCGGGCATCCCGAAAGGAACACACGGCACAAACGAAATTTACAAAACCGCTTTCCGCGTACCGACGGACGACGCACTTGACTACTGGATCAAACGGTTTGATAAATATGACGTCAAACATCGCGGCATCAAAGAACAATTCGGGAAGAAAACCCTCTCGTTCGTTGATTTCGATGACCAGCAGTATATGCTGATTTCAGACGAGCACAACGCAGGCATCGCTTCCGGAACGCCGTGGCAAAACGGTCCCGTCCCACTGGAATTCGCCATCACTGGCTTAGGTCCGATCCACATCCGGATTGCCGAATTTGACCGGTTAAAAGACGTCCTGGAAAAAGCGATGCTGATGCGGGAAATCGACAAATCCGGATCCCTGCATCTGTTTGAAATGGGCGAAGGCGGCAACGGTGCGCAAGTCATCGTCGAACATAACCTTCTCCTTCCGAGCGGACGCCAAGGATTCGGAACCGTCCATCACGTGGCGTTCCGCGTCGAAGATACAGCCGCTTTAAATGAATGGATCGAACGGATGCACAACTTACAATTCAACACATCGGGCTACGTCGATCGTTTCTTCTTCGAATCCTTGTATGCACGTGTCGCACGCGGCGTTCTGTTCGAATGGGCAACAGACGGTCCCGGTTTCATGGGAGACGAGCCGTATGAAACGGTCGGAGAAAAATTATCATTACCCCCATTCCTCGAACCACAACGTCAACAAATCGAGCAAATGGTCCGCCCAATCGATACCGTCCGCAGCACACGCAAGATTGAAAAAGAATATTTATAATCCGGAGGAGTTCACTTGAATATCTTCAGCAAACTATTTGGCTCAAAAGAAACACCACCATTAGAGGAGGAAACGAACATGACAGCATTAAACATCGGGATAATCCTGGGATCAACACGTGAAGGCCGTTTGAGTCCACAAGTCGGAAACTGGGTCAAAGAACTTGCGGACAAACGCGGGGACGCCAACTATACGATCATTGACATTGCCGACTACAAATTACCGTTGCTCGGTGAAAAAGACGGCGATGCTTCCGGTGCAGCCGCCTGGTCTGAAGCCATTGCTGCGCAAGACGGTTTTGTCTTCATCGTTCAGGAATACAACCATTCGATTTCCGCATCCTTAAAAAATGCCCTCGATTACCTTCGTGTCGAGTGGAACAATAAAGCAGCAGGGATCGTCTCCTACGGTTCCGTTGGTGGCGCCCGGGCAGCCGAACACTTACGCGGGATTTTAGGTGAATTGTTAATTGCCGACGTCCGAGTCCACCCTGCCCTCTCGCTGTTCACTGACTTTGAGAATGGAGCGGTGTTAAAAGCAGCACCCGTTCAAGCAGACTCCGTCAACCAAATGCTCGACCAAGTCATCCCTTGGGCCGGTGCTTTAAAAACGATCCGCTGATTATTCAATTCCCCTTTGAAGAATATTTGAATACAGGCAAAAAAACGAGAGAACTCCTTCATTTTTGGGAGTCCTCTCATTTTTTATTTATCTTTTCATAATTCATGAAGATAACAAGCGGTGCTTTTCCGATTGACTTCAGCATGCTAAGCTCCACGTCTACGAAAGAGTGTCTGATTTCGATGTTTTCCAATTCTGTTTCCCACACATTCAACGTGACATCATCAGATGTAATATGAGTGAGTACGCACTGTGTCTGAATATCGAAGCGTGTTTCGACGAACTCCGATGAATGGATTGAAGAATGACTTATCAAGCCACCGCCATTTACTTTAGAATCTACAATGACTGATTCTGAAATCAAAACGTCTCCTGATGTCGAAGAATCGAAAACGTGTATCCCTCTATTGACCCATGTATCGTCTTCTTGTGAAAATTCTGAGTTGGTAGATAGCCAACTTCCAACATCCCCCACCTTGACGTTATGGCGAGGAGTGTCACGAACCGCTACGATTTGCTTCAACATGTGATTTATACCATTACGATACTCCATTTTCTCGGTTCTGATGACTTCATATTTCTTCATATTCATTCTCATTTTAATAAGAACTATTCCTAATTGCCATAAACATTTTGAACGATAGAGTGGCAAATCGTGAGATTAAAGCCGCTGTTAATTTTGAAATGATTCAATCCAGTATGACGATTTCGTCAGCATCATAGTAACAATCACCGATTCGGCTAAAGATATCATTTACTTTTCGAATACATGTCATTTCAGAGACTTGAACATTTTTCATCACCAAGTCATAGTCACTCTTAATGAACTATTTTATTCATACCTATTGATGTGTTTCCTTATGATAAACAAAAAGAGCGGTGACCATCACAGCATCCGTGAAAAAAAGACACCCGGATGGATGTCTTAGGCTTAATCTTATTCATTTCAATTTCTTCAAATCTTCTTCCGTGATACCTTCGACTGCCATCGCTGTTTTGATAGTAATCATGTCCAGTTCACGTTTCGACTCCGCTTGCCCTTGCTTGGTTCGACTTTTAATGGCTAAAAGTACGTCATTTGCCTTTGCTTTTACTTCTGGTTCCGTATCGGTGTCTTCAACCAACTTTAAGAGTTCTACCTCAGCGATTGGAATTCGCTTCTCTAGGGAAATCATTTTGTTGAGTTTTCGTTGCATCAGTTCCCGTTTTTTCTCTTCTATGTAAGCGGGAGACTTTTTCATTCCTACTGCATACAGCAAACTATCAAACAATCCGATAAGTTCCTCGTTCAATGCGTTTAGTAAGTCAACCTCTTCGTCAATTTCGACGTTCAAAAAGGCTCTCGAATCTGAAACTTCTTTTTCCGCTCGCTGTTGTTGTACAAGTAAATCACTTGCTCGCAGTATGTCAGCGATGTATCTTTCATCTAAAATCTTCTGCTCATCCAAAGTCGATTTGAATAAAAAACGATACTTATCTTCAGGAGATACATTACCATGCTTTCTCACGATGGATTGCCACTGACTAACTTGCTTGAATGAGATGAGCGCTGAAGCATCCAAGTGCCAGGGCTTCCTTCTGAAGAAATAATACACTTGCCGGAATGATGCTATGAAGAATGGGACGGGAACAGGTAAGTGAAAAAAGAGCTGTATCCACCAAAACTCAAAGAATGTCGATTCATCCCCAACAAACAATCCTAAAAACATGAAATAACTTAATGTGATATGTATCGCCATTGAAACGAATGGACTAATAGATGCTTCATACAATGAAGACAATACTACAGGGAAACTTTCCCCATGCTCCTTCTTGAATGCTTTCATTTTCAATACCCGACGTGAAGCTTGATACACATGAATCCCTGTCAAAGCTATACTCGTCAAAATTGCGACGATTAACACGTTACATCTCTCCTTTTAAATAAATGGTGTAGTTCACACGCCAATATTTCTTACTTCTCTATAATAAGCAGTTTTCACTTCAATTATAAGCTCAAAATGATGACAGATGATGGATGATTCCCAATCATCTTGACGATGGTCAAACCATGAGAAATAGACGAAATATTGTTTCGTTCCCCTACACTAGAGACAGCAAATATCTTACATGGGTCTATCGGTTATATCCGCTATTTGCTTGACGTAAGATAGTAAAAAAATCAAACAAGCTTTTCGTACTTTTTCGATAAAAGTGCAAAAAAAGGACCTCCTGTGCTGGAAACACAAGAGGTTCTGGCTCAAACAAAGAAGCACCTTTGTTCACGCGGCTAACCAGAATAATCCGTTCTAGCGAGCGGTCACACAAATGTTTTTTATAGTTCTTTCCATACATGACTTCCGCAGCGCTGGTCATCGAGGCATTCAATTTCAGCTTTTTAAAGATGTCGTGTTGTGTTTCTTTTTTCATTTTCGCCACGGCTTCCTTCGGCAGAAAACCTGTCGACACCAGACCTAACGATACGGATAACACAATCAATACTTTATTATGGTAAAAACCTCCTTCACTTTGGTATGCACATCTCTCGCTTATTGCTTCACACTGTTGGACTACCCCCACCTGCGCTTCGCTAAGAGGTGGAGGATTCCTGAGTTATCCGACCGATCGGTCGGAAATTAATCAGGCTAACCCCGTCGTCCCGACGGTTGTAAGTCTATCTTGTCCGTTTCTTTTGCGCGGATGCCTACTCTGCTTGGTTTTCGCTACTTCGGTCATCCGCGAGGTGAACGTTGAAGATTTTACGTGACAGACGAACTTCCTGTCACAACCCCATATCTTCAGTTTTCAAAGAACTCGACAGTTAATTTTTTCCTGTTTTTCATTGTTTTTAAACCAGCATTGTCGAACAATTGACGTGTTGCAAGACACGCCTTGTCCGAAGGCGATTCATCTCCCACTTTCACTTGGGCTTCGCCCTAGACGTTTAGAAGTGGGAGTATTCTCGCCTGATTTTGATAAAAAAATCCATGAACGTAACAAGTAACCCAACAAACGATATCGTCATTCCAATTTTAATACCCAACAAGTCATTTAATCCCATTGGACTAAAGCCGATCATCAGAGCGATGCCAAATAAAATAATACTGATCCCCCTCAAAATTAATTTCACGTTACTCCATTCCTCTCAAGCCGATTCATGATGCTTTCTGTTCAAAAGCACTAGTCAATTACGAATTAAATCATTCAACCGAACGATATGACTGCCCTTTTTCGCGTAGTATTCGATCATTTCCGGCAGTTTCTTTTTGTCATAACTTGTGATGCCGTCCGTGATCACCGTCACGTCATAATCCAGTTTCCGTAAATTAAAGCACGTCGATTTGACGCAAGCCGTCGCATCCCCGCCGGTCAGATAAAAGTCGGAGATGTCGTTTTTCTCAATAAATGCTGCGAATGCTTCACTCGTTAAAGCATTCCCCTTATATTTCGTGAAAATGTAATCCGACACGATCTTTAAATCAGGTGCCAACTCGGCACCGCGTGTTCCGGTCTTAAACGTTCTTGTCCCGGCCGACAAATTCTCGTGCCGGATATAGACCACATGCATGTCCTGTTCGACCGCCCAATCAATTGACTGATTGATTGTCCCGATGACTTCTTTGTAGTTTTTTGTCATGTCATTTTGAATATCGATGACGACCAAGGCTTTCTTTTGCATGTAAACTCCTCCTGAATGAATAAACGGATTTTTCGTTCTGATGAATGTTTCCGGTTCCGATCGAATCACGTACACTTGAGGTAAGAAGCAGATTAAAGGAGATATGTCCCGTGAAAAAAAAATACTATTTTGACGTCTTTCCCGAACTGGTGAGCGAACGGCTCCTCTTAAGGGAAATTCGGTTAAGTGAAGCGAACCAAATGATTGAGATTACGGTTTATGACGGGCAACCGGCAGAAAACAGTCACGACGTCGTCCGGATTTTGAGTCAAATTGCTCTTGATTACTTCAACGGAGACGGCATCACGTGGGGACTGTATTTAAAATCGACCGGCGAATTCATCGGCAATTGCTGTTTTTGCAGAGGCTATCAAAACAACATCGCCGAAATTGGTTATGTACTCAAAGCGGACTTCCGCGGCCACGGCTACATGACGGAAGCTGTCAAAACGGTTACCCGGTTTGGACTGCAGGACATGAAAGTCAAACAGGTTTGTGCCTATACTGCACCCGACAACCTTGCCTCGCAGTCCGTTCTCTTAACAGCCGGGTTCACGACAGGGATTTGCAATCAAGACAGTCATCAGTTCTTTTGTCAGTAATCACAGTGCCGGACTTCAGCCCATCATTTTGCCTTGAAGTTATAAAGCGGTTTAATGACTTGGAGTAACTCAACCGTGTCCTGTGTGTTACGGATGATTTCCTCCATCGGTTTGTAGACAAAAGGCGACTCATCGCGTGTCGATTCGACAACCGAACTCGACCAGACATCCTGCATCGTCTCCTCAAATTCCTTCAAGTCTACTGATTTAAATGCTTTCGAGCGGGACATGATCCGCCCTGCTCCGTGTGGTGCGGAATAGTTCCAATCCGGATTACCTTTTCCTCTCACAATCAATGAACCGTCCCGCATGTTCATCGGAATGATTGCAATCTCACCGGCCTGTGCGGAAATCGCCCCTTTCCGCAGAATCATCTGCTCGAGATCGATATAGTTGTGAATCGTATCGAATTGATCGGTCGCTGACCAGCCCATTGCTTCCAGGATGACCTCCGTCATCGCTTGACGGTTCAGTGCTGCGTATTTTTGAGCGATTTTTAAGTCATGCAGGTAGTTGTCCATATCGGAACCGGACACGTACGCTAAATCTTTATTTGTTTCATTGAATTGACTCTTCAACTCGACCAGAGTCGATTGGATGTCTTGTTCACGTCCCTGTTCTTTCAGCGATGCGACGACCGACGCCGTATCGATGGTGAATTGTGAGCTTTCCGCCAGCTTTTGATAATGCTCGGCAATCGTTTTTCCGAGGTTCCGGCTGCCAGAATGAATCACGAGGTAGAGATTGTCTTCCCCGTCTGTATTCAGCTCGATGAAGTGGTTTCCACCGCCTAACGTGCCAATCGATAACCGGGCCCGTGTTTCATTAAACGGTGCCAATACTTGGTCAAACGGAATCTGTTGCGACAAGCGGTGCGGCTGATTACGGACCGACATGCCGCTCGGCACCCGTTCCTGAATCATGGCATCCAGTTTGTCATAGTCGATGCCGGCTGTTTCGTTTCGTGTAATCTGCGTACATAACATGCCGCAACCGATATCCACCCCAACAAGATTCGGCACGACTTTATCATGAATCCGCATCGTCGTGCCGATGACCGATCCCTTGCCTGCGTGACAGTCGGGCATGATCCGGACATTCCCGTCGATGGCAATATTTTCATTCAGCATCCCGGTCACCTGTTCAATCGTCATATCATCGACGTTCTGTGTAAAAATCTTCGCTTCGCCGTATTTTCCGCGAATCGTTTTCATCTTGTTCTCCCCCTGTTCAGTTCACTTTGTTCAAGTATCCTACAAAATCCCTTTTTTAACAATTTATTCTCGTTCTTGAACAATCTTCAGGAATTGTTGGGTTAAGGCGGATTGCCCGGCTTCCGTCAACCAGACAAGAGCCGTCGTACTCGTCGCGTCCGGTAACCGTTCCTGAACAAGTCCCGTCATGTCGAGTTCACGAAGTGTACTTTCCGGTAACAGTGTCACGGCTTGTCCGCACCGGACGAGTCCGATCAAGGTCAGGACGTCGGAACACGTTTCCTGCGAAACGACGCCGAACTGCTGACTGAGCGTCTGAAAGACCCCCAGTCCTTCCTGACTCGGAATGATGACATCCGCGTCCGAATATTCCGGATGATGGACGCGATAAAACGGTTCTTCCTCCAGCCATTCGATTGTCACGCCCTGGGCCTCGATCGGCAGTCGGACGAGTGCTACATCAATTGCGTGATCCTTCAGGCGGTCAATCAACACACCCGACTCGCCCTGATGAATTTGCAACGTGATCCGGGGATACCGGCGTTTCATCTCTTGAACCCATCCCGTCAGGCGACCGGCGGATAATGTATTGACCCCGATCCGTAAGATGCCGGCTCGTCCCTCCTTGATGTCACTGACTTCAATCCGCGTTTCTGCTTCATACCGCAACAATGAGACGGCGCGTTCATACAGCCGCTCACCGCTTGCCGTGATCCGGATGCCGCGTCCCGCCCGTTCAATCAACCGCACCCCAAGCAGTTCTTCCATTTTTCGAATCTGTTGTGTCAAAGCGGGTTGTGCCATCCGCAAGCGTTCAGCTGCCCGCGTAACGGATTGTTCTTCGACAACTGCGCAAAAATACCGATATTGGCGTAAATCCATCTTCATCATCTCTTCCATATGTTTTTAGTCATAAATATGTATGAATCATAACATCATTCATATGATATGATGCTGAAATCAGCGATTTTTAAAGGAGACGATTTTTGTGAAACGTACGACGTCCACGATCCAGTGGATCATTTTCTTATTAGCCAATACGATTGCCTTGCCCATCGTCGTTGCCAGCCTGTTCGACCTCACAAGTGTCGAAACGGCCGCGCTTGTGCAACGGTCCTTCTTCGTCGGCGGGATTGCCTGTTTTCTCCATGGTGTCTTCGGTCACCGCTTACCGATCGTGTCCGGTCCGGCCGGTTCATGGGTCAGCATTTTTGTGGTCATCGCCGCGTTGCCGGTCGATTCAAAGACCGCCTTCACGATTGCGATGGCCGCTGTCGTCATCGCCGGCGTCGTCCTGATTTTCCTCGGATTGACGGGTTGGACCCGCTTTTTATTACCGGTCTTTACGCCGCTCGTCAGTGGAACGTTTTTGCTTTTATTATGTATTCAACTGACCGGCGTCATGCTCGGAGCAGTGCTTGCCGTTGAGGCGACACGCCTCGCCGGCATTCTGACCTTCCTGCTTGTGCTCGGACTCAGTCAATTCGGTCCGACGCGTTTACGACCGTTCGCTTTGATGATCGGTATTGTCGTCGGCTGGCTCGTCAGCCGTCCGTCGCTGCCGGAAGGATCCGGTGTCTTCGCCGTTCCAACCGCTTTACCGTTCGGAATGCCGCAATTTGACGGAAGTGCTTTTCTCGTCGCGATTCCGTTTGCGATTCTTTTAATCGTCAATCTGATTGCTGCGCTCAGCGCCGTCGAAGCGACGATTCAGAAAAAAGGGGCCTTGAATCAAGGACTGACGATCGAAGGAATCATTCACTTGATTGCGGCGACGTTCTCGACGCTCGTTCCGGTTCCGTTACCGATTACGAGTGGTTTCATCGCTCAGACGGGAAGTAAGGAACGCCGTCCGTTTTTGATTGCCTCACTCGTCATTGCCCTGGTCGGCTTTTTCCCGAGCATCATCGGCATTATCGCCACATTACCGCGCAGTGTCGCCAGTGCCGCTTTGCTTGCGACGTTACCGCATATGTTCCTGATTGCCTGGCAGTCCGCTGAAAGCAGCATGACGACCAGTCGCCGGAAGCATGCCTTTGCGATTTGTGCCGTCATCGGAATCAGCATCCTCCTACAATCGACGGTTCTTGCGGAAATCCTGCCGCTGACGTTACGTCCGTTCTTCAGTAACGGCCTACTGATCGGCACGATGCTTGTCCTCGGTTTTGAAGTCATCGAACGTTTGCGTTCACGACGTGATACTAAATCAGAACGGCTGGCCGGTTAATCTTTCCGAAAACACAACATCCCCGTACTCTCGCGATAAGCGAAAGGACGGGGATGTTTTTTGTATCAAATTAATTCAAGCACAGTAATTTAAAGCTTTAACCATAATCTATTTAATCTTAAGCATATGTGCAGCACTGTGTTCAATTGAATGTCCATCATCTGTTATCAAGTAAACTCCTTTAGCATAAAAGGTTGTTTCTTTTATATATTCGATGATTTTTTCCTGAAGCAAGTACTCGTGATCTTCAGGAAAGTGTTCTAATGTAAATATCGTCGTAGAAAAAATCAATGTCACATCGTCATAATTTTTTTGAGATTTTTTGATGATATTCTGCTTTGTCTTTTCAAGAAAGATATTTCTTTTCTCCTCAAGAGACTCTAGACTGCTTAACCGTGATTGCCATCTTCCAACTTCATTTAATTTTTGTGAGATTTTTGTATCTTCTTGCCCGTCTATGTAAGAACTCACTTCAAATTTCTCAACTGCTCCATCAGTCTTTTTCATCAAAAAATCGTATCCTTGGTTTCCTAAAACAACTTTTATTTGTGCTCCTTTTGAAAAGAAAGGCGACATCGAGAAAATATATGCCGGTGTAAACTCTTCGCAAAATTCTTTAAAATGCCCTTTCTTTAATCTTAACAGTTTCAAAACTGAAGAATCTTTTTTAGCTTGATCAATTACAAACTTGTAATAGGTCGACATTTCCTCAGCATTTCTATATTGAGACAAATCATCCAACAAACTCAATTGTTCTTTCAAAATTAATCTCCCCTTTCAAAAAGATGAGTACATTTAACAAAAAGACGAGAACGATTAAAAATCATTCTCGTCTTACAAACTTTTCGTTAAACTCGGTTTCTTCCCGTAACTCCTTCAGGAAAAAGCGCGTGCTTTTCGCGCTGTCAGAGACAAACAAGACCCGGCTCCTCGTCCGAAAGAACAGAAGCCGCGGCTCGTGTCTCGCCTGAGGAAAGTACGGGAAAAGAAAACGAGTTTCACTTAACTTCACCGTACCTCGCGCCACCATTTACGCGTCTGACTCGCAGTCGTGACACTCTCACCAATCATTGGTGTCACGACCGGGACGTCGTGTTTTTTCGCTTCCTTCAACACCCGTTCGACCGGTTCAAACCACGGGTGGAATGCCAGCGTAAACGCCGACCAGTGGACGGGAATCATCACGTCCCCTTTGACATCAAGATGCGCCGCGATCGTCTGCTCCGGCAACATATGCGAACTTGACCAACGGGTATCGTATTGTCCGCATTCCATGATCGTTAAATCAAACGGACCGTATTGTTCCCCGATGGCTTTGAAGTGAGGACCATACCCGCTGTCGCCGCTGAAGAAGACTTTTTTCGATCCCTCGATCACCCATGACGCCCAAAGCGTCGAAAATTGATCGAGCCCGTTGCGCCCCGAGTAGTGCCGGGCCGGTGTTGCCGTCAGGCGGAGACCGTTCGCCTCGACCGATTCATGCCAATCGAGTTCGGTAATCCGGGTCGGATCGACACCCCAGCCCTTTAGACGACTCGCGACACCAAGCGGAACGATGAACTGACCGACCCGGTCTTTTAACGCCAGAACCGAATGATAATCCAAGTGGTCATAATGGTCATGCGAATAGATGACGAGGTCAATCGGCGGCAGGGCATCCAGATCGACCGGTGCCGTCGTCTGGAACCGTCCGCCCCCGAGTTTCGGGAACGGTGACGGAGCACGTCCGAGCATCGGATCAAAGAAAATCGTCTGATGATCCAGTTCAAGCAGAAATGCCGAGTGACCGAACCAGGTCACGCGTGGTTCCGTTCCGTCCGTCCGTCGCTCAAAGGGAACAACCGGCAACG
>Ga0308158_10003319_pt1 | contig 14286 bp, 26 predicted proteins | sample PhyBR2_FD_201038 | JGI IMG/M metagenome (GOLD analysis project Ga0308158, IMG submission 201038) | Phyllosphere microbial communities from UC Gill Tract Community Farm, Albany, California, United States - DLSLB.R2 | ecosystem: Host-associated > Plants > Phyllosphere > Unclassified | place: USA... | reverse complement strand
GGGCGCGTTGGTTGACGTGAACGCTTACGGTCTCCGCGTGGGCAGCGAGGACGCGCAGATGGTAGGAGTTGGCTGTGTTTCTGGCAAGCGCTTCTACGTGGCCGTCGATGAGGCAACGTGCCTCATTGCCCAACCAGTTCGCGCAGTTCAATGACCCGGTCGATGTTGAGCTGCATCGGGCAGAACGAATACATCGGCGAGCCAACATAGGAGCCCGCGAGTTCGCAGTGCAGGTCCCGGTACACCAGCCAGGCTTTCTGGGCGCGCTCGAGCCTTGCTGCATCGTTCGCGTTCTCTGCAAGCAACTTGCGGTAGAAGGCACGGTAAAGGCGTGTCATCTCCGCTTTTGCGTGCTCCGAGGTCACTGATGAGCAGGCCTCCACTGTGCCGTTGTTGATGCCACCGGCCTTGGCCAGGCAGTCGTTATAGGCCTGCTGGTAGTCCAGCGACGTAGCGGCAGCGGGCCACGCCATGCCTGCAAGCAATAACAGGGAAACTACATTGGGTCGCATCGGGTAGTGCCTGTGCTGTGGCAGCGGCGGCTGCCGTGGTGATCGGCTTCGCGGATCTGCAAGGGGCAATCGGCTCAGCGCCGCGTGAGCTCCTGTCCATCGACCGTCATCTTCCAGCTGCCATCCACTTGGTGTGGCGGCGCGGATACCACGAAACGCGTGGTCAGCGGGCCAACTCCAACGATGAAGTCATCGCCTTCATAGGCCTTGATCGGTGCGTCAAGTGATTTGCTCACCGATGGACTGGGTTGGTGCTTGTAGACGACGCGCCCGCTGGCGTCGATGAGCAGCGAGGTGGTGGCCGATTCCCAGGTGCCGACATAGGCCTGTTTGTCCGCCGGTACGGGCTTGCCACAGGCCACAAGCACAAGGGTGAACAACAGGGCCAGCAAGGCAAGGCGGCCGCGGCGCAGCACTTCCGGCAGCAAGATGTTGGGGGCAGTGCGGTGGGTTGTGATGGATCGCATCCGTGGCTTCCTTCTGGTGGATGGATGGCGGATCAGCCGGTTCACTGCTGATCGGGTATTCGACGTGCGCAACTCTGCCTATCAAAGTGATGGGTAGCAAGCGCGCGGAGTCTGGAATTGCCTGTTGATAGCCATGCGAAGAGCAAACGCGTGTGATGTTGGCCCTGTTTGAATCCGGCAACCGCAAACGCTGCACGCAGGTGTACGTAATAGCGCTATTCCTGCGCCGAGAACGAGGCGTGGTATGCAACGGTTCCCTGCGGCATCTGCGCATCGAACGAGAGCGCCTGGAAGTACTCGGCGGGCACGCCGGGCAAGGTAAGCGCATCGGTGGCCTTGAATCCGAAACGCGCGTAATAGCCTGGATCGCCAAGTACCACGCAGCCTCCTGCAGCAAGCACACGCAGCTGATCAAGCGCGGCTTCAATCAGCTGGGTGCCAATGCCCTTGCCCTGCAAGTGGGGCAGGACCGATACCGGCCCAAGCCCGTACCAACCCCTATCCGCACCGGCGATGGTCACCGGCGAGGCGGCAACGTGGCCAACGATGGCGCCCGATTGTTCCGCCACCAGGGAGACGGTCAGCTGCCCTGATCGGCGCAATGCCGCCACGATGAACTGTTCGGTGTGATCGGTATGCGGCGCCTGCAGAAAAGCAGCGATTGTCACTGCTTCGATGGCTGCGATGTCGGCGGGCGTTTCCTGGCGGATCTTGCTGTTCATGGGAGCAGGGAGCGTTTGCGGGGAGGCTTGGGTACGAAAGCATATCGGTTGAGCTGTGCGACATCAGTCACATGCAAGCAGGTGTGATGACAGGCTCAAGCCAAGCCGGAAGCTCACCCTGAGCACCGTAGCCCGGGTAAGCGCAGCGCACCCGGGGCCGTTCGCTGGCAACAATGGCAGCTAGCGGTTTCGCCAGCCCGTCTTCGACTACTGGCAGCCAAGGGTGACGATAGGCTCAAGGTAGGCGGCGAGGCTGCCTTCGGCATCCATGGCGACCAGTGTGTCGAAGCGTGGGATGCGCGCGGCAGGATCGGTGGCAAGCAACGCCCGGTAGGCCTTGAGCATGCTGCGCATGCCGGCCAGCTGTGAAGGCTGCAAAGCCCCTTTCTGCGAAGGGTTGGCAACCTGGAAGGCCGCGCTGCCGAAGATGAACTGCGCCAACAGTTCCTGGCTGTTGGCGATGCCAGCAGCGGGCACCGGCGTCAGCACGTCCGGGCAGACGTAGTCCACCGCGTCCTCGGTGCCGTCTTCCCATTCCAGCAGCAGGGCGCGGATGCTGGTCGCCTCGGGGTGGTGGGGCTGTGCTTCCAGCAACGCGGTCAGTCCAACCACCTGGCTGCTGTCGATCTTCAGCGCAGTGCCGTGGTCTTGGGCGCCGACACCCAAAGGCAGGAGAAGGGCAATTGTGAGCATCGGGCGGGCAAATCGCATTGCACGGACTCCTCGGGCGATGACGGCCTGCCTGCCCAGGACCATGCCGGTCGGGCACGACAGCGCGCCCGGCGATCATTGAACGTATGACGCGGAGGTTCAACCATTTCGCAACAGATCAAACCAGAGGGTGTGGTGCGCTTGGCCTGGCCGGTAGCTGCCACTGGCAGAACAGGAAGCAACGGCCGGCGCGCCAAGGGCCTGTTGGCGGGTGCTCCCAGCCCTACCTGCAGGCGGCGCTGACCTGCTGGTCCAGGCTGGCACGCATTCCGGCATTCGCCTGCGACCCTGCCGCAGCCAGCGCGGCAGTGCGCGTGGCCTTGGCACCGTCACAGTTCTCGTTGCCTGCGGTCGTGGTATAGCGCACCTGCACGCGCCGCTGGCCGGCCTCGACCGGCGCGGCGGACAGGGCCTGGGTCGGGTTGGAAGTGGAGGGCGTTGCATAGCGCCGCGAGGAGGTCTCTCCTTCGCTGCAGGGGATCGACTGGTAGCTGGTTTCACCCTTCGGGCCGGTGCACTTGTACACAGCCTGGGCATGCGCGGCCGGACTGGCGAAGCAAAGGACGGCGGAGGCGAGCAGGGTGAGGCAGACCTTTGTCATCGAAGCTCCGTACGGAAATCTGAATAGGGAAAGAGCGCAGATTATGTCCGTTCCGTGGCAAGGAATCCGGAACCATTCCGCGCTTTCCGGAAAGGAAAGGCGCGCCGACGCACTGCGCTGCCGTCACCCGCATGCGAGGGCTGCGCGCAGGATCAGTCGGCAGCGGAAGGAGACGCCGACATCACGCCATCGATCCAGTCGGCGTAATGGCTCAAACGCACGTTGCAGGTGACCTGGCCATAGCGCCCGGGTCGCGTCGTCAGCACATTGCCCTGTACGACCTTCCAGGAGCCGAGTCCGGCCAGTCGCCATTGCCCGTCGTGTTCGATCAAGGCGGGGCCACCACTATCGCCGTTGCCGAGCACGCCCTCGCGTGGCAAGGCTGAAGGTGGCGCATCGAACACGTAGCAGAACCAACGGTCGTATGCGCTGCTGACCTTGTTGAACGCACGTCGCAGCTCGGTGCGGTTGGGACCGCCGGGATCGTGCCCGGTATCGCCGGTACCGGTCGCGCCCTTGCCGATCAGCTGGATGATCTGCCCCAGCTCATCATTGCCAGCATGGCGCGCGACCGGAACGACATCGGTGACCGGCTGGCGCAATCGGATCAATGCCACGTCATCCGAGGCCGCAAGGAAGGCGACGATCAACATGGCCTCGCCACTGGCCATGGCTTGGTCGATCAGGGCCTGCGGCAGGGGCTTGTAGCCCGGATGGACCACCACCTGCTCCACGTCCCGCGGCTGCCCGTTGATGACGACCTGCTTCAACACCGTATGTCGCGGAAGGGTGTGCGCCGCGGTGATAGCCCATTGCGGGGCAATCAGGCTGCCGTGCCCTTCGCCGGGCATATCGACCAAGGCGGGAAAGGCGCTGGCTGGTATCCGATACGTCGCGTCGTCCACATCATGGCGGATGACGATGGCCGCAACGGGGGAGGACATCGCGAGAAGAAGTGTGGACAGCAGCAGGCGCTTCATGTGCAGGCTCTGGTCGTGGAATGGACATGGAGTTCGACAGCGAAACCGCAACAGCGCAACACGGCCGGCGGCCGTGTGTTTCCTCAACGGCGAAGGTATCTCGCCAGCGCTCCAACCGTGCATAGTGCGGCGACTGCAAGCGGTAGATAGCCAATCCGAGCGCCCTGCGCAAGCAGCCCTGCAGCTGCCAGTGACGCCGATGCGGCGGCGATCGCCAACTGTTGTGAAGTGAGGCGATTCAGGTGCTCCATTCGATGCCTCCGATTGAAGTATGGCTGTCCAGGCAAGCGTCCCGGAGCGAAGTGCCAGTCCGCAACACTGGCATGAATGCGGTCCGAGCGGGTGCGTGGCTCAGCACTGGAACCCCAGGATCCGCTCGTTGCCCGCGGCATTGCTGCGATCAAGATCGCTGCGACGCTCAAGTGCCTGCGTGCAGCCGCGTGGCTTGATGTACTCGCTGACCATGTCGAGCAGATCATCGGTCTCCCAGGCCTGCGTGTCCTTCGCGCGCACGTGGATGTAGTACGGCTGCTGGAACATCACGATGTAGGTGTCCAGCACATAGTCGCGACCGGCATGGGAAACTTCGGCGTGGTTCTCATCCACCTTCACCCAGTTGCGTTCAACCAGGCCGCTGTCGGCGGCAACGCTGGACGCTGAGAGAAGGGCGGCTGCGATGATGACTGTCGTGGTGATTCCTTTCATGTATGACGCTCTCGAACGGGGATTGGGATGGCTTGCCAGGCCGAAGATCGGACCTTCGGCCTGCATGGATAGGTGCGTGCGGATTCCTCGGCATGCCTGCCGTACGCTACCAACGATAGCTTGCGGCGTTCACGAATGCACCGCGCTGTGGCTCAAACGCCTCGTATCCCAGTGATTCGAGGACTGCAATGAGCGTTATCAACGTTCCCAGCGTGTCCGGATCACTGGTGTCAGGGTGCCAGTCGGCAATGTGCGCCTGCTGGAAGCCAATGAGGATTTCAAAGGACGCGTCGGGAAAGCCCGGCAAGGGGATGTCGATACAGATTCCCTGCTCCTCCGCCTGTTGATACGGGCTGGGCGCGGAACCCGGGATGGTGCCGAGAATGGCGGATGCCACGCGTCGAATTTCCAGAAGTTGCCCTGCATCGAGCGCAATGTCTTCCTGGTCCTTCAGTTTTTCCATCTGGTCGAACTTTGGCGAATCGCCAACAAATCGATAGAACGAAATATCAAATCCCATTTGAAATCCTATCGCGGTGCTGTGTGCACGGGCGCAGCGCTTGGTGCATGGCCCGCTGTTTCGTGGATACGCTAGTCTGCTGATCCCGAAGCCTGCGGCGCTGCCCAAACCTATGCGGTAGCCGAGCCCCGATCTTGGTAACTATGCCCATGAGTGGCAAACCAACGGAGTGCAGCACATGGAACGGCGCGCTGAAGGGCACGTACAGCGGATGGATGCTTGGCGGGTCGGCCCTTCGAGCGGGACCTTGCTTGTGGCAGCTATCAGGTATCGAACGCTTTTTTCTATGCGGACGTTGTCCAGAAGTAATGGATGAACTCATCTTCGTACTCGGCCAGCACGGAGACGGTGAAATCGGTCCTCATCGAGTACATGAGCAGTGCTCCGACAAAGCCAGTTGGTGGGTGCAGTGGGAGCGGGGGCGGTGCAACAAGCTCGCTGGAGCTCTCCATGACCATGCGGTTGAACGTTTCTTCGGAGATAGGTTCAAATTCGGCACCATGCAGGTAGGGCGCGAAATAATGTTCCCGGGTACTCCAGTCGTCAGTCCGCTCAGCCGAGCACCAGAACCTCAAGCCGTTGTCTGCAGTCAGCCGCGGAGCACGGGTGATACGAATGAGCTCCTCGGAACACGGCGTACGGAACGCATGCTGCGGATAGGTGGTGAAATGGAGGCCGGGGTAACACCCTGAAAACGTCCAGTGAATCAGCTTGCTGTGTTCTATTGCGGCGAGATCGGTGCGGGTGAACATAGGTCAGGTATCGAATGAGAACATGCCGGTGTTGGTGCATCGGGGGGAACCAGGTGCGTCAATCCGTAGGGAGGCAATCCACGGATCTTGCGCGGGTGTCGGGCTGCAGGGAGGGGGAGTCCCGTGCCCAACGCGGCGGACTGCATGAATCCCATGCGCAGGTCCTGGCCAACCAGCAGCGCAACGTACGGCTCATCCGGCTAAGGCGAGGACTTGCTGGGCAGCAACGACCGGGTCTGATCAGGCGCATCATGAAAGCAGCCACGCACCTGGAAGATTGCCAACGCCTCGTCGGCTGCCGCGGCCAGTAGCTGCCACTGCGTGCTGGCCCACAGTGTATCCAGTGAAGGCAGCTGCTGCGGCGTGGCTTCCGCCACCGCATCCCATGCAGCGTGGAACCTTTCGACAGCGGTCACTTCCTCGGAGCAGAACACGGGCTCGGTGATATAGCTGCGCCAATCTTCCTGCACCAGGTCCTGCCATTGGTTGATGATCTCGTTCGCGACATTGATGCTGGGCGCAGCACGCTGGTACAGCGCTTGCTCCTCGAACGAACTGGCCAGCGCAAGGTAGCCAATCATCTGGTTCCGTACTCGGCAGGTGACTGCGGGGTCTGTCATATGGTCATACACGGCATTGAATCGAGCGGCACAGCGCCCCAACATGGACGAACCATCAATTGCCTGTCCCGTCTGGCCAGACCTTGTCGACGAGTGCACCAATCTCCAACGGTTCGGCGTGCCCCTGCATCGCGCTGTTCCATTCCTGTGGGCTGGGAAACCCTGTTGGCGCTGGCGCGCCCCAGAGGGAAGAGTTCAGTGCAAACACTACCGCGCCCTCTTTGGCCTCAAATGCTGGCACTTCCAGAATGGCTGCGCGAAGTCTGGATGCCGTCGGCTCGGGTAGTGCCGGTTTGAAGTCGAACCACACCCTGGAGCGCCCGCCGGGTCGCACGGCAAGAACAAGATAGCCGGTGGCCGGCGTGGCGGTGGTGCCCGACAAGGCCTGCTCCGCCGAGGCCTGAACCGCCTTGATATAGGCTGACAATGCAGCGATTGAGGTGACCCGCTCGTTCAGAACGAACTCGGGTTGAAGCAGGGTGACGCCGTGCATGCGATAGGGAGTCGCCGCGACGGCTGCGACAGCAAGGGAGGCAGTGATTGCACCTGCGAATAATTTCATTCTGGCACCTGATTCCGAGACTGAGCCAAGCTGTGGGTCGAACTCGACATGATTGAGCTGCGGGATGCTGTCGCCCCGCGTGAGGATCGCTGACGGCTTGTCCTGTCGAGGTTGGCCGTCATCCGCAGCAGCTTCATGTGCGGCGATTCTCTCGAGCAGAGTGTCGATCGCGGTTTCCATCGCGCACGCAGTCTGGTCACCGCTTTGGCTGGTGATGACGAATATGCTGACACCGGATTTCGGGATGATGAGGATGTAGCGCTGCGAACGGGGCACGCCGAGCTGGATGAGCTGCCAAGCGCGCTCGGGTTGAATGAACTGTTAGGCCTCATTGAACACAAGGATTCCGTTGTTGATCGCCGAGTTTGCATGCGTGTCGGCAATCGCTGATTGCTCAATGAATCCTGATTCCCTTGAGATCATTAGATCTATGTTGCCAAAACCTGCTTTTCTCGACTCGGAAAGCAGTTGCCGATACAAGCGATCATGGATTGTTCCACCGGTACGGACGCCATCTGGTGCGGAGTCCGCCACAACTGCATAGAAGTCATGATCGCTAGTGGGTCGGGGGGTCCCTGAAGCTCTGCTGCCGAATAGATAGATGCGGCGGAGGCCGTAGTTCGATAGATTTGCTCCGCAGAAGTTGACAACGAACTCAACAGTTGCTTTGTCGGCGGCTGCTGGAAGGATAGGCATGAGGTCCAACTCCTGAACTAAGCCGCACGATGGAGCGGCGTTGGCTTGAATGAATTGTCAGCCTCTTGGGGCTCACTGGAAGAGCCGGCGCCATAGTGGCTTGGCAGGGGGCATGTACACCTCAGCAGGTATGCCGACAAGGGCGGGGCCCGAGAGTGTCGCGCCCTCAAGTGAGCTGCCTTGGTTTAGGGCCTCATTGACAGCAGCCAGGGTGGAGCTGCGAAGCGCGATGTTGCCAAACGTGCTTCTTTGCTCGGAATGGTACATGTCCATGCCGAGGCGAACCGCTGCTTGGAAGATCGGCTCCATTTGAAATGAAAGCTCTATCCAATCGCCACTTTTGGACCTTGCACTGAACGTGGTTGGCAGATTGACCTTGGCGATGTGAGGGAGCAGAAGCAGAGCGAACGCCTCAGGTGGCCAATCAACAAGCCGCCTGGCAAGCATCGAGTCCTGAGCCAACGCCAGGACGTTGGACTCAATCTCCGTATCGGTAATGCCATCCGTGCCAAGGACGGCAACGGCTTGCGCGACTAACTCCGGGGGAACTGTGGGCATTGGGAAGGGTGATGACGCTTGGATTGAACCGAGCCGAGCCGGGCCGAGCCGAGCCGAGCCGAGGAGTGGCTTCGGCCTGAATGAACTAGCTTGGGGATGGATGGGCTTCAGTTCTTCATTGCTTGGGCAACATGGAGCCATGCAGGTGAGTTGTACCAGTTCCCTACGTCGATATCACGAGCTGGTTCAAGCCATTCGACTCCGTCTTCAAGTGCATCCTCCTGGAGCGAGTAGCGGCCCATGGAAAGATCGTCCTCGAATCTCTTGAGATAGCGCGATACGGAGTCCGCCAGCTTGAGGGCAACTCCGTATTCACTGTCCACGAAGATCACCTGACCGACTTCACCTCCAGCCGTTGGCGCCAAGTCAACGAGGATCTTGGATCGACCATTGTCGTGGCCAATTTCCAGACGTAGTCGCCCGAAGTTGTACCCGGTAGCTATCCCTGGATCGGCAAAGCTCAGTGGATCGCCGTCACCCTCTTGGAGCAGGCGGGGGAGTCCCTCCAAAAGCGATCCGAGATCCGTGAATACAAGTCCGAAAGCAAAGTTTGCGGTGCTTCTCGGGTCGATGCCAGCAGTAGCTTGATAGAGCCTGACAAGATCGTCCGGAAGTGGCCTGCCGACTGCGGCCTCCAACTCTCTTATTTGTTCAGCGCTTGCACCCGGAAGCAACGCCTCTTCAGCGCTTGGGGCTAGATTACCGAGAAGAGCGCGAATTCCATCGATCATTGAAGAATCCTGTTGATGTTGTTCAGGGCATGCCAATACTTGAATCAGGGCGACCCGCGAAGCGGGTTCGGCTTTGATGAACTGTCAGGGCGCGCCCCGGATGCCCTTTGCGTATGAGTTATAGAACTCATGCGCGCTGTCCACTTCATGGTGTATTTCAATGGGATAAGGGTCGGGCTCTCGGGGAATCGTGTTCAGCACGGTGAGAAAGCTGTCTCTGTCTCGGGAGAGGAATACGTACTCCCGGTATCCAGGCTTGGTGAAGACCATGCACAAGATAGCCTGATTGTCTGACTCTATGCGTTCGCAGACTCGATCTTCGAAACTCTTCATGGCCTCAGAATCTGAAGCTGACGGAGTACCGGCGTTGGTGGGATATTGGAAATCCCAAATCACGTTGAATCTCTCAGGAAAGGCACCGAAGTCGAACTCGGGTTCGATCGTCTTTAGACGGAGTAAAGACAGTCCGGCTTCGGTCTCTCTTCGTGCGAGAACCCAGCCTCTTTGGTCTTCCATAAACCCTCCCTGGCGCCCGGACGCCTGAATTGAGCCGAGCCGCGAAGCGGCTACGGCGTGAGTGAATTGTCAGGCGCCACCCTTGGAGAGTTGCACCCACTCCAATGCATCAACGTCATGAACAGCAAGGGTTGTCGGCACGGGATATGCCCACCCACCGGCTTTCCACCATGACTCCGAGAGCCAACGCGACAGTAGCGAAGTCGTTAGTTGAAGACCCGGGAACTCGTCAGGCTCTACAAAGTATTGCTCGTCAATATTCGGGAGGCCTTCGAGGCCAAGGTCAAGCCTAAGTGATCTCCCGGGAAAGAGGCTTGGATCTGCGTGATCTACCTTGTTGTTCTTGCCCCGCCAGTACGCCCAGATGCTTGGTGTTCCACCGTACTCGTCTGGGAATATCTCAATGTGTGCCTCATCAACTCCGCGGCCAATCGGCTGCACCAGGAGGTCTCGGAGCGCGTGGATAGCTCGATCTGAAAGGCCGTCCAACTTGCGCTGATACATCGACGCAAATTGCTCTTTGCTCAAACCATATGGAACCATCGGTAGCACCTGATGCCTGAGTTAAGCCGCGCAGAGCAGCGGCGTCGGCTCGAATGAGTTGTTAGACCGCGGCGCCATCGCTCTCAGCCATAGGGTCGACGAAAGGAATGCCGGAACTGGAGGCGCGTTCATAAAATGTGGCTTGTGGCGGATGGAGATCCACAATTCTGTAGGCGCCATTTGGATTGACGAATATCTGATGAGCGAGAAGCATCACTCTGATGGTTCGGTCAGGGAAGGTTTTGTTCATTCCATCCCGATGACCAAGTGGTGGGACAGTCCATTTCGGATTAACTGTACGGGCCGCATTGGCCAGGCCTTCGATCGCTGCCTCCGGATTACCCACGTCGGGAAGGGCATCGAGAAGTCGCTTGAGCGCTTCCAACGCCTGAACGATTTCGGGTCTTCTTGTTCTTTCTGGGTCCATTTTGCATGCGCCTCCTGCGACCTGGGTGTGGAATTATGCGCTACTCGCGAGGCGAGTTCGGCTTGAATGAACTGGCAGGTACCCTCCGTGAACTGGAGGTACTGCCGCTTGTGAAGTTTGGCAATGCCCGCGCCGCTTGAGCTTCACAGGCAAAGTACGACGCACCGCTTATTGAACTCGCGGGCACGAGACCATCCAGATGAAATTCGGTTGGTGCCACAAAAGCGTATCAGTGCGTCATCAACGTCTACGAACAGGATGCGCCGTCCGATGGGATCTAACGCCGGAGTTATGTCTGGCTGCGGAGCGGCATTGGCTTGAACGATTTGTCAGGCATCAGCCAGCGACAAACTGCTGATGCCAACAGCGCCCCAATGAGCCATGAAGTCAAGGCGTTGAAGCTCGTGGGCAGCAGGCCCTTCCACGCCAAGGCAGCAACGGTGATCCCCGTGAAGCCGATCAATGTGGGGATGAGCAGGGAGGAGAACATCCGCAACGCAGCGATATGAACCAGGAATGCGACTAGCGCCGCACCCAGGCCAAAGACAACGACTGCGTTCCAGAGCGCGATAGGGAAACCAGAAGGCATTGCGATTGCTGCGGTATGGCCGATTGCATATACGGACGCGAGGCAGGTGACCGCTCCGGATCCAGTTCCTACAAGAAGATTTTTTAGAAGCTGAGGCATTTCTTGCTCCTGAGGCCAGCTACGGGATAAAGCCGGGCCGCGAAGCGGCTACGGCTTGAATGAATTGTCAGGGTTCAGCAAAAGAATCAACCGCCTACTTCTTTGCAGGATGTGCCGCGTCGAGCTGCGCGCTATTTTCCACTGCAGCATCGTATATTTCAAACAGCGATACCCTGGCAGACCAGATGCCCATGCATAGCAGAAGCAAGGCCAGTGGCAAAAACCTGTGAATTCGTTTTTCAATCATGGGAATTACGTCCTTTGTAAAAGTTCGATTGAACAACCTAACTCTGGAACCACGCCAACATGGGTAGCAAGTTGGGCTGGGATGAGTTGTCAGGAGATATCCCAGACATAGACCTCTCCCTCATCCCCGACTATCCGTGCCCCAATTCTTGTACAGAGTGCGATGGCTGCCTGCCTTACAGGGTCGAGCGGATCCTGCAGGAGTGCAGGGGTGGCCGCAAACGTCACGCGACCGATGCTATAGGAAAAAACCGGTTGCCACTCGGACTCCGGGCCAGTACCAGTCTGGATGCACACCTCGGCATTGCTGTGCGGCAGCTGGATCTCGATTCGTTCCCCTGTGTTGGGGTTCACGGCTGCCACTGTCCCGGTGCCTTTGCGGACGTAAGGGGTGGATAGCACTGCTGCATTCCACTCTGCCTCTGAGATGGGTTGGCTGTTGTTTTTCTCAATGTGCAGGTCGTATGCCACGCGAGCCCCCTGGCTCTGGAATGAAGCCGCGCCGTGCAGTGGCTTCAACTTGAATGAATTGTTAGGGCTCACACGCATACAGTTGGAGCCCGCAGTTGGAACAATAACGCGTTGCGGCCAAGGCAGGTTCTTGACCAGCAAGGAATGGCTTGGAGCGGCGAGGGCATGGAAATCGAGTGACACGGAAGCACAGCCAAAGCCAGATACAGCCCCAAGCCACCCCCGCAATGGTCAAGGCGATGCCTGGATCCAGATCCACTACAGAAAACATGAGATAGCCCAGGGAGCATGCTGCTGGAAGGCCAAGCAGAAGCCCGAGGCACGCAGCCCAATGACGGCGTCGATGGCTGCTCCATTGTTGTACATAGCGCTCTGACATTTCTTGTGAGTCCAAACCCTGGAGCCAAGCCGCGTTGCGAAGCAATGGCGGCTAGAATGAACTGTTAGGCATTGCTGGCATAGGCCAAGCAATGAACGGTGACGGGAAACTTCTCATTGCCAGGCATCCAGCCACTGACGATCTTCGACTCAACAAAGCCAATAGACTTGTAGAAGTCCAAAGCGGCTTCGTTTCCTTGCAGGACCTCAATGCAGAGGCCTTCAGGGCGCTCCGCAAGGACTGACCTTGCCAAGAGACCTCCGATCCCTGTGCGGTAGCACGCCGGATCTACATATAGCCAAGTAAGCTCATCTTTACTGTAGGCCACGAAGCCGAGGACTAGGCCGTCCTTATCAGCAACAAGAATATCGTAATCAAATAGGTTCTCTCTTTCCGCGGCAATTTCCAGAGGCAGGAAAGCATGCTCCAGGCGTGCTCCGCGTAGCTCATCCATACGAGCGAGATCATGAATCTCGCAGATGCGGTGCCAATCATCCTTCTGATAGCGACGAACTTTCATGCAATGCATAACACCAGAATTGAGCCGCGCCGCGCAACGGCGACGGCTTGAGTGAATTGTTAGGTCGCAACGCTATCAATCTTGCGTGCAACCCTCAGAACAACGGTGGAGAGCAGCTCAAATGCAAGATAGCAGACGCCAAAGATGGCAAGGAAGAGCCAGCCGCTGGCGCGATTAGCGCCGCAATGCATCTCTGTGAGGCAGCGGAATACTCCAGCAATCTGAGGTATGCCAATAGCTACGGCAGCAATGGCCGAAACAGCCACAAGAATGAGAGAAATATTGCCGAGGACGGACGCGTGCCAGAGAAATGCGTTGCGCCGCAGTGCGAGGAAGGCTCGGAGAGGAAGCAGCGAAACGCCGAATAGCCCGACGAACCCCAAGGCATAGATGGAAGAAGCAAATAGCAGATACGACTATTCTGTCATTGCAACCTACGTCTGAAATTAAGCCGCGGCACGTAGCGGCATCGGCTTGAATGAATCGCTAGGCGCGTCTGTCATAGGGTGTCATTGGACAGAAGCGAACCATCACGAGCAATCTTTGCGCTACAGGAGGGGCATTTCCAGCCACCTAGCATGGCTTCACGGGTGTTGGATGGTTTGCGGAATCTAGGCAGCAACGTCTTGCACTTGGGGCAGGTTTTTCGAGGAATCAGGAATGCAAGAAGAAGCACAGCTAATCCACCGGCGATACCGCCAACCAGCCCAGATGTCAGAAGCGTATCCATGTGTCTCCTTTAAGCGCTTAACGACTGAGTAAGGCCGACCCGAGAATCGGGTTCGGCTTGAATGAACTGTTAGGCGTGAGCTACTGCCATGCTAGCGTCTCGGCTTTTCCGGTCGTCTTGTCAACCGTCACGGTGAATCCCTTGCAGTCAAAAGTCCACTTTTTTCCGCAAGTTGAGTAGTCGAATGACCATGCCGAACTCGTTGGGTCAGCGATTCCGGATGGGCCAGTGTTGGTTGGTTCCCCAAATTCACTCAAGTCATATCCCACTCTAATTGCTTCGGCGTTGGCTATAAGTACGGCGTCATGGCGAGTGTCCAGTGTGACGACGCGCTTGTCTGCAGGAGTGTGGGTGACCGTGCAGCCAACGGCAATAAGCATGGTGGACGTGGTGATAGTCAGCAATGCTGCTTTCATGCCTAACACCTGAATTAAGCCGAGCCGCGAAGCGGGTTCGGCTTGAATGAACTGTCAGGCCGCTCTAGGGGACTTGCCATACGATCTCCAACTCGGCGGATCGCATCCCCAGAATAGGCCATTTCTTTCCCCCATGCCGGCGGGTTTCCGCTAGATATCTTTCCGACAACTTAACAAGGCCACGCTGTTGATGCGCGGCGCTGTGCAGATCTT
>Ga0308158_10003317_pt1 | contig 14299 bp, 14 predicted proteins | sample PhyBR2_FD_201038 | JGI IMG/M metagenome (GOLD analysis project Ga0308158, IMG submission 201038) | Phyllosphere microbial communities from UC Gill Tract Community Farm, Albany, California, United States - DLSLB.R2 | ecosystem: Host-associated > Plants > Phyllosphere > Unclassified | place: USA... | reverse complement strand
TTCCCATGCCGAACACGGAAGTTAAGCACTTGAACGCCGAAAGTAGTTGGGGGCTTCCCCCTGTGAGGATAGGACGTTGCCAGGCAAGTAAGAGACCGATCTGCATTTTGCAGGTCGGTCTTTTTGTGTTATGTGAAACTTCAGATTGTTCTGATTATTGGTGGAGTCATTGACATGCCACCTCTCGCTTGTTACCATAACATCAATATTCTTTTATAGAAGAGAAAGCGAGTGGATAACATGTGGGAGAACAAATTTGCTAAAGAAGGCTTGACGTTTGATGACGTCTTGCTCGTACCACGTCGTTCAAGTGTCTTACCGCGAGATGTTGATTTGTCTGTAACATTATGCGAAGGAATTACATTAAACATTCCTTTAATCAGTGCAGGGATGGATACCGTAACAGAAGCTCCGATGGCGATTGCCATGGCACGTCAAGGTGGTCTTGGAGTCATCCACAAGAACATGTCGATGGAAGATCAAGCCGAACATGTCGATCGTGTTAAGCGGTCAGAGAATGGTGTCATTACAAATCCGTTTTACCTCACGCCAGAACGACAAGTCTATGATGCTGAATATTTGATGAGTAAGTACCGGATTTCAGGTGTTCCGATCGTCAATAACGAAACAGAACGCAAATTGGTCGGTATCTTAACTAACCGCGATCTCCGTTTCGTAAAAGATTACTCTACCGTCATTGAAACTGTCATGACGACGGAAGAACTGGTCACAGCAAAAGTCGGTACTTCTTTAGAAGAAGCCGAACAGATTCTCCACAAACATCGGATTGAAAAGTTACCACTCGTCGATGAGAACGGAGTTTTAAAAGGTTTGATTACAACAAAGGATATTGAAAAAGTTGAACAGTATCCGCATGCAGCTAAAGATTCATTTGGACGTCTGCTCGTCGCAGCAGCTGTCGGTGTAACGAAAGATGCCTCGGTTCGTGCCAAGTTCCTCGTAGATGCAGGAGTTGACGCATTGGTCGTCGACACGGCACACGGTCACTCAGAAGGGGTTCTCGTGAAAGTACGCGAACTTCGGGACGAGTATCCGAACTTGCCAATCATCGCAGGAAACGTCGCAACAGCTGAAGCGACACGTGACTTGATTGAAGCAGGTGCTTCTGTCATCAAAGTCGGAATTGGACCAGGGTCCATTTGTACGACACGTGTCGTGGCCGGAGTCGGTGTTCCACAAATCACAGCAGTCTTTGATTGTGCAACAGAAGCCCGTAAGCACGGTGTCTCGATTATCGCTGATGGTGGAATCAAGTATTCCGGTGATATCGTCAAAGCACTCGCAGCAGGCGGTCATGCGGTTATGTTAGGCAGCCTTCTCGCCGGCGTGGAAGAAAGCCCGGGAGAAATGGAAATTTACCAAGGCCGTCAATTCAAGACATATCGTGGTATGGGATCGGAAGCCTCAATGAAACGCGGCAGCCAAGACCGTTATTTCCAAGAAGCCGACAAGAAGTTTGTTCCAGAAGGAATCGAAGGTCGCGTCGCATACCGCGGTAAACTTGGTGACTCGGTTTACCAACTCGTCGGAGGGATCCGCTCAGGAATGGGATACTGTGGTTCTGCTTCACTTGAAGAATTACGTGAAGAAACACAGTTCATCCGAATGACAGGTGCAGGTTTACAGGAAAGTCATCCTCACGATATTCAGATTACGAAAGAAGCTTCAAACTATACACGTCAATAATCAAAAATCCTGCGGCCTATTAAGGTCGCAGGATTTTTTGTGGATAACCTTGTGGATACTTTTATTTTAACTGCCAAGCGGCAACGAGTTCGGTCAGTCCTTGCATCAATTGTTGTTCTGTTAAACTGGCAAACCCGAGGACAATTTGTGGATAAGCTGTGGATAACGGCAACTGGGCATAATCCGATAATCCATACACTTGAATCGAGGAGTCCTTCGCTCGCCGCAACAATTCCTGTTCCCCCATGCCATTCGAGACGGAAAGGACGACATGCAGTCCGGCACTTTCTCCCGTCAATTTCAGAAAAGGTACATCCCGGAGAGCGTGGACAACGACATCAAGTTTGCGGCGATAGATTTTCCGCATCCGGTTCAAATGTTTCTCGAAGTCGCCTTCTTTCATGAAGCGCGTCAAAATCGTTTGGTCAAATCGGGAGACGCTGCAGGTATAGTATGGAAATTCAGTTTGATAGCGTTCCAATAAAGGTCGTGGCAGTACCATATATCCGATGCGAAGGGACGGCATCAATGATTTTGAGAATGTACTCAGATAAATCACCCGTTCACTGTCCATACTGTGCAAAGAAGGAATAGATTTTCCGCTGTACCGGAATTCGCTGTCATAATCGTCTTCGATGATATAACGGCGATCCGATGCAGCGGCCCAGTTTAACAGTTGACGGCGTCGATTGACGGATAAAATACTGCCCGACGGAAACTGGTGAGCCGGTGTCACATACATAACATCGACAGGACTTTGAACCAGGGAAGGAATCACTAAGCCGTTTTGGTCGACCGGAATCGGAACCGCCGATCGTTCATGACTTTCAAGGATCAGACGTGTCGCATGATACCCGGGATCTTCGATGCCATAGGTTGTCGTTTTTCCTAATAAAAAGATGATATGCGGTAACAATTGCTCAACACCGGAACCGATGATGATCTGCTCCGGCGAACAGACGACTCCCCGTGAATGGTAGAGGTACGTCGCAATCTCGAGACGTAATGATAGATCACCTTGCGGGTGTCCAAGCGAGACGAGTGATTGATGTTGTTCGTCGATGACATCTTTTGCGTGTTTTCGCCAACGGGAGAAAGGAAAGGATGAGCCATCGATTTTACTGGGATGAAAATCGTAACGCATGGCTGGTTGTTGATTTGAACGTTGACTTGTCGGCAGAGGCGTTGTTTTGACGTATGCCAGTTCTTCGTAGGCTAAGACGAAGTAACCTTTCCTGGAAACGGATTCGACATATCCTTCTGCGACCAACTGTTGATAAGCCAGTTCGATTGTCGTCTGGCTGAGATTTAAAAACTGACCAAGCTTTCGTTTCGATGGTAATTTCGTTCCGTAAGCAAGGCGTCCTTCAATGATTTCCTGACGGATTTGCTGGTACAGCTGTTCGTACAGCGGACGATTTCCGTCCCGTATCAACTCAAACGATAACATGTCCATAACTGATCTCCCTTTTTACTGACCTGGTTAATTTATCATAAACTGATACTTTTAAAATAGTCAACGGGGAATATACTAAAAAGTATCACCGATTGGAAATACTATCACTGTCTAGGGGGAGTTCATAATGATGGAACGGCAACAAGGATCAGATCGTGTCAAACGGGGAATGGCTGAAATGCAAAAGGGTGGCGTCATCATGGATGTCGTGAATGCGGAACAGGCTAAAATCGCAGAAGCCGCCGGAGCGGTCGCTGTCATGGCACTTGAACGGGTGCCATCGGATATTCGGCGTGACGGGGGAGTAGCCCGGATGGCCGATCCGCTCATCACGGAAGAGGTTCTGCAGGCAGTATCCATTCCCGTGATGGCGAAGTGCCGGATCGGACATATCGTCGAAGCACGGGTCCTCGAATCGTTGGGTGTTGACTTTATTGATGAAAGTGAAGTCCTGACGCCGGCAGACGAGGAGTATCATTTATTGAAGTCATCGTTTACCGTACCGTTCGTCTGCGGAGCACGTGATTTAGGAGAAGCGGCGCGCCGGATTGCAGAAGGAGCAGCGATGATCCGGACAAAAGGGGAACCCGGAACCGGCAATGTCGTCGAAGCTGTCCGGCATATGCGAAAGATTCAAGCACAACTCCACCAGATTCTTCATTCACAACCGGATGAATTGATGACGCGTGCTAAAGAGTGGGGCGCATCTTACGAGGTCTTACAACAGATTCAGACAACAGGACGTCTTCCGGTCGTGAATTTTGCGGCTGGCGGAATCGCGACTCCGGCCGATGCGGCATTGATGATGCACCTTGGAGCCGACGGCGTATTTGTCGGTTCCGGTATCTTTAAATCGGAACATCCGGAACGCGTCGCGAAAGCGATTGTCGAAGCCGTGACATACAAAGACGATTTTGAACGGATTGCCCATCTGTCGAAAGGACTCGGAACAGCGATGAAAGGAATTGATGTGACGTCGATGCCGTTTGAAGAACGGATGGCACCACGAGGATGGTAATCGGTATATTAGGTGTCCAAGGCGCCGTACGCGAACATCAAGAGATGCTTCATCTGCTTGGAGTCAAAACGATGATCGTCAAATCAAGCGCGGACTTGGACGGAATCGACGGTTTAATCTTGCCTGGGGGCGAATCGACGACGATCCGCCGGCTGATTGACCGTTATGGTTTACTGGATGTCTTGCGACGTCAAGCCGATACTTTGCCGATGTTCGGGACATGTGCCGGGATGATTTTGCTGGCAAGCGAATTGACTGAAGGTCCTGCCCACTTAGGGGCGATTCCGATGACGGTCAGACGCAATGCGTTCGGACGACAAATCGACAGTTTTGAAACCTCCTTGAACGTCGAAGGTGCCGGTCAGGATCTTGAAGCTGTTTTTATTCGAGCTCCTTTCGTCGAACAGGTCGGAGAAGGAGTACGTGTCCTGGCTGCAATCGGGACAGCCGCCGTTGTCGTCGAGACGGATCTTCATCTTGCCTGCTCCTTCCATCCGGAGCTGACTTCAGATCGGCGTCTCCATGATTATTTCATTCAAAAAATCAGACGGCGGACAGCTGTTTCTGTTTAATCAAAAGCAAGAGAGAAACCGTCAGTTTCCGGCTGTCGGTTTCTTTTTTTGTGCTACACTGAAAAGATATAACATCATTTGAAGGAGAGGACCGATGAAACGTCTTTTCACACTCTTTCTGAGTGTACTTATACTGACTGCTGGTGGACAGCCGATGACAGGTCATGCTGAGACACCGGATATTCAGGCAGAATCTTACATAATGGTCGATGCGGTAACAGGCAAGATCTTATTGGCTGAACAGGCTGATTTGGCTCTGCCTCCGGCTTCGATGACAAAATTAATGACGCTTTATCTCGTGCGTCAGCAAATTGAACAAAAAAAATTATCATGGAATCAAACGGTTCGACCAAGCGAAAAAGTACTGAAGCTTGCGAAAACACCGGGAATCGCTAGGTTGCCGATTCGAAAAACAACGTATACCATTCGGGAATTGTACGACGCAGCTTTTATTAAATCGGCTAACGATGCCGCCGTTCTCCTGGCAGAAGTCATGGCCGGAACGGAAAAGCAGTTCGTAGAACGGATGAATGAAACAGCTGTTGCGTTAGGGATGAAAGATACCGAATACGCCAATGCTTCAGGACTCGATGCCGTCGATGCGACATTACCGGGAACAAACTTGATGACGGCGATGGATATCTCTCTTTTGATCATCCGCTATATTCAAGACTATCCGGATGTATTAGATGTGACAAAACGTTCGTTCATTACAATCAATGGAGAAAAGGTCGAAAACTCCAATAAGATGTTGCCGCGCCAACCGTATGCGTATAGCGGAATGCGGGGGATGAAGACCGGAACGACGGACCTTGCCGGATACTGTTTTGCGAGTGTCGCTACACGCGGGAATTTAACACTCGTATCGGTCGTCATGCGAACGACATCCGATAAAGCCCGATTTGCAGAAACGAAAAAACTGCTGGATTACGGTTTTTCTTCTTTTGAACCGTTGACGTATTACGGAAAAGGGGAACAAATCAAAGGTGTCTTGCCGATCCGGGGGGCAAAACAAGCCCGCTACGATGTCGTGACGAAAACAGCATTGTACGTGACCGTGTTAAAAAACCAAACGAAACCGCATACGCCTGTCTTTCAATTTTCAAAAGCAGAAGCACCGTTAAAAGAAGGTGAAATCATCGGGACCGTCCAAGTGGAAGACAGCGGACGATACTTGCCCGGATTTACCATTCCTCAGGCTACAGTGACCAGTGCTGCGAAGGTTGAGTTGGCAAGCTTCCAGACCCGTTTATTCCGCGCCGTTTCGGCCTGGTCCAAAAAAATCAGTCAAGCGATTCATCAACCAACCCTTGTCAACCGTAAAGGGGATAGTGTAAAGTAAAGCTAATCTCATAATGATGTCATGAACGGACCAAGTAGAAGCATTTATTCTGTTAAGAGAGCTAGTGGGTGGTGCGAACTAGTCAGAAGGATACTTTGAATCGAGCCGGATCACACACCTTGCGAACAAGGTGCGGGTACGCCCGTTATCGCGTCTTTAGAGTTGGCTGATCTAATCAGCAATGAGGGTGGCAACGCGGATCCAGGTGATTCGTCCCTCTTCGGTTTTTTAGAACCGGAGAGGGATGGATTGCCTTTTTTTATTGAAAAAAAGGAGGAAAAAACATGATTGATATTAAACGACTGCGTCAGGATTTTGACGCGATTCAAGAAAAACTGGCTCACCGGGGAGAAGATTTAACGGATATGAACCGGTTCATCGCCCTTGATGAAAAACGCCGGGAATTGATTGCCAAAACAGAAGTCCTGAAAGCAGAACGAAATGAAGCGACAAAAAAAATCGCGGAACTAAAACGCAACAAAGAAAATGCGGATGAAGCAATTGCTGCGATGCGCCAAGTCGGGGATGAAGTCAAAGCCCTCGATGAAGAACTGCGTGAAGTTGAAGCGACGCTGAACCTGTTGTTACTCGGTATTCCGAACATTCCCCATGACAGCGTCCCGATCGGTTCTACGGAAGATGATAATGTCGTCATCCGCGAAGTCGGTGACAAGCCGGCGTTTGATTTTGAAGCCGTACCGCACTGGGATTTGATGGAACAGTTGAAAATCGTTGACGTCGAACGTGCCGGAAAAGTAACGGGAAGCCGCTTTGTCTTCTACCGTGGCGCCGGTGCACGTCTTGAGCGGGCATTGATCAACTTCATGATGGATTTACACCAGGATAAAAACGGATATACGGAAATCCTTCCGCCGCTCATGGTCAACCGGGATTCTATGACAGGAACAGGACAGCTTCCGAAATTCGAGGAAGATGCGTTTAAAGTCGAAGATACGAACTACTTCCTCGTCCCGACAGCAGAAGTACCGGTGACGAACATGCACCGGGACGAAATTTTGTCAGCGGATCAATTGCCGATCGGTTATGCAGCCTACAGCCAATGTTTCCGGTCTGAAGCAGGTTCTGCTGGCCGTGATACGCGCGGCTTGATCCGTCAGCACCAATTCAACAAAGTGGAGCTCGTTCGTTTCGTCAAACCGGAAGAATCATACGAACAGCTTGAATTGCTGACAGGACAAGCGGAGGAAGTCTTGAAATTACTCAAACTTCCGTATCAGGTCCTCAGCATGTGTACAGCGGATCTTGGTTTCACAGCTGCGAAGAAGTATGACATCGAAGTCTGGATGCCGAGCCAAGGAGTGTACCGTGAGATTTCTTCTTGCTCAAACTTTGAAGATTTCCAAGCGCGCCGGGCACAAATCCGTTTCCGTCGGGAAGCGAATGCTAAACCGGAATTCGTTCATACATTAAACGGATCAGCACTTGCGGTCGGTCGGACAGTCGCTGCCATTCTCGAGAACTACCAGCAAGCAGATGGATCAGTTGTTATTCCAGAAGTACTTCGTCCTTATATGGGCGGTCTTGAAGTCATTCAAGGATAAGTGGGAAGGGGGAGATTTCCCCCTTCTAATTTTTTAAAAAGTTTTTTTAGAAAAAGGCTTTACACAATAAAACCAAGATGCTATCATAATTTATGTCAGGAAGGCGCTCGTACAACACGACGCTCAATTATAAGTACGGAGGCGTACTCAAGTGGTTTAAGAGAACGGTCTTGAAAACCGTCAGGCGGCGAAAGCCGTGCGTGGGTTCGAATCCCACCGCCTCCTCCATTTCTTTTTTTTTACCTGAAAACTACATATAACTTGGAGGCGTACTCAAGTGGTTTAAGAGAACGGTCTTGAAAACCGTCAGGCGGCGAAAGCCGTGCGTGGGTTCGAATCCCACCGCCTCCTCCACTTCTTTTTTTTTACCTAAAATTACATTTAACATGGAGTCGTACCCAAGCCCGGCTGAAGGGGACGGACTCGAAATCCGTTAGGGGTCGCAAGGCCCGCGTGGGTTCGAATCCCACCGACTCCGCTTATATAAGCATCTCTCCTTTATGGTGAGGTGCTTTTTTATTGCGTCCATCGAGAGTGGCATGCTATGTTTTCCTACATCTTAGACAGAAAAAGGAGCAGCAACTATGACACTCACGAAACAAACGTTACTCACCCATTACCAAGACACGATGGAATTTGTCCGTAGTCTTGAACACATATCAGAAGAAGCATGGCGGACGCCTTATGCTGAAGGGAAATGGACGGTCGCTGAGATCATCGGTCATTTATCACCGTGGGACCGATTCCTTGTCGCGGAACGCTTGCCGTTTATCTTGGCAGATGAGCCGTTTCGTGTAAAACCGGACAGCCAGGCTGTTAACGAAGAGGCGGCGAAAATGAGTCGGGAACAACAACGAATCTTGACGATTGATGAATTCTTGGTCAGTCGTGACCGCTTGCATCGTGCCGTTGAACTGATTCCGGAAGAACGTTTGGCGGATACGTTTACGTCAAAAGGAAAGACCATTTCACTTCTCGATTTTTTAGGGGCGATGATGCAACACGATTTACATCACCGGGCTCAAATTGAACAAGTCACTAAAGCATAAAAAAAGCCCGTCGACATTTCTGTCGACGGGCTTTTGGATTAGCGGATTTTAGCGGTGCGGGCAACTTCGAGTTGTTTATCGATTTTTGATAAAATCCGTTCGATCGATTCCGGTTCGTTCAATAAATCGTATTCATCGATCGATAAACGGAGGACCGGGCAAATCGTGAAGTTATTGATCCAGTTCGTGTACCGTTCGTACATCTCTTCCCAGTATTCGATTGGCGTTTGCTGTTCCATTTCGCGTCCGCGTAAGCGAATCCGCTCAAGAACTTGTTCAAACGAACCTTCGAGATAAATCAGGAGATCCGGATGCGGGAAGAATGGTGTCATGACCATGGCGTCAAACAAACTCGAGTAGGTTTCGTAATCTGTTGGTGACATCGTTCCTTTTTCGAAATGCATCTTCGCGAAGATGCCTGTATCTTCGTAAATCGAACGGTCTTGAATGAAACCGCCGCCATATTGGAAGATTTTCTTTTGTTCCTTAAAACGTTCAGCAAGGAAGTAAATTTGTAAGTGGAAGCTCCAGCGCTCGAAATCATGATAAAATTTGTCCAGGTAAGGGTTTGTATCGACTTTTTCAAGAGATGTCCGGAAACCAAGAGAGTCTGCTAGACCGTTTGTAATCGTCGATTTACCGATACCGACCATTCCACCAATCGTAATGACGGCATCTGCCGGGATATTATACTTTTCACGTAATTTCGAGTTCATGCGTGGTTCGCTCCTTCATATAATTCGTTGCGGATCTTTGTCAGGACGTATTCTAAATCTTCCGGCCGTTTGACGAAGTCGAGTTCATCTCCGTTGAATCGGATGACTTTCACTTCCGGATGTTTGATTTGGTAATCTGTGACGAATGTCTCGTAGTCAGCCGCCAGTTGTTCGAGGTAAGCACGTGACATGTTTTCTTCAATCTCGCGTCCCCGTAGAGCAACACGTCTCATCAACGTGTCGATGCTTGCATCTAAATAAATGACTGCATCGGGCTTTGGCATATCTGTTGTCAGGATCGAATAAATCTGTTCGTACTTATCGAGGTGCTCGACTTTCAGAGAACGATGGGCAAAGATAAGGTTTTTAAAGATATGATAATCAGCGACGACAGAGCGTTGTTTACTGAGATAGTGACGTTCGATATCATCGAGCTGCTTAAAGCGATTACACAGGAAGAACATTTCCGTTTGGAAACTCCATTCTTCGATGTCTTCATAGAACTTTCCAAGAAAGGGATTTTCTTCGACGATTTCGCGTAACATAGAAAATGAGAAATGGTGACTGATGGCGTTAGCAAGTGAAGTTTTTCCAACACCAATGGGTCCTTCAACCGTTATGAACATATTCAATTACCCTCCGTTCAGCAAAGTGCAATTTATATTTTAGCACAAAGCAGCGGCACCTGCCGAAGTTTCAGCGGGAGAATTTTTGTAAAGATAGGAAGTGTGATGATGGAACGGCATGAACACTATATGCGCCTTGCCATTGAGGAAGCAAAAAAAGCAAAAGCAATCGGTGAAGTCCCGATTGGTTGTGTCATCGTCAAAGGAGATGAGGTGATTGCGACCGGTTATAACCACCGGGAAACGAATCATCAGGCGACGGCACATGCCGAATTACTCGCAATTGAAGAAGCCTGCAGCAGGCTCGCCAACTGGCGTCTCGAAGGATGCGAACTCTATGTGACGCTTGAACCATGTCCGATGTGTGCAGGAGCCATCATGCTGTCGCGGATCGAACACGTCATCTTTGGAGCCGTTGATCCGAAGGGTGGATGTTGCGGCACTTTGATGAATTTAGTCCAGGATGAACGGTTCAATCATGTTTCGCAATTAACGGGCGGCGTTCTTGAACAGGAGTGCGGTGAGATGTTGACGTCCTTTTTCCGGGAGCTCCGGGCGAAAAAGAAACAACGGAAACGGGCAATGGGTTGCAACGGGACCGATGAAACAGTATAATGAAAAAGCACTCGAAACAAGTGCCACTAAAATACGATAAACCATTTGCCGTGCTAGGTGGGGATGTAGCGGTTCCCTGTCACTCGCAATCCGCTATAGCGAGACTGAATTCCATATCGAGGGATAGGATTGGTGTGGTCTGCCTTACGTAAGTAGCGTTGACGTCTGAGTCCTGCGCAACAGATACCCATGAACCAGGTCAGGTCCGGAAGGAAGCAGCCTTAAGTGGTGCTCTCTGTGTGCCGCAGGAGCGCTTGGACTGAGCAGGCTGCGTGAGTAACGCATGTTGAACCTATTTCAGAATATGGTGCGCGGCAGTTTAATTTTAGATAACAAGTCTACAGCCGGTTTCGGTTGTAGACTTTTTTAGGTAGAATAGAAACAGGATTATAAATAGAGGAGGCGCAAACTTGGCCTATCAAGCATTATATCGTGTGTACCGGCCGCAACGTTTTGACGAAGTCGTCGGACAGGCACACATTACCCGGACGATTCAAAACGCCTTGATGGAAGAACGGATGTCGCATGCCTATCTGTTCTCTGGACCACGAGGAACGGGGAAAACAAGTCTGGCAAAAATCATTGCCAAGGCAATCAACTGTGAACAAGCGCCAGTAAATGAACCATGCAACGAATGTCCGACATGTCGGGCGATTACAGAAGGATCGAGTCCTGATGTGTTTGAAATCGATGCCGCGTCCAACAACGGCGTTGATGAAATCCGGGAAATCCGGGATAAGGTCAAATATCCGCCGTCAGAAGCAGCGTACAAAGTATATATCATTGATGAAGTCCACATGTTATCGACCGGTGCTTTCAATGCGTTACTTAAAACATTGGAAGAACCGCCTGCACACGCCATTTTCATCCTGGCGACAACAGAGCCGCATAAAATACCGGCGACGATCATCTCACGTTGCCAACGTTTTGATGTCAAACGGCATGAAGTCGATCAACTGATGGAACGGATGCAGTACATCTTATCGGATCAAACGATCGGCTATACGGAAACCGCATTGCGGTTGATTGCCCGGGCAGCGGATGGTGGGATGCGGGATGCCTTAAGCCTGCTCGATCAGGCCGTCGCTTTTTCGAATGGAGACTTAACGGACGATGCTGTACTGGAAGTGACGGGGGCAGTGGAAGATGAAGCACTGCTCGCTGTCGCAAACGCATTACAAGCCCATCAAGTCGACCAGTTGTTGCAGACACTTGAAAAAATGCAACGGGCAGGAAAAGACTTAAAACGATTCGTCGAAGATCTGGTCTTTTTCTATCGCGATACGTTACTTCTCAAAACGTCTCCGACAGCAGTTGATCTTTTGGAACGGGCTCGGCCGACCGAGGCGTTCAAAACATTCGTCGAGACGATTGAGACGGAAGCATGTTTTCATATCATCGAACAATTACATGACTGCCAACAGCAGATGCGTTTGACGAATCATCCCCGTGTCCTGGTCGAAATTGCGTTCATTCAGATTGCGGAACAAGGACGAACGACCGGACAGATCATGCAGAGTCTCCAGCAAGAGGTACGGGAACTGAAGGAACAGATGCATCAGTTGAAAGTCACGGGAGTCCCGGCTGCTGAAGGAACGCCTGCGCAACAACCGGCTAAACGCAAACAAGCCCGACCAACTGTCCGGATTGCGAAAGAGCGGATTCGGCAAATGTTGAGTCGTGCAGAGAAGGCACAGCTTCTTGAAATTCAAGAACGTTGGGATGCCATTTTGAAATTAATCTTGAAACAAGATGGTCCGATTTACTCTTTGGTGCATGAAAGTAAACCGGTCCTGTGTTCGGAAGATACATTGCTGATTGAGTTCGATAACGGAAAGGGCTGGCATTTTGAGCAGGTCATGACCAACGAACGGACCCGTTTCGTCATTGAAGAAGCACTGTTTGAGGTCTGCGGTGTGAAACGTCAAATTCTTGCGATTCTCGATAATGATTGGAAAGAACTAAAAGCAGAGTTTGTTGCGAAACGAAATAGTAGTAATATAGAAGAGAAAGAAGTGGCAGTCGAATCGGAAGAAGATCGACTGTTGTCCGAGACGCTCGGACGATTTGGTGATATCGTAGAATTCGAAGACTAATTTCAGTTAGAGGAGGAAGAATTATGCGTGGTATGGGAAACATGAATAACATGATGAAACAAATGCAGAAGATGCAAAAAGATATGGCGAAAGCTCAAGAAGAATTAAAGGACTTGACGGTTACGGGAACAGCTGGCGGAGAGATGGTCTCTGTCGTAGCGGATGGTCATAAAAATATCATCGATGTCATCATTAAAGAAGAAGTGGTTGATCCGGACGATGTCGAGATGATTCAAGATCTCGTTCTTGCTGCTACAAACGATGCTTTGAAAAAAGTAGATGAACTCGTTTCGAGTAAAATGGGTAAATTTACACAAGGAATGAACATGCCGGGAATGTTTTAAACTGTAGGGGGAAACGAATTGCAATATCCTGAAGCAATCAGCCGCTTAATCGAAAGTTTTACGAAGTTACCGGGTATTGGTCCGAAAACGGCTGTCCGTCTTGCATTTCATGTCCTTGATATGGAAGAAGATGATGTGCTGATGTTCGGAAAGGCACTCGTGAGCGCAAAGCGTGATATTTCATATTGTAGTATCTGTGGGAATATCACAGATAAAGATCCGTGTTACGTTTGTTCCGATAAACACCGTAACCGGACAATCGTCTGTGTCGTTCAAGATTCACGTGATGTCATCGCGATGGAAAAGATGCGGGATTACCAGGGCTTGTACCACGTATTACACGGGGCAATCAGTCCAATGGAAGGAATCGGTCCTGAAGATATCAATGTATCCAGTCTATTGACGCGTCTGCAGGCAGATGAAGCCATTACTGAAATCATCTTGGCAACGAATCCGAACATCGAAGGGGAAGCAACAGCGATGTATCTTTCCCGATTACTGAAACCGACCGGTATTCGTGTTACACGGATTGCTCATGGTCTTCCGGTTGGCGGTGATTTGGAGTACGCGGATGAAGTCACATTATCCCGTGCCATGGAGGGAAGACGGGAGTTATGAATTGGTTTCGGAAAAAAATCCGGAGCGAATATGATGAACGCTTTCTCCGTGAACTGACGCTGGCGCAAGAAAACTACTTGATGAAACGCCGTTTACTTGAAATCAGTTACGATGACTGTGGTGATCTCGAAGCTCAAATGAAGTTAGCGGAATCCGTTTATTACTTCTATATTAGAGAAGCGAAGAAACGGCGAGTCTCGTTACCGACTGTTCGCTTATAATGAAAAAGAGGAAGGCTGCCGCCTGGTAATGAGGTGGTAGCCTTCTTTTCTATTCTTTTTAAAATTAATTTAACAAAAGAGTTGTCATGTTGTAATTATCGTGGTATATTAATTCTTGTCCTTAAGAGGACGAGCGCACTGAACGAAACAAGAAAAAAAACTTCTTTTAAAAAGTTGTTGACTTATTGTTTCAGACTTGGTATTCTAATTGAGTCGCCAAAACAGGCGCAGACGAACTTTGAAAACTGAACGATGAGGCAAAAAACGTATCTTCGGATACAAACAATGAATGAAGCGCAAGCTTCGTCAACGTGACATCTAGTCACAAAAACGAGCAAGTCAAACACTTTATGGAGA
>Ga0308158_10003315_pt1 | contig 14302 bp, 12 predicted proteins | sample PhyBR2_FD_201038 | JGI IMG/M metagenome (GOLD analysis project Ga0308158, IMG submission 201038) | Phyllosphere microbial communities from UC Gill Tract Community Farm, Albany, California, United States - DLSLB.R2 | ecosystem: Host-associated > Plants > Phyllosphere > Unclassified | place: USA... | reverse complement strand
AATGTCGATGATGGCCGAAACGATCCTGCTGCTCGAACTCACCCGCCCACACTAGCGGCGTGTGCCGGCTCGAGCGCATAGCCCTCTTCGCCGTGCACCGCCAGGTCGACCCCGGCGACCTCGTCCTCGCGGGTGACCCGGAACCCGATCGTCTTCTCGATCACGAACCCGATCGCGTACGCGACGACGAACGAGTAGATCATGACTCCCCCGGATGCGATCACCTGCACCACGAGCAGACGCCAGTCGCCGCCGGTGAACAGGCCCTGTCCGGTGGCGAAGAAGCCCAGGTACACCGTGCCCAGCAGACCGCCGACGAGGTGCAGGCCGACGACGTCGAGAGAGTCGTCGAATCCGAGCCGGAACTTGAGCTCGACCGCGAGGGCACAGGCTGCACCGGACAGAGCCCCGAGCAGCAGCGCCCAACCAGGGGTCAGGCTGGCGCACGCCGGGGTGATCGCCACGAGACCGGCGACGAGTCCGGACACGGCGCCGACGGAGGTGGGCTTGCCGACCCGCAGTTTCTCGACGAGCACCCATCCGAGGATGCCCGCGGCTGCCGCCGCGAGCGTGTTGATGGCGATCAGGCCGACGCCGCCCATGTCCTCCGACAGCCACTCGGCGCCGGCGTTGAAGCCGAACCACCCGAACCACAGCAGGGCCGCACCCAGGAGCGTCAGCGGCACGTTGTGCGGCTTGCTCAGTTCACGGCCGAATCCGATTCGCTTGCCGAGCACGATCGCGAGGGCGAGAGCCGCAGCACCTGCGTTGATGTGCACTGCCGTGCCACCCGCGTAGTCGATCACCGCGATGCCGCTGTCGGCGCCGAAGAGGGTCGTGCCGAGGTGCATGATCCATCCCCCGCCCCACACCCAGGCGGCGATCGGGAAGTACCCGATCGTCCCGAACACGCCGACGAAGATCAGCCACGGTCCGAAACGGGCGCGATCGGCGATGGCCCCCGAGATGAGCGCGACGGTGATGATCGCGAAGGTCGCACCGTAGGCGACGCCGAGCAGGGCGACATTGGCCTCCGGTCCGGTCGACGCCGAGGCCAGCCCGAGATCGGCGAACGGATCTCCCGCGAACTGCGTGGGCGAGGTCACCGAGCTCATCGAGAAGCCGTACAGCACCCACAGCACGGCGATCAGGCCGATGGCGCCGAAGCTCATCATCATCATGCTGATGACGCTCTTCGCCCGCACCAGGCCGCCGTAGAAGAACGCCACCCCCGGTGTCATCAGCAGCACCAGCGCGGTCGCGGTGATCACCCACGAGACGTTGCCTGTGGCATCCATGTCGAAACCTCCTCCGTTTAACGAACGAGGTCAGTCTGGACGCGTGATGTTTCGGGCGGCCGCGCGTCATGTTGCCGGCAGGTTACGTGCCGGCCGCCGGTGTGACGATCGTGTTACTCGGCCGCGGAGTGGGTCAGCGCATTGAGGCGCGAGATGGCGCGCAGGTACTTCTTGCGGTAGCCGCCTGAGAGCATCTCGTCGGCGAACACCTTGTCGAGCGCGATGCCGGTGGCGACGATCGGCAGCTGTGCGTCGTACACGCGGTCGACGAATGCGACGAACCGCAGTGCCTCGGACTGATCGGTGAGGGTGCGCACGTCGCGGAGTCCCACCAGCGAGAGCCCTTCGATGAGGCGGATGTAGCGCGAGGGATGCACCTGGGCCAGGTGATGGATGAGCGCCGCGAACTCGTCGTCTGAGGCGACGCCCGACGACGCCGCCGTCTCGATCGCCTGGGTGAACTGCGCGTCGTCCGAGACGACAGCGCTGCCGTCGAGTGCGCGCTGGCGGTAGTCGACACCGTCGATACGCAGCGTCTCGAAGCTCTCGGACATGGCATGGATCTCGCGCAGGAAGTCCTGCGCTGCGAAGCGCCCCTCGCCGAGCGCGTTGGGCGGGGTGTTCGAGGTCGCCGCGAGCTTGGTGCCCGACGAGACCAGCTCGCCCAGAAGCCTGGTCATGACCATGGTGTCGCCGGGATCGTCCAGCTCGAACTCGTCGATGCAGAGCAGATCCGCGCCGCGCAGCAAGTCGACCGTGTTCTTGTAGCCGAGGGCCCCGACCAGAGCGGTGTACTCGATGAACGAGCCGAAGTACTTCCGCCGCGCCGGAAGCGCGTGGTAGACGGATGCCAGCAGGTGGGTCTTGCCGACGCCGAAGCCGCCGTCGAGATAGACGCCCGGTTTCATCGGAGACTCTTTGGGTGCGCGACGGAAGAAGCCGGTCTTCTTCACCGGTGCTGCTCCGCCGCCCGCGAAGCGCTGCAGCAGCTGCTTCGTCGCCTCCTGCGAGGGGTAGCGGTCGTCGGAGCGATAGCTCTCGAACGTCGCATCGTCGAACTGCGGCGGGGGTACGAGGCTTGCCAGCATCTCGGTTCCGGTCACGACGGGCGTGCGCTCGGTGAGGTGCACGACGCCCGTGCTGATCTGCTGGGTCATCACGTTCCTGAAGTCATAGTCTTACGATCCTGATGCGGGTGCGCGCCAGGGGATCTATCGTCATAAGGGACGGCTCAACTTTACGCCGTCGTCATGCCCACCCGATCCTGACCCCTGAGGAGCACCCGTGGCCGTCGATCACGACACGTCATCCGCCAAGTTCGCCGAGTACGCCGCACCAGGGCGACTCGTGAGCACCGAGTGGCTGGCCGCCAATCTCGACACCCCCGGCCTCGTGGTCGTGGAGTCGGATGAGGACGTCCTGCTCTACGAGACCGGCCACATCCCCGGTGCGGTGAAGGTCGACTGGCACACCGAGCTCAACGACCCGGTGGTGCGCGACTATGTCGACGGCGAGGGCTTCGCCGAGCTGCTGAGCCGCAAGGGCATCTCGCGCGACGACACCGTCGTGATCTACGGCGACAAGAACAACTGGTGGGCCGCCTATGCGCTGTGGGTGTTCTCCCTGTTCGGCCACGAGGACGTCCGTCTGCTCGACGGCGGTCGCGACCGCTGGATCGCCGAGGGCCGCGAGATCACCACCGCGAAGACCGAGCGACCGGCCACCCAGTACCCCGTCGTCGAGCGCGACGACTCGACCCTGCGCGCCTACAAGGATGACGTGCTCGCCTTCATCGGCAAGGGCCCGCTGATCGACGTGCGGTCGCCCGAGGAGTACAACGGCGAGCGGACCACCGCTCCCGCCTATCCCGAGGAGGGCAGCCTGCGCGCCGGCCACATCCCGACCGCGCAGAGCGTGCCGTGGGGCAAGGCGGTCGCGGAGGACGGCGGCTTCAAGCCCCGTGCGGAGCTCGAGGCCATCTATCGCGACGGCGCCGGGATCAAGGACGGCGACGACGTGATCGCGTACTGCCGCATCGGAGAGCGCTCGAGCCACACGTGGTTCGTGCTGCAGCACCTGCTCGGCTTCGAGAACGTCCGCAACTACGACGGCTCGTGGACCGAGTGGGGCAGCGCGGTGCGCGTGCCGATCGTCAGCGGCAGCGAGCCCGGCTCGCTCTGAGCGCCCCGGCTCGCCTCGGGGTGGGATGATGGCAGGGATGACTGACACGCATGTCCCCGCCACTCTCGCCGAGTTCCGCGACGAGTTCCTCGAGCTGCCCGCGGCCGACCGCCTCGAGCTGCTGCTCGAATTCGCGAACGAACTGCCGCCCGTCTCCGATGAGATCGCGAGCCACCCCGAGATGTGCGAGCGGGTGGCGGAGTGCCAGTCCCCGGTCTACATCTACATCGAGGTCACCGACGGCGTCGTCACGATGCACGCGACGGCGCCGCCGGAGGCCCCGACGACGCGCGGCTTCGCCAGCATCCTCGTTCAGGGCCTGACGGGTCTCACCGCCGACGAGGTGCTCGCGATCCCGAACGACTACCCGCAGAGCATCGGCCTGACACGCCTGGTCTCACCGCTGCGGATCGGCGGCATGACCGGGATGCTGATGCGCGCGAAGCGACAGGTCGAGGCCAAGCGCTGAATCGCTGACCCTTGCGCAGGGGCGTTCCGCGTCAGATCAGGCCGTGGGCGGCCATCCACTCGTCGATGGCCGCCGTCCACCCGTCCTGGTCGTAGTTCCAGATCTTCGTGTGACGCGCCACCCGGAACTCGGGCATCGTGACGAGATCCGGACGGGCCTCCGCCAGCGCGTGCGAGGCGTCGGCTGGCACGAATCCGTCGTCCTCGCTGTGCAGGATGAGGATCGGAGCGCTGAGCTCGGAAGCCCTTGCGACCATGTCCAGCCTGTCGAAGGGGATCGCCTCTTCGGCCCCGCTGAGCCGGGCGAGAAAGGTGTTGCCCAGCGCGCTCATCGCGAGCCCCGGCAGTGGCTCTCGCAGACCCGACTCGCGCGCCTGGAAGCGCAGCACCGTGCGCCAGTCGACGACCGGTGACTCGAGCACGATCCCGGCGATGGCGTCCCGGTACCCCGACGACACGGCCGTCTGGAGCACGATCGCGCCGCCCATCGACCAGCCCATGAGCACCACTCGCGTCGCCCCGTGGCGCAGCGCGTGTCCGATCGCCGCATCGACGTCGCGCCATTCCGAGGCGCCCAGCGCGTAGCTGCCGCCGCGCGAGCGCGGTGCCTCGCCGTCGTTGCGGTACGAGACGACGAGCGTCGGCAGCCCGAGCGCGTGCATCACCGGAACGGCGCGCAGGCACTCGGAGCGGAGCGTCCCTCGTCCGTGCACCTGTATCACCCAGGTCGACGAGTCGGCGGGGAAGAACCACGCAGGGCACGGCCCCGCAGGCGATCCGATGAGCACGCTCTCCCAGGGGAGGTGCAGCTCGCTCGGGGTCACGTGATACCAGCCGCTGAAAGCGGCATCGCGGTCGACGCGCGCACCGGGTTCGATCTGGGTGAGCAGCTTGCGGCGCACCTTCGCGCGGTCTGCGCTGAGCACCGCGCCCAGCTTCACGTAGCCGTAGGTGCCCGTGGTGAAGAGGCCGTACCGGCCCGGCAGCTCGGTGTCCGGCGTGCGCGAGAGCTCTATCGTCTGCGCGCCCGTGTCGACGGCGAGGATCTGCGTGTCGTTGCGACGCAGCGACGGCGTCACCACCCGACGGGCTGTCGCGAGGACTGCCGCGCCGGCCGCGATCCCGGCGGCGACGACAGCAGGGACGGCGAAGGCTACGGCGTGCCTGAGACTCTTCATCGCCTCCCGACTCTAGCCTGTCCACGTGAGCGCACACCCGGAGGCCGCAGCGCTGTTCGACGCAGCGGCGGCAGAGCTTCGTGAGACGGCGTTCCGCGCCGACATCGTCGTGCGGGAGATACCGGCTCCAGCCGGCCTCGCGCCGTTCGCGCTGGCTCTCGCGGCCGACGTGCGGCCAGACGACCACGGCGACTCGGTCTACGGCACCGGTCGCTTCGTGCTGCTGCACGATCCGGACGAACCGGATGCCTGGGGCGGTGCGTGGCGCATCGTCGCGTTCGCGCAGGCACCGCTCGAACCCGAGATCGGCACGGACCCGCTTCTCGCGGATGTCGCCTGGTCGTGGCTCGTCGACGCTCTCGACTCGCGCGATGCGCGCTACCGAGCGGCATCGGGGACGTCGACGAAGATGCTCTCGAAGGGCTTCGGCGGCCTCGCCTCAGAGGGAGACGGAGCGCAGATCGAGCTGCGCGCGTCATGGACCCCGGATGCCCCGCTGCGTCCGCATGTGGAAGCATGGGCGGAGCTGGTCGGGATGCTCGCAGGTCTTCCGCCGGGTTCAGAGGATGTCGCCGTGTTCGGCGCGAGAAAGGGCGCACGTGGCTGAGTACTCCGTGATCGACGACCGGACGGAGTTCGAGAAGGCCGCCGCAGCGCTGGCGAGCGGAACCGGCCCGGTCGCGGTCGACGTCGAGCGCGCCTCCGGATTCCGCTATTCACAGCGCGCCTACCTCGTGCAGGTCTACCGCCGGGATGCCGGCGTGTTCCTCTTCGATCCGCCGGCGATCGGCGATTTCACCGCGCTTCAGGAGGCCATCGGGGAGGCCGAGTGGGTCTTCCACGCGGCCAGCCAGGACCTCCCGTCGCTGCGCGAGCTCGAGCTGGTGCCGACGCGCATCTTCGACACCGAACTCGCTTCGCGCCTGCTCGGCAGCGACGGCTTCGGTCTCGCCGCCGTCGTCGAGCATGCCCTCGGCATCACCCTCGCCAAGGCCCACTCCGCGGCCGACTGGTCGACGCGGCCGCTTCCCGACCCCTGGCTCGAGTATGCGGCCCTCGACGTGCTCCATCTCGTCGACGTGCGGGACGTGCTCACCGCTGAGCTCGAGGCAGCAGGCAAGACCGAGATGGCCGCGCAGGAGTTCGAGGCCACCCTCACACGCCCGCCGAAGCCTCCGCGCGAGGAACCGTGGCGGCGTCTCAGCGGCCTGCACAAGGTGCGCGGCGCCCGTCAGCTCGCGGTCGCCCGCGAGCTCTGGACGGAGCGGGAGCGGTATGCGGAGCAGGTCGACGTGTCACCAGGACGCCTCGTCCCCGACCGCTCGCTGCTGGCAGCACTGCTCGCCACGCCACGATCGAAGCAGGAGCTCGCGGGGCTCAAGGAATTCAACGGTCGCGCCAGCCGCACTCAGCTGGATCGCTGGTGGGGTGCGATCGAACGCGGTCGCACCACCGACGATCTGCCGCGCGAGCGAGTGCCCAGCGACGCTTTGCCGCCGCCTCGTGCCTGGGCTGATCGCAACCCCGAGGCGGATCTGCGACTGAAGGCGGCTCGCCCTGTGGTCGAGGCCATCGCGGAAGAGCTGCACATGCCCACCGAGAACCTGCTCACCCCGGAGCACCTTCGCCGGGTCGCATGGCAGCCGCCCACCGAACTCACCGCTGAGGCCGTCGCCTCTGCACTCGTCGAGCTCGGCGCACGCCCATGGCAGGTTGCGCATACCGCACAGAAGATCGCGGATGCTTTTGTAGAGGGACCGCAAACCGCCGTCGAGGGCTTCCCGACCGCTTCGTAGGTTCGATCCAACCGATTCCAAGCGGTCGGACCGCGCTCATAGGCTGGACGGGAACCCCAACCTATGGAGGCAGAGTGGCCGAGATCTCGGACGTCTTCTTCGTCGATGGAGTGCGCACCCCCTTCGGGCGCGCCGGCGAAAAGGGCATGTACTGGAACACCCGCGCAGATGACCTCGCCGTCAAGGCGACCATCGGCCTGATGGAGCGCAACGCCGCCGTGCCGGCCGACCGCATCGACGACGTCGCCATCGCCGCGACCTCGCAGACCGGCGACCAGGGTCTGACCCTCGGCCGGTCGGTCGCCATCCTCGCCGGGCTTCCGCAGACGGTTCCCGGCCTCGCCGTCGAGCGCATGTGCGCCGGCGCGATGACCAGCGTCACCACGATGGCGGCGTCGATCGGCGTGGGCATGTACGACTTCGCCCTCGCAGGCGGAGTCGAGCACATGGGCCACCACCCTATCGGCGGCAACGCCGACCCGAACCCGCGCTTCGTGGCAGAGAAGATGGTCGACCCCGGCGCCCTCAACATGGGCGTCACTGCAGAGCGCATCTTCGACCGCTTCCCGCACCTCACCAAGGAGCGCTCCGACCGCTTCGGCATGCTGAGCCAGCACAAGGTGCAGGCTGCGTACGACGCCGGCAAGATCCAGCCCGACCTGGTGTCGGTGGCGATCAAGGGCGCCGACGGCGCCTGGGGCCTCGCGACCGAGGATGAGGGTCGCCGCCCTCAGACCACCATGGAGGACCTCGCCGCGCTGAAGACGCCGTTCCGCCCGCACGGGCGCGTCACCGCCGGCACCTCCTCGCCCCTCACCGACGGCGCGACGATGTCGCTGCTGGCGGGCGGTGGAGCGGTGAAGGAGTTCGGGCTCACCCCGAAGATGAAGATGGTCTCGTTCGCCTTCGCCGGCGTGCAGCCCGAGATCATGGGCATCGGACCGATCCCGTCGACCGAGAAGGCCCTGAAGAAGGCCGGTCTGACGATCGACGACATCGGGCTCTTCGAGCTCAACGAGGCGTTCGCCATCCAGGTCATCTCGCTGCTCGACCACTTCGGAATCGCCGACGACGACCCGCGCGTCAACCAGTGGGGCGGTGCGATCGCGCTCGGACACCCCCTCGCGGCGTCCGGAGTCCGGCTGATGATTCAGCTCGCCGCGCAGTTCGCGGAGCGTCCCGACGTGCGCTACGGCCTCACCGCCATGTGCGTCGGCCTCGGCCAGGGCGGCTCGGTCGTCTGGGAGAACCCGTTCTACGACGGCAAGAAGAGGAAGTGACCGGCGATGGCTGACACGATCCACGAACAGTACGCCGGCGTCGATTTCACGCCGCTCTCCACGCTCACCGACGGTGAGGTGGTCACTCACTCCCCCGTGCGCGACATTCGCCTGGCCTCCGGCAAGGTGCTCGCCCTCATCACGCTCGACAACGGTCGCGACCACACCCGGCCCAACACGTTGGGCCCGGCGACCCTCACCGAACTCGGCGAGACCCTCGACACGCTGAGGGCCCGTGCCGCCGCCGGAGAGATCCACGCGGTCGGCATCACCGGCAAGCAGTACATCCTCGCTGCCGGAGCCGACCTCTCCGACATCAGCCGGGTGGGGTCGAAGGACAATGCTCGCCTGATCGCTCAGCTCGGCCACAAGGTGCTCGGCTCGCTGTCCGAGCTGGATGTTCCGACCTTCGCCTTCGTGAACGGTCTCGCGCTGGGCGGAGGGATGGAGATCGCACTGAACTCCACCTACCGCACTGTCGACGCATCGGCGGCGGCTCTCGCGCTGCCCGAGGTCTTCCTGGGCATCATCCCCGGCTGGGGCGGCGCCTACCTGGTGCCGAACCTGATCGGCATCGAGAAGGCCCTCGAGATCGTCATCTCGAACCCGCTCAGGCAGAACCGCATGCTCAAGCCGCAGCAGGCCTTCGAGCTCGGACTGATGGACGCCATCTTCCCGGCGGCGAACTTCCTCGAGAACTCCCTCGCCTGGGCGGACTCGGTGCTCGGCGGCAAGAAGGTCGAGCGCCGCAACGAACCGGGCAAGATCGAGCGCACGGTCAAGTGGCCGATCGCGATCAAGATGGCCCGAGGCATGCTCGAGTCGAAGATCGGCACCATGCCCCGCTCGCCCTACGTCGCACTCGAGCTGCTCGAGAAGGCCAGGAGCGGAACGAAGGCAGAGGGCTTCGCCCGCGAGGACGAGGCCCTCGCCGAGCTCGTGACCGGCGACCAGTTCGCGGCCTCGATGTACGCCTTCGACCTTGTGCAGAAGCGCGCGAAGCGCCCCGTCGGAGCCCCCGACAAGGCTCTTGCCAAGAAGGTCACGAAGGTCGGCATCATCGGCGCCGGCCTCATGGCCAGCCAGTTCGCGCTGCTGTTCGTGCGCAAGCTGCAGGTCCCCGTGCTGATCACGGACCTCGACCAGGCGCGCGTCGACAAGGGCGTGGCTTACATCCACGAGGAGATCGGCAAGCTCGAGGCCAAGGGACGTCTCGACGGCGACACCGCCAACAAGCTGCGCTCGCTCGTCACGGGAACAACCGACAAGACCCAGTACGCCGACTGCGACTTCGTCATCGAAGCGGTGTTCGAGGAGGTCGGCGTCAAGCAGCAGGTGTTCGGAGAGATCGAGAAGATCGTCGCCGACGATGCGATCCTCGCGACGAACACCTCATCGCTGTCGGTCGAGGAGATCGGGTCGAAGCTCGCTCACCCCGAGCGCCTCGTCGGCTTCCACTTCTTCAATCCGGTCGCGGTCATGCCGCTGATCGAGATCGTGAAGACCCCGCACACGGCCGACGCCGCTCTGTCGACGGCGTTCGTCGTCGCGAAGGGGCTCGGCAAGAACGCGGTGCTGACAGCCGACGCGCCGGGCTTCGTCGTGAACCGCCTGCTCGCGAAGGTCATGGGCGAGGCGGCGCGCGCCGTCTACGAGGGCACCCCCGTCGCGGACGTCGAGAAGGCCTTCGGTCCTCTCGGCCTGCCCATGGGCCCCTTCCAGCTCATCGACCTCGTCGGCTGGAAGGTCGCGGCGCACGTGCAGGACACGATGGTGCGTCACTTCCCCGACCGCTTCTACGCGAACGCGAACTTCCATGCTCTCGCCGAGCTGGACGAGGTCGTCGAGAAGGACAAGGGCGGTCGAGTCACCGGCTGGACCAAGAGCGCCGAGAAGGTTCTCAAGGGGCAGGTGGGCAGCGCACCGGCATCCGCCGCGACCATCCTGCAGCGTGTGCAGGACGGTCTCGCGCAGGAGATCCGTCTCATGCTCGACGAGGGCGTCGTGCCGGAGGTCGAGGACATCGACCTGTGCCTGATCCTCGGCGCCGGCTGGCCCTTCATCGACGGTGGTGCGTCGCCGTACCTCGACCGCGAGGGCGCGTCTGAGCGTGCGTTCGGCGGCACGTTCCACAATCCGCCGATCCGCGGAATCGCGCACAGCTGACGTTCGTGCAGAAAGGGGCCGCACCCTCGGGTGCGGCCCCTTTTCGCGCCGGTGCGGAACGCCGGGCCAACAGCGGATGAACAGCCGTCGCGATCGGCCCGATTACGGGTTCTGCGCGCCCGCAGAGCGGCACGATGGTGAGCATGGACATGATTCTCACGATGATGGGTGGGAAGGGCATGTCGGGCCTGCTGAAGACGGGCACGGCGATCCTCACCGTCCTGCTGGTGGTGCCTGCTCTCCTGCGGCTGTTCGTCGTGACGGTCGACGAGGGCTGGGCCGCGATCCGCACCCGCAACGGCAAGCCGATCATCCGCAATCGCCCGCAGCGGCGTCCCTCGCGAGGCGGCGGGGCCGTCGGAGAGGTCGTCGTGCTGCATCCTGGCACTCACGGCGCGTTCCCCCTGTTCTACTGGTACAAGCTCGTCGACGTGCGCTGCCGAGCCACGGATCTGCCGGTTCGCGAGATGACCGGCGCGAACGGCCGACAGCATCGCGTGCACGCCTCGTTCGAATGGCGTCCGATACCCACCGGCCGCGACCTACGGGTCTTCGAGCTCGACGTGGTCAACGTGAAGGAGCGCGCGTCGAACATGGTGGGTGCAGCGCTTCGAGACATCGTCCGAGGAATCGATGCGGTCGAGCTGCCGCACAACGACGAGCTGAGCACTCGCGTGCTGTCAGCGTGCTCTGCAGACGTGCGCGAAGCCTGCGGCGTCGAGATCGTCCGAGTGATGATCACGGGCGATGCGCTGACGGACGGCTATCTCCTCGCGGGAGCACTGCGTGAGGGCGACCGTGCATCGTCCGGCGTCGCCGCTCTGCATGCGCTGAACTGAGTGGGCCTCATCTCGCCGGCACCATGACCGCGAGGGCGTGCGGCAGGATCCCGATCTCGCACTCCCCCATCCCGACTCGCTCGCCGTCTGCATAGACCGTCAGGTCAGGCGCCGACAGGTGCACTCGCCGGCAGCGCACGTGAATCACTTCGGGGCGGCTGAGGTGGACGCCACGCAGCAGCAGCGGGAAGAGCCTGAGCAGCCTGGTTCTGCTGAGCCGTGCGACGTGAACCGCGTCGAGCACCCCGTCATCCGCACGTGCGCCTGCGCACATCGGCATCCCACCGCCGTAGCTCGAGGTGTTGCCTACGGCGAACAGCGTTCCGGGCAGGCTCACCGGCCGGTCGCCGTCGATCGCGATCAGAAAGCGGGTGGGCCTCAGCCGCAGAAGCTCGATCGCCAGCGCGAGGTGATACCGCAGACGACCGCCCGGCCACCGGAGCCGGTTGGTGCGCTCGCTCACCTTCGCGTCGAAACCCATCGCCGCCACGGTGAGGAACACGCGCGTGCGACCATGTGACGTCACCGTACCCAGATCGATCGGCCGCCGGATGCCCGTGAGCACCGCCATCGCGGCATCCGGCGGCTGCACGTCGGCGATGCCGAGAGACCGGGCGAAGTCGTCGCCCGTCCCGGCCGGAACGACCGCGACAGGCAGAGCCGCGTCCGCCACCAGGTCGGCGATGCCGGCGAGGGTGCCGTCGCCTCCGACCACCACGACGCCGTCCCACTGCTGCGCCAGCGCCTCGATCACCAGACCGCGTGCACGATCGGAGGTCTCGCTGATCACCGCATGTACGAACGCACCGCACGAGCGCAGCGCCTCAGCGGCGCGATCGCCTGCCTGCGCTCCTCGACCTCTCCCCGAGTGCGGGTTGATCACGAGCAGGAGGCGGGGCGCGGTCCTGCCCACTGCAGCGGCTCTCAGCGACTCTCGTGCACCGGGAGCTCGATCGCTCCGGTCTGCCCGGGCGCCTTCGCCACCGGGATGCGCGTGCCGCCCACCTGGGCCACGATGTCGGCCGTGATCTTCTCGACCGTGAGCCCGGCATCCTCCAGGATCTGCTCGCGCGAGGCGTGCTCGATGAACCGGTCCGGCACGCCGAGCTCATCGACGCCCGTGTCGATGCCGGCCTCGCGAAGCACCTGGCGCACCCGAGTGCCGATTCCGCCCACGCGGATGCCGTCCTCGATCGTGATGACAAGGCGATGGCGAGCGGCGAGCGAGACCACCGAGGGCTGCACGGGCACGGCCCACCGGGGGTCGATGACGGTCGCACCGATGCCCCGCTCACGCAGGCGCTGAGCGATCTCGACCGCCATCTCGGCGAATGAGCCGATGGCGACGATCAGCACGTCCTCGTCTTCGCCGCGGGCGAGCACGTCCGTGCCGTCGGACAGACGCTCCACGGCGGTGATCGTGTCGGGGACCTCGCCCTTCGGGTAGCGGATGACCGTCGGTGCGTCGTCGATCGCGACCGCCTCGGTCAGCGCCTCGTGCAGACGTTCGGCGTCGCGGGGTGCTGCGATGCGGATACCAGGGACCATCTGCAGCATGGCGAGGTCCCATACGCCGTGGTGGCTCGGGCCATCCGGCCCGGTCACGCCGGCACGGTCGAGCACGAAGGTCACGCCGGCGCAGTGCAGCGCGACGTCCATCAGCACCTGGTCGAATGCGCGGTTCATGAACGTCGCGTAGATCGCGACGACGGGGTGCAGACCGCCGAATGCGAGGCCGGCGGCTGAGGCGACGGCGTGCTGCTCGGCGATGCCGACGTCGTACACGCGGTCGGGGTAGCGCTCTGCGAATGCCGCGAGTCCGGTCGGTCGCAGCATGGCGGCCGTCATGGCGATCACCTTGCTGTCGCGCCCGCCGATCTCGACGAGCGCGTCGGAGAACACCGAGGTCCACGAGGTTCCGGACGATGACGAGAGTGCGCCGCCCGTCTTCGGGTCGATGCGACCGACGGCATGGAACTGGTCGGCGACATCGTCGAGCGCGGGCTGGTAGCCACGGCCCTTCTCGGTGATGGCGTGCACGATGACCGGCGCACCGTAGTCCTTGGCGAACTGCAGGGTCTCGATCAGCGCACCGACGTCGTGGCCGTCCACCGGGCCGAGGTACTTGATGTCGAGATTGGAATACAGCGCCACGTTGTTCGTGAATCGCGACAGGAATCCGTGGGTGCCGCCCCGAACGCCGCGGAACACGGCACGCCCGAGCGGCCCGAACGCCCGGAAGAGCCGGTCGGACTTGCGGTGCATCTCTCGGTACACGCCTGCGGTGCGCACGCGGTTGAGGTAGCGCGACATGCCGCCGATCGTCGGCGCGTACGACCGCCCGTTGTCGTTCACGACGATCACGAGGTTGCGCTCGTTGTCGTCGCTGATGTTGTTGAGCGCCTCCCAGGTCATCCCTCCCGTGAGGGCGCCGTCGCCGACGACCGCGACGACATGACGGTCACTGCGGCCGGTCGCCGTGAGGGCGCGGGAGACGCCGTCCGCCCAGCTGAGCGAGCTCGACGCGTGCGACGACTCGACGACGTCATGAACGCTCTCAGAGCGCTGCGGGTAGCCGGCGAGCCCGCCCCGCGAGCGGAGGTTCGAGAAGTCCTGACGACCGGTCAGCAGCTTGTGCACATACGACTGGTGACCGGTGTCGAAGATGATCGGGTCTTCTGGCGAAGAGAACACCCGGTGCAGAGCGATCGTCAGCTCGACGACGCCGAGGTTCGGCCCGAGGTGCCCGCCCGTGCGTGCAACGTTCTCGATGAGGAAGGCCCTGACCTCGGCCGCCAGCTCGACCAGTTCATCGTCGGAGAGGCGATCGAGGTCTCGGGGGCCGCTGATGCTCGGCAGGATCGGCATGGACGTCCTTCCGCGTCATGGGGCGCTCGTCGGAGACGACGTGCGCATCAGAACATTCTAACCGGGGATGCGACAGGGGCCCGGATGCAGACACATCCGGGCCCCTGTCGTGGAGGGATCAGACGAGCGAACGCAGCACGTACTGCAGGATGCCGCCGTTGCGGTAGTAGTCGGCCTCACCGGGGGTGTCGATACGGACGACCGCGTCGAAGGTGATGGGCTCCCGAC
>Ga0308158_10003311_pt1 | contig 14314 bp, 15 predicted proteins | sample PhyBR2_FD_201038 | JGI IMG/M metagenome (GOLD analysis project Ga0308158, IMG submission 201038) | Phyllosphere microbial communities from UC Gill Tract Community Farm, Albany, California, United States - DLSLB.R2 | ecosystem: Host-associated > Plants > Phyllosphere > Unclassified | place: USA... | reverse complement strand
GCGCCATATAGACCCCACAAAACAAAACTGTCAACGCAGTTTCTCAAAAAAATAGGAATTTTCTTTCCACAGCCAATATGGTCCTTTTTAACCGAATTTCAACCGGGAAAAACTGCCGAGTCGAACAGTTGCGACAATTCCATGACAGTTGGCATGACAATGGGATGAATGAACATGAAGCCTATGCCTTATATTCTGGCAGTCGATGGCGGCGGCACCGGATGCCGGGCCCTGCTTGCCGACCGCAATGGTGCCGGCATGGGCCGGGGGACAAGCGTAATTAACCGGTGGCGGAAAAACTTGTTGTAGCCGTTATAATAGACACTTTTCCCGACGTCCGGGCAATAAAGAGCATGAAGACAATAAGGTGTCATAAGGCATCGCTCGACCGGTTGATGAAGCGCTACAATCTTTCGGTTCCATTTTGCGAACATTTATCGCCATCTACCAGACCAGGCGTTATTTTTTTAGTGAATATCCTGACAGGTTGCTAAAATTCATCCATTATATCAAGTTTAAATAGCAAATAAAAGATTGTTTTAATATAAATTAGGATATTATTATGCCAGCAATTGAGAAAGATTTCAGACATATTAAGGTTGTTTCATACCGTAGTTTTATTCATCTAGCTATTTCAACAGAAGACCTTAATTTTAGATTTAGAAATGTTTACGATCGAGCAGACATGGATGACTTTGATAAAAATGTTATAGAATTGGCACTCACTGCTATTGCACAGAGAGGTAAGCTTTATCTCGGCGGATCTTATGAGGGCGATGGCGACCATAATGGACCTCTCGAGATAATGCTGGCAGTTGCCAGCACAAACAACAATATCTGATATCATCTCCGGCGACGAGCCGAAGTATATCGCGCACGGAACTTATTTAGCCCAGTGTCCAAGCAAGCAGATTTCCTGCCCTGACGTACATGATCTTTGATGACGTTATGGCAGCGGAGGCGGTCGGCGTATTCCGATCGCCTCTGGAATGCAGGCAGGTCGTGCACGGAATCGCGTGCGGATTGCTGGCGATACCGATATCGCCAGCATCCGGAGCGCTTAATCCATGAACCCTATGCCGTCCCCAGAGATGTATTGCGAAAAGCGGGTAAATAATTCCGCTTAAAACCTCTGCATCAATTCACGCGCGGCAAGCTCGCTGCGTTTCAGGTCTTTATAGATAGCGCGTTTGGCAGCATGGAACTGGCTAACCAGATCTTCCTGCGGCTCAATCGTTTCAGCAATGGCGCTCATGCTGGCTGCAATTTGCGCGAGGTCGCTTTTCTCAAATGCGCTCGCACCTGCAATGCCGGAGCCGAGCAGAACTGGTTCTGCAGAAGACGGCAAGGCCACATCCAGTCCTGTCGCATCGGCCAATATCCGGCGCATCAGCGGGCTGCGCGCAGCACCGCCACTGACGATTATCGTACGGATCGGAATATCTTTGGCAGTCAGTGCGTCAAGAATATCTGCTGTGCCGTAAGCCAGACCACAAAGACCTGCGACGAACAGACAAACCAGATTTTCGCGCGATGCATCAAGCTTGATACCCATAATGGTGCCCGTCGCATCGGGATCTGCGTCTGGCGCACGATTGCCCAAAAACTCCGGCACAACGTGAAGTCCCGTTGCCAGAAGCGCTGCCTTTGAAAGTTCTCCCGCAGCATCGATGGCAAGCTGTTCAAGATAATCGAGCAGCGACAGGCCTTGTGCTACAGCTTCCTTCTCGGCTTCTGCCTTATACGGATGCATACCCACCAGATAGTCGGTCGCCGCCCCGAATGCCGACTGCCCGCCTTCGTTGAGCCAAAGGCCCGGCATCATCGCACCCCAAGAAGGCCCCCAGACACCGTCCACAAAGGCTGGCTTCTCGGTAACACTCATCGTGCAGGCGGAGGTGCCGATAATCAGTGCCAGTCGCGAACGCATATCGACAATGCTATCACCATCCGCGCTGCCTGCAATGGTGCCGACACCACCGGCATGGGCATCGATGAGAGAGGCACCCACAGCCGTACCAGCAAGCAGTCCAAGTTCCTGTGCAGCCTGTTCCGTCAGGCCTTGTCCCAGAGGGGTGGCAATATCTACGATGTCAGTTCCTATGCGGGTAAAACCTTCATCGGCCAGCACACCGAGGCCGATGGCGCGGAAATAGTCTTCATCCCAACGCTTTTCATGGCCAAGATAGGTCCATTTGCAAACCACTGTGCACAACGAGCGCGAATGGCTACCGGTCGCGCGATAGGTCAGATAATCAGGCAAATCGAAGAAAACACCGGCGGCATTGAAGGTCTCAGGGTTATTTTCCTTCAACCAGAGCAGCTTCGGCGTTTCCATTTCTGGCGAAATGCGGCCACCTACATATTTCAAAACGGGATGGGCCGTCGCGTTGATGCGCTCGGCTTGTTCACGGGCACGATGATCCATCCAGACGATGATATTTCGTTCCGTGTCTCCAGCAGGGCTCGCGGGCAATGGTTTGCCCTCTTTGTCGAGAATAACCAGCGAACAGGTGGCATCAAAGCCAATGCCTTTGACGGATTCCGGGGCAACTTTCGCCTGTTTCAGCGCTGCCGCCACAGAGTTGCAAACAGCCTGCCAGATATCTTCCGAGGATTGCTCGACGATGTCCGAGCCCTGCTTCCACATGCGGATGTTTTGCTTCGCACTCGCAAGCAGTTCTCCATCGCGTGTAAACAGCCCTGCCCGTGCGCTACCCGTGCCAACATCAACACCCAGAAATACGTCCATCTTTACGCCTCCCATGCTTGCATGACGCGCCAAAATCAGCGCACCATGCAGCGTCTTGGCTACAACATCGGCCAGAAAATCGGAACCGGTTTTTTTGCTGTTTTATTGCAATGGAGAACCGCGCGCACGCGTCCCGCAAAGATGAACCTCAATGCCCAGCTGATGCGCGAGACTTGCCTTGGCCAGCATCGCATCATCCGCGGCAGATGCGTCACTGGCATAGACCACCTGAATGTGGTTGGCCTTGTGACGTGCCATCATCTGATCGCGGGTTACGCCATAAAGCACGCCATGCATCATCGGCCATTCGCGATTGGTAAGGTTCCAGCGCCTTTCGGTCTCTTCCGAAGAGAGCGTCACCGCTTTTCCGCGCCCAATATCCATTTTAAGACGCCCATCTTCAACATAGATACGCGACCATATGAGTTCGCCCGGCCTGGCAATGCCGCGCAGAGTGCCACCACCTTTGGCGAAAAACATCGGTGGCTGCCGCACAGAATCCGAGCCGCGATAACCGCCTTCATGATGCGCCGGCGGTGCCGCACCAGAAATCTCGAACACCCAGACATAATCGTCCGTCGTGCCACCGCGATCCGCATCGCCCCAGCGCAGATCATGGAGTGTCGTTTCGACAGGTTCCCCAAGAGCGCGATGCAGATGATTGATCATCAAAGCATCAAGACCGGCGCATTCATCCACCTCATTGAAGTGGACAACGGCCTTGCCGTCACGGATGATCTGCCCTTCCGCATTGCGTACCGGCGGGCGATCCTCATTGTTGAGCAACCCTTCAACGAGATCGGACGCGGGAAGGAGGTCTTTCAACCCTTGCTGATACTGAATGCCGATTGTTTCGCACCCAAACTGCTCTGCCATGCGCACAGCCGCGATATAGGTCTGGCATTGACCAATCACCTGCGCTTCCGTCAATTCCTGTGCCTCGTCTTTGCCAAGATGAAAGGTCATCCCGGCATCGAGCAGCCATTGATAGACCTGGCGGGCATCCTCCTGCGAAACATTGATTGCCGCATGATAGAGAGCTGATTGCGAAAGGCGCTCTTTGAAAACGCCCAATGGAAACAACAATTCATCGGGAATGATTGCATTATACATTCCCATGCAGCCCTCATCGAAAATACCCATAATGGATCGATTGACGACGAGGTCTCTGGCGATGTGCGAAGCCTGTTCGACAAGATGTGGCGGCACAATCGCATTATCAAACGGCTTCACATGAGACGTATCGTGTGTGGCTATCTTGCCGGTTTTCAACCACTCATCGAGCTTGTCAAGAAACCACTGATCCGTGAAATCCTCACTCCACAGCGATGCATATTCAACACCCGCCTTGGTCAGCGATCCGTTGAGATTGAGCAGTCCAACCAAGCCGGGATAGGTTCCCGACCAGTTGGCAACTGTCAGGATCGGCCCGCGATGCGCAATCAAACCGGCAAGAATGTTCTGCGAATATTGCCAGACTGCCTCGGCGACAATCAGCGGCGCATCGCGGTCGATCTTTGAGAAGACCTCAATGCCCTGCTTTTGCGTTGCGATGAAACCGTGGCCGGTTTTTGGATCAACGCCATGTCCACGCGACGCTTTCCGGCTCAGTTTTTCGATTGCCGCGATCAGGCGGCTTTCCATATTGGCCTGTTCGGGCCAGCATTGAATATTTGCGCTTTCACGCAAGTCACCGTTGGCGACAAGGATGATATCCTGCATGTGGTCTCCTCCTCTGGAACCGATGCTTTGTCCTCAACAAGCAGTTCAACTGCTGATCAGACAGGACCGGTTGATCCCAAAGGCCAGACGCTCTGCAGTTTCTCACCAGACAAAATGCGTTCACGGCATTGAATTTCGCCATCGCCATTGGCGTCTGCATCGTCCGCTATAACGGCAACCAGTTCTTCCGGAATAACTACGACACCGGAGATATCAGCGAAGATAACATCGCCGGGCCGCACGCGAACGCCATTGATGTTCAGTTCAACCTGCGACTTCGTGGGTTCCATTCGTCCCGATACGCCGACCGGACTTACCCCGCGCGCAAACAGCGGGTAGTCGAGCTTCTTCACTTCGGCGATGTCGCGCACCGTGCCATTGACGATTGTGGCGGCAGCACCGGCGGTCTTCGCACCCGTCGACATCAACTCGCCCGTGCCCGAACCTTCGGCACAAGAGGAATCCACCAGCAAAATGCCACCATCAACGACAGTATCAATCGTGCCATGATAGACGTCCTGCGGTTGGCCAGTCCTTGTGCTCTTTTCATAAAGAACGGTGTGGACGGGACCGCAAATAACCTGACCTGGCTTCAACACACTTTGCAGGCTGATACCCTGAAGAAAGCCATAGAAACCGTGCTTGTCCATGACGTCCTGAATGTCGCCGGAGTACCAGCGCGAAAGACGCTTGATGGCATCCCAGCTGACGCGCGAATAATCATAGCTGCTCATTGTTTCGTTCTTCCGTTTTAGCCCGTTTCAGGCCTGTTTCTGGATTGTCTGATCGCCTGTTCGAGATAAGCCGTGCTGTTGGTGATGTGTTCGCGCATTGCGTCGCGCGCGTCACCGGCTTTACCTGCTGCAATCAGCCCGTAAATGTTTTCATGTTCTGCAAGCCCCGCACTCAACTTCTTGCGCGGGACCCGGCTTGAAACCTTGATCACTTCCGAAATCAGCGAGTGCAGGTTTGCATGTAGGGAAGACAGAATTTCGTTGCCCAAAGACTGAACCAGCGCCCTATGGAAGGCCGCATCACCCTCGGCGAAGCGGGAAAAATCATTATCCCCGGCAGACTGACGCATGACATTGAGTGCTGCCGTGACGCCATCACGCAACTGCCCCTCACCCGATGCGAGACGCCCAGCCACATCCACTTCGATCAGACGACGGACATCCATCGCCTGAACGAGATAGGACGCATCACGCGCAAAGAGTGATCCGACAGACGAGACGAGCGAATCCATGAATTCGCCCACATCATCCCGCACCACCTCGGCTCGCTCACCATGCTTGCGGCGCACAAGACCTTTGGTCTCAAGAACCTGCATGGCTTCGCGAACAGATCGCGTGCTGACACCGAATGTCCTGCCAATTTCCGCTTCCGACGGAAGGCGTTCTCCGACTTGAAGTTCTCCGGACAGAATGCGAGCCTCGATCGTTGCAACAATATGCATATGCAGCTTGCCGCGATCGACTTGTGGGGAGACCGAACCTATCACCATTTTACAGCTCCGAAGCCCGAAAGAAGGCACTTCTTTCTAAATTAGAGTTATGACATATGTCATATGTAAAATCGCATTATATGTCAAGTTTTCAACATACTGGCAAGGGAATCCGGCTCCCATTCAGTCAGGGAAAACCTCAACAATTACCACGCGGTAAAGCCGCCATCGACCACAACGTTGGAGCCTGTCATGTAAGATGAAGCATCGGATGCGAGGAAGCGGATAATGCCGTTATACTCGTCGATCTCAGCCTGACGGCGCATTGGCACACGGTCAAGAAATGCATCGATGAATTCCTTATCGAAGCTTGCCGTCTTCACACCGCCGAACGAAATCAGGTTCACACGAACCTTCTTCTCACCCCAATAGGTGCCGAGATAGCGCGTGAGATTGATCAGGCCCGACTTGGAAGCCGCATAGGAAATCGCCTTGATGAAGGGAACGCCGTCACGCTTTTCACGATAAGCGTAAAGTGCCTGATTGGGTGAAACCAGACCATAGATCGAACCGACATTGATAATCGAACCGCGACCCTCAGATGCCATATGGCTGCCGATAACCTGGCTCGTCAGCATAACGCCTGTAAGATTGGTATCGATGATGTCATCCCAGAATTTCTGCGGATAAACCTCGAATGGCGCATTCTGTTCTGCTGAACCATCCGGCTTTGAATCGATGCCCGCATTGTTGACGAGCACATGGGGCACGCCCCAATCGGCGATCAGTTGCTTGGTCGCAGCTTCCAGTGCAGCCTTGTCGGTGACGCTTGCCTCATAGACGCGGATGCGGTCTTCAAGTCCGGGAAACTTTTCCGCAATCTGCTCACGAGTGAACGGGCGGCGGCTGAAGATCGCCACTTTTGCACCGGCCTCGGCCAGCGACTTGGAAAATTGCGTTCCCAGCTGACCCAGTCCGCCTGTCACAACCGCAACGCGGTCCTTGACGCTAAAAATATCAGTCATTGTCGTGTTCTCCTCGCAGATTTTATGCCTTGGCCGATGTGTCGATGGCTTCACGTGCGCGACGGTTTCCTTCATTGAGGAACATCACGTCATTGCCCATGATGATCATATCCACGCCCTTCTTCTTGAGCGCAGTCACGCTTTCAGCGACCGGTGGAATGCATGGCGCCATAACCTTGATGTCGCGCGCATGGCACTTCTCGATAAGCTCGCTCAGCTTCTCGTCGACTTCCGGATGCGACATCGAATAGTCGATGGAAATGCGGCGCGAGATTGAGTAATCGGCTGGGCCGAAATTGATGACATCAATGCCTTCGACGTCGAGAATTTCATCGATATTGTCAAAGAACTCGAAGCTCTCAGCCATCGGGATTACGAGCTTATTGGCGTTCTCGCGCTCCATATAGGACGACCATTGAAAGCCGGGTCCTGCAAAGCCTGCGGCACGGCAGGACGCATCACCACCACGCCGACCATAAGGCGGGAATTTAGCGGCGCGCACGATAGCGCGGGCCTGTTCTGCCGTATTGACCTGCGGAACGATAATACCGGTTGCGCCGATTTCCAGCGATTTGCGGATATCCCATTCATTGGTGCCACGGACGCGGACCAGCGGCGCAATGCCCGACAGAAGCGCTGCCATGACCAGCTTTTCCATGTGGGTATCGACATTGACCGGCGTATGTTCGGCATCGATGAATGCGAAATCCAGCCCCCAGTTGCCAGCAACTTCGATTGCTGTCGTCGAACCGGTGTAGAATGTCGTACCGAATGTCGCTTCACCGTTGCGTAGCTTTTCGGCCAGTTTCAGATTTTCAACTACAGGCACTGCTCTCTCCTTGAGTCAGTTGTTATGTGCGGAACTGCGAGAATGTCTCCCAAGAATGGGAACCGGTTTTGGATCACTTCACGTCGGAGGCAATGAAGGCCTGCAATTCCGGCGTTTTAGGATTTGCGAATAGGTCTTCGGAAAGGCCGGCCTCCCAGACTTTGCCGTCATGCATGAAAACAGTATGGGTCGCGACACGACGGGCAAAACCCATCTCATGCGTGACCAGCAGCATGGTCATGCCGGTTTTGGCGAGTTCGGCTATGGTTTTCAAAACCTCGCCGGTCAGCTCCGGATCAAGTGCCGAGGTCACTTCGTCAAACAGCATGACTTTGGGCTTCATCGCCAGCGAACGTGCAATCGCTGCGCGCTGCTGTTGCCCGCCAGACAGGGAATCCGGATAGGCGTTTTTCTTCTCAAGCAGGCCGACTTTCGACAGCACTTCATCAACGAGTGCATCCTGCTCCGCTTTGGGCACATTTTTGACGATACGTGGCGCCAGCTTGATATTTTCAGCGACCGTCAGATGGGGAAACAGATTATAGCTCTGGAACACCATGCCCACTTCCTTGCGCAAATCACGCAGGCGTTTGTTGGTGCCATCAAGCTTGTGTCCAACCACCTCAATCGAACCGGCGTTAAAAAGTTCAAGCCCATTGATGCAGCGGAGCATGGTGCTCTTGCCTGAACCGGACCGCCCGATCACCGCGACTGTTTCGCCCGGTTCGACCGAAAGGTTCACGCCTTTGAGAACAGGAAGAGATCCGAAAGATTTTTGCAGGTTATCAATGCGCAGCGCTGGCATTTTTCTGCTCCTTTAATTTCTCGCTCCACCACGACAACGGGTAGCAAAGGGCGAAATACATCACCGCAACCGTTAGAAAGACGTGGAAAGGCTGGAAGGTCATATTGTTGAGAAGCTGTCCGGCACGGGTGAGTTCGACAAAGCCGATCAGGGCCGTTACCGAGGTATTTTTGATCACCTGCACCATGAAACCGACTGTTGGCCCGCGTGCGATCCGGAAAGCTTGCGGCAGGATCACATAACGCAGTGTTTGTGGTCCGCTGAGCGCGAGTGAATCCGAGGCTTCCCACTGGGCCCGCGGAATGGATTCAATACAACCGCGCCAGATATCCGCCAGAAAGGCTGTCGTATAAATCGTCAGCGAGATCGCTGCGGCAGCCAATGGCGGGAAGTAGAATCCCAGAAAGCTCAAACCATAGAACGACAGAAACAACAGGATCAGAAGCGGCGTGGCCTGCACGAGCTGGATATAGCCCATGATGATCCAGCGCAGCCATTTCGGCCCTAGTGAGCGACCAAGAGCAAACAGCAATCCGAGAAAACCACCACAGACAAAAGTGATAAGCGAAAGACCGACCGTCCACCAAAGGCCCTGGATCAGAAACTGTATGCTTGTCCATCCGAATGACTGGATCATGGCTTTTGCTCCTGTACGTCGAGCATCAATGCAGCCGTCTCGTTGCTGACATCCACGCGGCGGCGGAACAGCCAAAGGCCAAACAGCATGTAGATGAAGCGGAAGAAGAAGGTGATGCAGATATAAATGGCAGCCACGATCAGGAAGGTTTCAAGACTTCTGAAGGTCTGAGACTCGATGGTCCCCGCCGCCATGGTGAGTTCCTTCGCCGAAACGGCAGACACAATTGAAGTGCCCAGCAAAGTCAGCGTCAGCTGCCCCGTCAGCGCCGGATAGACAACCTGCAAGGCCGGAACCAAAACCACATAACGCATGACCTGAAGCCGCGACAGACCAAGTGCCAGTCCGGCCTGGATCTGGGTCTTCGGAATGGCAACCAGACCAGCGCGGAATATCTCCGCTGAATAGGCACCAAGATTAAGCGACACCGCAAAAATCGCAGCCTGATTGGCGTCGAGCTTGATCCCGGTATAGGGCAAACCGAAATAAATCAGGAAGAGTTGCACCAGAAGCGGCGTGTTGCGGAATGCTTCAACATAGACCGCACCGATATTCCTGCCCCAACGCGGACCATTGAACCGCACCAGAGCAACGGCAAGACCGATCGTCAGACCGATGGCGATCGCCTCCGCAGACAGAATTACCGTGTTGATTGTTCCGGTTACAAGTTCCGGAGCCCGGGCTAAGACCGGAGCAAAGTCCATCACATAGGCCATTGTGTTGATCTTTCAGAGTTAACAGCGGCGCAGGATCGAGATTGCGAATGCCGTAACACTTTAATTTTTATGCATATTCTTTCGCCAGGCAGAGTCTTGCACAAAGAACCTGGCATGAAGAACGGGCAGTCGCATACATTTCGGCATGCGACGCCGATCAGACAGAAAAGGCTTAGAAGGTCGGGAGTTTTCCACCCGGAATAGGGCCACCAATCCACTTTTGATGAAGCTCATTCAGACGGCCGGTCACTTCCTGATAGTAGATGAAATTGTTCAGCCACTGATGAAGCTCAAATGCATCTTTGCGCGTGGCCATAGACCAATAGAGCGTAAAGATCGGCACATCCTTCTTGATTTCAAGATTAGTGAGGCTCCGCTTTTTGATGATGTCTTCAGCAACCGTGGCAACCGCTGCCGTGGCATCCACCTGCCCTGAAATCAGAGCCTGCATCGCAAGCGCATCGTCATCGAAACGGACAACTTCCAGCCCTTCAATGCCATAACCGCTTACCGCAACATCCTGCGTGCTTCCCTTCGGCACCGAGATGCGCTTGCCAGCGAGATCCTGCAAGGATTCAACCTTCAAGTCTTTGGCAGCGATGAAGCGCATTTCATAAGCGCCATAAGGGTTGGTCATCAGAAAGGTTTTGGCGCGTTCCGGCGTTGCCGTCATCTGCGCAATCAGAAAGTCTACACGACCGGACTCAAGCGCTGCCGAGCGCGAGGCATTGTTTACCGGCACCACTTCCAGATTAACGCCGAGCGCCTTTGCGGCATCACGTGCGACTTCGACAAGAAACCCGTCGGTTTTGCCGCTTGCATCAACCGTGTCGTAAGGCGGAATGCCTGTCAGCACGCCGACCGTGACAGTTCCTTTTCCGGTAATGTCAGACAAAGATTGCGCCATGACTGATGATGCACCAGCGCACAAGGCAGAAGCGAAAGTTGCAGCAAGCGCAAAACGCCTCAACAATTTCGAGATCATGATTTCCTCCAGCTTTTTCTGCCCAAGCGCCGTCCCATGGCACTTCGACATTTCCTCCCGCAGTGCCTCTTATTCTGCCCTGATCCTCATCAGGCTGACACAGCATCTGTCATATGACTTATGTCATAAGTTGAGTCAAGCTTCTTTCCGTGTTTTTGCGCGAGAAAGAAACGGCGCTGGCTCATCCAGAAGAGGTATAGTGTGAGAATCTGGGCGTAAAAAATCCGGCCTCTCCATCAGATGGAGCCGGAATTAATCATAATAATATCAACTCTTTATCGACAATCGTAGCGCATCTCAGGCGCAAGAAAGCACCATCAAAAGCTTCAGATTCTCTCTATAAAACAACCTAGCGGAGTGCTTCAAGTTCTGCGATGCGTGCAGCACTATCCTGCTCCAAAGCCCGCGTCATTTCGCGGATAATGGTTTCAGCCAGCACGAAAAGTGCAGCCGATGAGTCCCATGCGGAAGGTACGGTAATACGACCTGCCAATACGTGACGCGCCACGCGCGCGATGGGTGAAAGCCACTGATCCGTAATCAGGACAACTTCAACGCCTCGCCCCTTTGCTTTCTCGGCAAGCTTCAACAGACTGTCCTGATAACGGCGAATATCGAAGACGACCAGAACATCCCTTTTGCCCATATCCAGCAAGCGATCTCGCCACACACTTTCCTGTCCGCCCAGATGAAACACATGCGGGCGAATGATCGACATATGCGCCGCCATATATTGTGCAATCGGGTCGGTGAAACGTCCGCCGATCAGATAAACATTCCCCTTGGAATTGCTGAGTGCCGAAACCACCTGTCGCAATTGCTTCTCGCCCAGATGACGGAAGGTCTCGCGGATATTCTCCAGCGTATGCTCCACTGCCGGATAAGCCGCATCCCTGCCCTTTTCGGGGTGCTCGTTGCGGTGATGCGGTGACTGCAGCTGAGCTGCCAGCTCGTCCTGCAACCGGGCCTGAAAATCGGGGTAGTTCTGAAAGCCGAGGCGGTTGACGAACCGCAGTATCGTGGGCGAACTGACACCTGCCTGTGCGGAAAACTCGGCCACAGTCTTAAGCCCCAGCATGGGATAATTCGCAATCAACGTCTGCGCCGCACTGCGTTCACCCGCAGGCATCGTATCAATACGCTCGTTAATCAGTTCCGCGACGCTCGTGCTCGTCATTGCGGCATTTTCCATTCTGGCAGCTCTTTTCAAATTTGGGCAAAATTGTGTTTGACAAATTATCATACGACGTATCAAATAATCCGCAATAGCGCACAAATGTAAAAAACGTAACATAAGTTACAGCGCGGGGAACAAGCAGAATGACGGACGAGCGAGATAATCGCGCGGCTACTGGAGCTATGTCTTTTGAGCCGTATTTTGTCATGAACGAAGAGGGGAAAAGCCCCTATCTCTTCGTTTGCGAGCACGCATCCAATTTCATACCGGATAGCTTCGACGGGCTTGGGCTCGACGCGGAAGCTCTCAAGGCGCATATCGCATGGGACCCCGGCGCGGTTGAGGTCGCACGGCATTTAAGCCGCGCCCTTGATGCCCCTCTTGTCGAAGCTCGCCTTTCGCGTCTGCTTATCGATTGCAACCGCCCCCTCGATGCGCGGGATCTTATTCCTGAGATTAGCGAAACGACAGTTGTTCCCGGCAATCACGAACTCGGCTCTCTGGAAAGAACCGCGCGGATTGATCTGTCGCACAGGCCGTTTCACCGCCGCATCGAAGAGGTCATCAATGCCCGCGCAGCGCGCGGTCAGGCATCATGGATAATTACGATCCATTCTTTCACACCGATCTATCGCGGTGTTTCGCGCCCCTGGCAGATCGGTATTATTCACGATCAGGATGACCGGATCGCAGCACCACTGATTGCTGCTTTAAAACAGGACGAGAACCTCAATGTCGGGGTGAACGAGCCATATTCGCCCGCAGACCGGGTTTATTACACGTTGGAGCGTCATGCGCGACCACGCAACACTCCGTGTGCGATGATTGAACTCCGCAATAACGAAATCACAAGCAAAGACACACAAGACGCCTGGGCAGCGCGACTTGCAACCATCTTCATGGATATTGCGAAGACGCTGGACCCTCAACTTCAACTCACCAGACCGAAGGCCTGAAGGAGCGGGAAATGCCGAAGCCGATCAGACTATTCGTCAAATATGTTGATGCGCTGAATTATTATGTCGGGCGCTTTGCCATGTACCTTTTTTTCGCACTTGGCGCCTGCCTTCTCTATTCAACCTTTTCGCGCGTTGTCCTGGGTGTGCCGGTAAACTGGGTGCTGGAAATGTCCCAGTTCCTTCTTTCTGCCTATTATCTGCTCGGCGGAGCCTATGCCATGCAGCAAGGCGCGCATGTGCGCATGGATCTGTTCTTTGATCGCCTGAGTCCGCGCAGGAAGGCGATCACCGATATGATCACCATCCTCTTCATCATCTTCTATCTGGGCGTGATGGTCATGGGCGGGATTTCTTCCACCAATTACGCCATCGTCTACAGCCAGAAGAATTATACAGCCTGGGCACCGGTTTTGTGGCCGATCAAGCTCATCATGACGCTGGGCATCTTCCTTCTGCTTCTTCAATGTGTGTCGAATTTCTTCAAGGACTGGGCCTCCTGGCGGGGGAAACCAATCGACACCATTGCGGGACCTGCCATTGAGGAAGGCCATCACATATGAGCTCGGAATTCATCACCCTTTTCATGTTCGCCACAATGATGGTGCTGCTGATGACAGGTCAGCGCGTCTTCGGTGTGATCGGATTTGTGGGCACCATCGCAGCACTTCTGCTCTGGGGCAAAGGCTCCTTCGAGATGCCCTACAATGCCACCTTCGCGGTGTTGAACTGGTATCCGCTTATAACCGTGCCGTTCTTTGTTTTCATGGGCTATATGCTGTCGGAATCCGGCATTGCCAGCAATCTCTATCGCATGTTCCATGTCTGGTTTGGAGGCATTCGCGGCGGTCTGGCATTGGGAACCATCGGCCTGATGGTCATCATTTCCTGCATGAATGGATTGAGCGTCGCGGGCATGGCAATTGGTGCAACCGTTGCGCTGCCGGAACTTCTCAAGCGCGGCTATAACAAGGTTATGGTGACAGGCGTCATTCAGGCAGGCAGCTCGCTCGGCATTCTGATCCCGCCAAGCGTCGTACTGGTACTTTACGCCATGATCGCCCGACAGCCGGTCCTGCAGCTCTGGTTGGCGGGTATTGGCCCCGGCTTGCTGATGGCTGCCCTCTTTTCAATCTATATTTATATACGCTGCCGCATAAACCCCGAACTTGGACCGACCTTGCCCAAGGAGGAGCTGGAACGGATTACATGGGGAGAGCGCATTTCCTCGCTTCAGGTGGGCCTGCTTCCGCTTGTCATCTTTGG
>Ga0308158_10003310_pt1 | contig 14316 bp, 12 predicted proteins | sample PhyBR2_FD_201038 | JGI IMG/M metagenome (GOLD analysis project Ga0308158, IMG submission 201038) | Phyllosphere microbial communities from UC Gill Tract Community Farm, Albany, California, United States - DLSLB.R2 | ecosystem: Host-associated > Plants > Phyllosphere > Unclassified | place: USA... | reverse complement strand
CATTATGCCGTCGTGCAATTGCCCGTCCTGCCGCTCGTCAAGCGCGGCTCGCGGCTCGTGTCGGGGCATTATGCCGATGAGTTCGCCGAAGCGCATATGAAGCAGCTGGTCATCCGTACCGCGCTCGGTGCGGGGATGCCGCTCGCGGGGACGGGGTGTGCGATGTCCACCGCGATTCTTGAAACCGTGGCGGCGACCCGCGACGGTGATCCGTTCGACGCCTCCAGCCTGACCGAGGATTATGAGTTATCACGAGCTCAAGATAAGCCCCATTATAGCGTCAAAAGTGTTATGCCGATCGAGAATAAAATCGGTTTGAAATCGGGGCGTTATCAACAATTATAATCAACATAATTATTGCATGGACCCCAGGTCCTTACCGAAAACTGGGTGTGAAGTGGCCTTTTGGCGGTGAAGTTGGTGCCTTTCAGTCAAAGCCCGAATCGCAACTGATGAGTTTTGGCGGCCAGACCTAGGGATGGCATGCCACCTGAAGGGCTGGTCGAGCAGAGACGGCACGTATCTCAATGCCGCCCAATGGATCGGTGAGGTTATCAAGGCAGTCCGACGTGAGTTGATCGAAAAGCCAGTTGTCCTAACCCTTACCGCGTCCAGCTTGCCCAGAAATCAAAGCCCCGGTCCCTGCCCCGAAGACCACGGCTGTGGGAGAAACGAAGGCTGACGCCAACTCTTCTACGACACACAACAAGCCACGTCAGCGCAGCGTCAAGGCTGCAGCCAAACGGCGATAAGGGCATAACTCGCTATGCCGCCTTGGCGTCAAAACAGTTTGGTTGTTACATCCGCATATTGATCCTTTTTGCTGGAAATGGTGGAGAGCCGCCTAACCGCTTTGGAGAAAGCGGAGGCGGTAGCGGCCGTTCATTCAGGGTCGGTCGGTAGGCAGCTATGCGCCCCAATTCCGATCATTAGGATCGCTGGCTCTGTAGGCCGAAAGCGGTCGCGACGTTCGATCAAAAGGTTGCCTTTCAAGGCATGAGGCGATCAGAGTGACTTTATGCCATTCGAGACTGACCAGCACCTGCGAAGCTATCTCGACGGCAATCAGCTCGCCCGCGAGCGCATGTGCCTTGCCATCCTCGCGACAGACCGACGGTTCATTGACGTCAGGCCGCGCCAGCCGGCCGGTGGTCCCGACGGCGGCCGCGACCTGGAGGCGAAGCTCTCGGCCGGCGGCCGCGCGTTCGGCGCGATAGGCTTCGTCAACCGCGCCAGCGACTCCGCGCCTGAGCGCCGTAAGATCAGGAAGAAGTTCGAGGCCGACGTTGCTGCGGCGCCGCTGGACCGGGCGGACGCGATGTTTGTGTTCATGACCAACGTCGCCCTAACCGCAGGCGACCGCGATGAGATGGAGCGCCACGCACGGGCGAATGGGTTCAGCGACTGCGACGTTATCGACCGCGAGCGGCTCCGCATCGCGCTGGATCAACCTTCCGGCTTCTTCATCCGCTTCGAGCACCTGCGGATACCGCTTTCCGAGGCCGAGCAGGCGAGCTTCCTCGCGCAGTACAGCGAAGGCATCCAAGCCGTGGTGACGACGGGGTTCCAGCGCGTCGACGAGGCGCTGGCGCGGCTCACCTTCCTGGCAGAGGCCGGGGATCTGCTAACCGGGCTGCACGTCCGCTTCGACCTGGATCGGACCTACCCCGCCAACGAGATCGGCCACTACCGAGCCTTCATGCTCGTCTATCTGACCGAGGTCACGAACGGGATCTGGGCGATACTGTTCGGCTCCTCCGACCTGTCGAACCGTTTCCGGGAGGCCACTGACACCCCGTTCACCCCTCAGGTTGCAGGCATCCGTCACGGCATCGCATTCGCCCAGTGGGAGAGGAGGTTCGACATGGAACGGCTGCGACGCGCGGAACTGGGGGCCGAGGGCGATAAGGGAGCCACCGATGGGGAAGGTGACGTCGATGGGCCGACGACCGAGCTGCCCGCGTTCGAGACCCATGGCGGCGGGAGCTCGGTCGGGATTGACGAGGTGGCCGGGATCACGATCAGCTACCGCAAGGAGCGGCACGGCGTCAGCTTCCCGCATGAGCGCGGGATCAAGTTGCGCGACCTGCAGGATGCGGACACACTGCCTTTCGTGAGCCGCTCGTTCGCAAGGAAGGTGCGCCGCATCAGGATCTTCGCGAATGGCTACGAACTCGACGATCTCGGGCCGGGTGACTTCTTCGTCGACGAGAGCAAGACCGGGCTCGACATCGACAACAGGTTCTCAGCCGACGAGTTGAAGGATCCCTGGGTGAGGCTGCGGCCCCGGCGATCCTCGGCGTACCAGTTCGACTTCTACCGCAAGACGCCGAGGCGCATGTTCAAATCGCCAGGATCGGGGTCAGAGCAGGGCGGCTGAAGGTGGGCGGAACGTCGGCTTTCGCCGGCGAGTCTCGCACGGTGCTTCGCAGTTTGGTGGTGCTGATGAGCGAACTTGGCAGGCGCGTCGAAGATCAGTCCATTCCGGTGGCGATTTTCACCCGTTACAATTGGCGCACGAAGATGTTGAGTGCCGAACTTCTCTGTGGCTAACTGAAGGTCTGACTGCGGAAATTAAACGATCGGGGCTCGACCATAGTAGCGTTGAATCAAATACCGGCGGATACCGTCGACCTTCACGGCACGCTTGAATTGATCGAGGAGCATTTCGCCGCGGTCGCCAAGGCGGTTGCGGAAGGCGAGTTCGCGCTATGGGTGGGTTCGGGGATTTCCCGGGAGAGGGCTCCCGACCTAGCCGTGTTGGCAGCGGACCTGATCGAGCATCTCCGCTCCGAACTCGATCCCACCGATGCTGGCGACCCATACCGCGCGACCCTTGAGCGAATCATGCGTGAACTGCTCGGGATGGACCAAGCAGCTGTGCAAGCACTGCCACTGGACGTCGCATTCAACGCCTGGCCCGATGCGCAGGCGATCGCGGAGGGCCTGCGCAACCGATATTCGGAGATGCTGAACCTTAGGGTGCCGGGAAAGGAAAAAGACTACCTTCTCTGGGCAGCGGTCGACGTCCGTGAAAAATATGGTTCGCTGAACGATCCCGACGTTGAGCACCTTTCCATCGCCCTGCTGGTGCTCGAAGGGGCTGTGACCGAGATCGCGTCCGGAAACTGGGACGGTCTCATCGAGGTAGCCGTTGATCGCCTGAGTGCTACTGGTCGCCAGGGCATCCTGCGCAAGGTCGTCAACCCGGACGATATCCGGGAGCCCGTCGCGGCCGCCACGCTACTGAAGTTTCATGGCTGCGCCGTTGCCTGCATGGCGGACCCCGATGCGTTCAGGCCGTTCCTCGTGGGCGCGGAACGCGACATCATCGACTGGCCGAACGTTGACGATCCGCTTCGGCGCGAGGTCGTGCGGATGGCTACAAACCGCCGGGCACTGGTCGTCGGGTTGTCACTCCAAGACGGCAACCTGAAGGACGTCTTCTCGAGGGCGAAGGCCGTGCATGCCTGGCATTGGCCGGTAGCACCGACGGCCCAGCCGCACGTCTTCTGCGAAGATCAGCTCGGTGGTCCGCAACGCACCGTGCTCGAGGTGATCTACGGCGACGACTTCGATGCGCACGAGCAGGAGATTCTTGCCGCCGCGTTGTTGCGAGCGAGGCCACGGACCGCTTTACCTGCGCTGGCATTCCACGTTGTCGCCGACAAGCTATGCGCGCTCGCCGAGCGGTGCACGGCGGGTCTGCAGCCCCAGGAGCGGGGGGACCTGCTCCTCGGAATCGAGCATCTGCGGGACCTTTCGGCGATGGGGGCACCGGCCGACCGGAAGCAGCTGGGCGTCTTCCTTACCACCGCCATCGCCGCCTGGAGCCGATCAGTGGCACTCTTCCGTAAGGGCGAGGTTCCGCCGGTCGGCTCCCAGACCTACGCGGGCATCAGTCCGCTTCGCAGGACCGCCATGATGGGTGACGGGAACCTAGCGCAGTCGGGCCTCGACGAGGCCGCCACCGCGTTGGCGCTGATCGGTCGTCTCGTAAAATCCGGGCAAGCCTCAGTGTTGACTACCGACGGAGGCGCTGCGGACGGCGCGCTCGTCGTCAAGGCGGCATACGACAATGCCACTGCGAAAAAGGTAACATTCGTAGGCGGCTCCGATGCGGTGCTGCAGCTCGCGGCCGACGGCGCGCTCGACGACAAGGACACCATCATCGTGCACAGCAACGAGGTTTATATGCGCACCGCGTTGCGCTCGCGACGGTCGCCAAGCGGAATCGCTTCGACCGGTGCGCGGCACGTCAGCGTTCGACAGCTGATCGGCGAAAGCGTAGACTTGGGCATGCTTGAGCAACGGTTCCTCGAGGAGGCTGCGCTGTGACAAGCGGCCCTGTGACGCGCGTCTGCGAACGTTTGGAGAAGGCTAACTACGAGCGCGTCGGCGGTCGGTTCAAGGTGGCGTCCGTTACGTTCGACTTCCCGGCGGTCTTCACTGGCAGGAAGGAACGCGGCTCCGACCTCGTCGTCGTCGTTGATACCGACGACAAGGAGGCGATCGGTGAGCGCGGGGTTCGGACGCGCCAGAGGCTGGAGGCGCTGACAATGGCGCTCGACGTCGCCAATTGGCGCGTGGTCGTGACGGCGATTCTCGTCGGCCCCCCGATACCGTCGGAGACCGTGGACGAGATGACGCGGTCGTGCCGGGTGCTCACCGTGTCGAAGGCCACACTGGATGGCGCCGATGGCGCGCCGCCGCTTGACGATCGCCTGCGGGTCCTGCTGCCGCTGGACGCCAGGCTTGGCGAGGACGCTTTGGTGGCTGATCCGCTCGGGCAGCTTGAGCGGCAAATGGAAGGCACCCCGGATGCCCGCCTCGCAGAGCAGCTGCTCGCGGCGTCGCTGCGTGGGGAGGACGAGGTCCGGCGCGTGCTTGCGCGCGCGATCGAGGCGGCGACGGCGCCAGGGCTCGCATCCGCATGACCGGGCCTCGCCTCAAATCGATCGCCATCGACGGGTTCCGTAGCATCAACGCGCCGTTGTCGCTGCGCCTCGATGCGCCGATGGTCCTGATCCACGGGCACAACGGCGCGGGCAAGACGAGCTTGCTGTCGGCACTCGAGCTTGCGCTCACGGGCTCGGTCCCATCGCTCGAGCGTGCCGACAAGAGCTATCGCAAGGAGCTCGCCAACTACACCACCGGCGAAGGTCTGATCAGCCTGCGCGTGGATGGCCTGGGTGACGAGTTCCGAGACACCGACATCCGGCTGGCCCGCGGAACGACGCGGACCCAGGGTGGGCTGAGCGAGCAGGCGGCACGCTTCTACAGTGAGCGGTGCTATCTGGCGCAGACCACATTGAGCCAGCTCCTTGCGATCTACGGTGGCGACGACGCAAGCATCGACACGCCGCTGTCCCAGTTCGCGGCGGAACTCTTGGGCCTTGATCGGCTCGACGCTCTGCAGCGCGGCTTACAGCCCGCCCGAGACGCCAGAAATCTCAGGCCGCTGGCGCCGACCTATCGGACGCTTGAGGACCGGCGCGAGGCCTTGGCGCGGTCCGTCGCGGAGGCCACTTTAGATCTTAAGCGGCTCGACGCGCGGATCGCGGATGCGCGGGAACGGCTGGATCGAATCCGGGCCGGAATGCTCGAGATCGGCGGTGAAGAGGGGCAGACTGCGGAGTCGACGAGATTGGCCGTCTCGGTGTTTGACGACCAAATCCGGCGCATCGAGGAGCTGACGCGCTCATCCGCCCGGATCCGAGCCGATCGCGCTGGCGCCGGCCGCGAGGAGGTCGTTGCCACGGCACGAAGGAGGGAAGCCGAAGCAGCGGACTGGCTTACGGCCAATTCCGACCGCATCCAGCGCCTTCTGCTTGCAGTGGTCAGTCACGTCCCGGATGTCCCGACCGGCATCACTGCAGATGTCGGCGCCGACATCGCCCGCCTGGCGAACCAGCTCAAGACGCTTTCGAACGCGGCAGCTGCGGCAGTCGCAAAGGCTAAGGATGCGGAGCGCCGGCTGAAGGAGCTGGATGACGAATTGGTTTCGGCGAAGACCACGACGGATGATCTCGACCGCGAGATATCCGAACTCGGGCGCCAGGCTCCCGATCTGGCGGCTGCGCTGTCGACCGTCATTCCGCACATCCATGGCGACGACTGCCCTGTGTGTGGGCGAGATTACGGGGAGGTCTCCGAGACGCCGCTCGCCGAAGCTGTGCGTAAGCGAATCCAGTTGATCACGTCCGCCGCCTCGCGTTTGGCGGAGGCTACGGGTCGGCGGACCTCGCTGACAGCAAGGATCGCCGAGATCGGTCGCGAACGTGAGCTGCTCGTTGCACAGCTGCCGAGCGAGAGTCGGCGGTTGGAGGATCAGGCAGCTGCAGCCGCGCTAACCGGATTGGTCGCGGAGGCGTCTGAGCTGCTTTCAATCGCGAGGGAGGGCGGATCCTTGCTTCGTCAGCAGGCGGAGGCTGTCAGACTGGCCGTGGGTTGGTCGCGTTCCGACGTCGAGGACGACCTGCTGTCCAAAGACGTCGCGGCGCTTGAGGATCAGCTGGGAATCGTGTCCGCACGGACGAATTCCTCGACTGACCGGCTGGCCTTTATGACCCGGGAATTGGGGGGACGACGCGCGCGCCTGACGGCCTGGATCGAGCAGGAAACCATAGCGTCGACTGTGCAGCGGGAGCTCACGTCTATGACTGCGGAGCGAGTCGAGCTCGATGCGAAGCTGCGGTCGCAGGTCTCGGCTAAAAAGCGTGCAGATGACGCCTTCCGCGCGACCACGGCGATCCGCCGCAGCGTCGGGAGGATCGCTGACGCGGCCGCCGAAGCTCGCACGAGGGTGGTCGCGGAGGTGTTCAACGACAAGCTGAACACGCTTTGGCGGGATCTCTTCGTGCGTCTGGCGCCTGACGAGGAGTTCGTCCCGGTGTTTGACGTGCCCGTCGGAAAGGGTGGCCGGATCCGGCCTGTCCTCCGCACGATGCACCGTTCCGGGAACGATGGCGGCTCTCCGGGCGTGATGCTCAGCTCCGGCAACCTCAATACCGCCGCGCTGACGCTTTTTCTGGCGCTCCACCTCTCGGTGCAGCCGAAACTGCCTTGGCTGGTCCTGGATGATCCCGTCCAGTCGATGGACGACGTCCACATCGCGCATTTCGCGGCGCTGCTGCGGACCCTGTCGAAGGAGCATGGGCGGCAGATCATCGTCGCGGTCCACGACAGAGCGCTGTTCGACTATCTCGCGCTCGAAATGAGCCCGGCGTTTCCGACCGACGAGTTGATCACGATCGAGCTGGAGCGGACCTCGGGCGGCAAGACGCGCTACAATACGGCCCGCCACGGATATCGCGAACGTCCAAAGATCGTCGCTGTCGCAGCCTGACGTCAGTCGAATCTGAAGCCGAACAATCCGCCTTGCTCGCCATCGTCCGATAGACGCGTGGATTAGCACACGCGCTTGCTTATCGGACGCGGCCGGCAGCGTCAGTCGGTCGAAGATGTCCGAGTTTATTGCAACGAGATACTGGCCGCCGATCCGGTCAGAGCTAGTCGCGCACCACTGCTAATGTCTGCTTCTGCCACTTCGATTGATCACAAGCCGCCAGTCTGCTTGCGGCCCAATTCCAGCTGCCCAGCAGCACGTGAACCAGCGGCCGCTTTCGGGGCGCGCTAAAGGCGCCGCGAAGGTCGCCAACTGGGTCTGCCTGACCGACAGCTGCCGGACGGCTCCCGACCCAGTTCCCGACGTTCAGCTTGACCGAGCGCTTTCCCGGAAGCGGCCATTTGTTCACCTCGCTTCCGGCGCGGACCGTGGTGACCGACATTGGGGACTTTTCTGTCAGGCGGCTCTCAGGAGTCCCGTAGCGTATAGCGGCCGTTCGCTCAGGCTCGCCTGATCGGCAGCAACGCGGGCTATCTGCCGACGCTCAGGTTTGCGATTCGAAGTACCTCAAGGAGCCATTTCAGCTAATTCAGCTCCATCTGCGCGCGTTTTCGCATCTGAGTGGACGATGCCAAATGCTTCAGACACTGATCCCAGAACCTCATCCGCGAGCAATGGATCAGCCTTGGCGATCGCCCGAGAGACCGCGACTGCTCCTACTTGGGAAGCGAAGGCGGCTATGGCGATCCGTCTCCGAGCTGGCGCGTCGATCGAAGTGTCGAGGGAGTTTTCCAGCACTTCAACCCAATGGGTGAAGGCTGACGCAAAGCTGGCGCTTGCCGCTTCGCCCTGGCGAGCCACCTCGCTGAACGATGCAACCATTGGGCAGCCTGTGCCCATATTCTCTCGCGATTGAATCGACAGGAAGGCCCCAAGATACTCCTCGAACGCGGGCTTCCGATCTCCGGCCCACTCGATCCGATCAACCATTGCACCAGCAAAACCGTGCGAGAAGGCTTCCGCGGCGAGCGCTTCTTTGGACTCGAAGTGGGCATACAGTGCTCCCTGGGTCAGCCCAGCTGCCTTTGCAATTTCGTTCACGCCGACTCCATCGACGCCGTGAAGCCGGAACAATCGACTGGCGGCACTCAATAGCGCCGCTCGGTTTTCCGCTGCCTTCTCTTTCGAGACCTTCATCGCCCACTCCTAACGCTTGAGGCACTTTTGATTGCACCCGCTATCAATCGACGATACTGGCGGGCACTGTCAATCATTGTGGTCGCTATTAACACATGTCGTGAGCGGGCACAGCTTGAAGTGTCCGGCGGCAACACGAAAGGAGGCCAGATATGCCCATCCAAGTGAACGGCTCGATGGTCTCCATTCCAGATGATCCGCGCATGTCGCTGCTCGACATGCTGCGCGAGCATCTGCATCTCACGGGCACCAAGGTAGGCTGCAATCAGGGCGCGTGCGGTGCTTGCACGGTCCTGGTCGATGGCGAGCGGATCGTCTCGTGCCTGGCGCTGGCCGTGCAATATGAAGGCCGCGCGATCACGACTGTCGAAGGTTTGTCCGGAGGCAACAACGGGGACCTGCACCCCTTGCAGGCGGCCTTCATCGAACATGACGGCTTCCAGTGCGGCTACTGTACACCGGGGCAAATTTGCTCTGCCATCGGCATGGCGGGCGAGATCGCTCGGGGCATCCCGAGCCATGTGACTGAAGACGTCGCGGCCGAGACAATCGTCCTTAGCCGTGCCGAGTTCCAGGAGCGGATGAGCGGCAATCTGTGCCGATGCGGCGCGCACAACGGGATCATCGACGCAATCAGCGAGGTCTACGGAAGCGCGCACGCTGCCCAAGACGACGCTGGGCTCGTCAAGGAGATCGCGCAATGACCCCGTTCAACTATTCGCGTGCGGACGATGCGGAGCAGGCGCTCGCACTGGGGTCCGCGCCGGGTGCCAAATTTCTTGGTGGCGGCACCAACCTGGTCGATCTGATGCGCGAAACGGTCGAGCGGCCGACAGCGCTGGTCGATGTAACCGGCCTCGCCGAAATGATCGAGGAGCGCGAGGACGGCAGTCTGCTGATCGGTGCGGGCGTGAGGAATAGCGCGCTCGCCGCACACCCGGCGGTGCGTACCCGCTATCCAGTGCTGTCTCGCGCGATCCTGGCAGGCGCCAGCGCGCAAATCCGCAACATGGCGACGGTCGGCGGCAATCTGCTCCAGCGCACGCGGTGCACCTATTTCTACGACAATGAAGGAGCCCGCTGTAACAAGCGTACACCGGGGCAGGGTTGCGACGCGATCGATGGCTTCAACCGCATCCATGCCATTCTAGGCGCATCAGACGCGTGCGTGGCAACCCATCCGTCGGACATGTGCGTAGCGCTCACCGCGCTCGACGCCGTGGTCCACATCAGCTGCACGGGCGGTACCCGCAGCGTGGGATTGAACGACTTCCATCGCCTGCCAGGCGCCCGACCAGACATCGAGACGGTGCTTGAGCCTGGCGACCTGATCACCGCTGTCGAACTGCCGGCGTCGCCGATCGCAGCACATTCCAGCTACCGCAAGGTGCGGGATCGGGCGAGCTATGCCTTCGCCTTGGTGTCCGTGGGTGCGGCGCTCGAGATCGAAGGCGGCATCGTCAAGGATGTGCGGCTCGCGCTTGGCGGCGTCGCGCATAAGCCATGGCGTGCGCTCAAGGCGGAGACGCTGCTTAAAGGCGGCCCGGCAAATGCGACGGCATTCCGCGCGGCGGCAGAGGCAGAGCTGGCCGATGCCAAGGCGCTCAACGACAACGGGTTCAAGATCGAGCTGGCGGCGCGCACGATCACCGCCGTGCTCTCGGAACTGGCGGGAGCAGAAGTATGACCAACATCATCAAAGAAGCTAAGAACACGGTGCAGGCCGTTGCGCAGATGGCGATGATGAAGGCGGTCCAGCTAGCGCCCGACAGCTTCATTCCTGGTGGTCGTTCCGATCCCCTAATCCGCGAACAGCACGGCAATATCGGCAAGCCGCTCTCTCGGCTCGATGGTCCGCTCAAGGTGCGCGGAGCGGCGACGTTCGCGGCCGAGTTCCCTATCGATGGGATGCTCTACGCATCGGTCGCGTTCAGCAACGTGGTCAAGGGCCGCATCAGCCGGATCGATGTGGCGGCGGCGGAAGCCGCAGCCGGCGTGACCCTGGTGATGACGCACCTCAACGCGCCGAAGATGGCCAGTACTCCTCTGCTCAACTCCAAGCCAAAGGCGGCGGGCAACATCGACTTGCCGATCATGCAAGACGACCGCGTGCACTGGAACGGGCAGCCAATCGCAGTTGTGCTCGCACAGACGCAGGAACAGGCCGATCACGCCACGTCGCTGCTCCGCTTCGAGTATGACACCGAGGCTGCCGTCACTACCTTTGTCGAAGCCAAGGCCAACGGCACCGATACCGGCGTGATGAGGGGTATGCCGCTCAAGATGGAGAGCGGGGATACGGACAAGGCGCTGGCAACCGCGCCGTACACGGTCGACATCAGCTACACGACTCCACGCCAGAACCACAATGCGATCGAGCTGCACGCCTGCACCGTCGCATGGGACGGGGACACGCTGCGCGTTCACGACGCCTCGCAGCTGGTTGCACACACTGCCTGGAGCCTCGCCCAGGTGTTCGGGCTCGAGGAGGAGCAGGTTCGTGTTACCTCGCCGTTCGTCGGCGGCGGCTTTGGCGGTAAGTGCCTGTGGTGGCATCAGGTTCTCGCCGCCGCAGCCTCGAAGCTGTCCGGGCGGCCGGTGCGTCTGATGCTCTCGCGTGAAGGCGTTTACCGCGTCATCGGCGGCCGGGGTCAAACCGAGCAGCGTGTCGCAATCGCCGCACAGGCGGACGGCACGTTCGACGCGCTGGTTCATACCGGAACAGCGGCGGTCAGTCCGCAAAACCCGATGCCGGAGCCGTTCATCCTGCCGGTCATGAGCGTCTATTCCAGCGGTAGTCTCAAGTTTGATCTCCAGATCGCCTATGTCGACACGCTGCCGAATACCTTCATGCGTGCTCCCGGCGAGGCGGTCGGCAGCTTCGCACTGGAGAGCGCGATCGACGAACTCGCGGTGAAGATGGACATGGATCCCATCGAGCTGCGCTTGAAGAACGAGCCTGAGAAGGATCCGCTGACGGGCGCGCCGTTCTCGCAACGTGATACGGAGAAAGCCTACCGCGACGGCGCGGAGCGGTTTGGCTGGTCGGCGCGGGCCGCGCCGGGCGCTCGGCGCGAGGGCGAGTGGCAGATCGGCATGGGCGTCGCCACGGCGACCTACCCCTATTACCGCGAGCCGGGCGGCGCGGCACGTATGACGCTGTCACACGACGGCGCTGTGACAGTCGAGATTGCTGCGCATGAGATGGGCATGGGAACCATGACGGCGCACACTCAGGTGATTGCCGATCGCCTCGGATTGGCGCTCGACAAGGTGCACTTCCAATACGGCGACAGTTTCCAGCCCGGCGTGGTCCGGGGCGCTGGCGCGCAGCAAACGGCCTCGATCGGCGCCTCGGTGATCGCCGCGCACCGCGAGCTGGTGGCAGAGCTACTCAAGCTTGCCGGCAACGATTCGCCAATCGCTGGACTGACGGCGGACGAGGTGGGCGGCATCGACGGCGGTCTCGCCAAGCTCGACGACCCAAGCCGACACGAAAGCTACGCCTCGATCCTGGCACGTACCCAGCGGGACGACCTGGTAGTGGTTGGCACCGCTCCGCCACCGCTCGAAACGCAGCATTGGTCGATGCACAGCCACGGCGCCATGTTCTGTGAAGTGGGAGTCAACGCTGTCACGGGAGAGGTACGCGTTCGTCGCTTCCTTGGCTCGTTCGACTGTGGTCGCATTCTGAACCCCAAAACCGCAGCCAGCCAGTTCCGCGGCGGTATCATCATGGGGCTTGGCCTAGCGTTGATGGAGGAGACGCAGTTCGACGAACGGCTTGGGCGGATCATGAACCCGACCCTCGCCGAGTATCATGTCCCGGTGCACATGGACGTGCCCGAGATAGACGTGATCTGGACCGACATCCCTGATCCGCACGCACCGATGGGCGCACGCGGGATCGGCGAGATCGGCATCACAGGGGTCGGCGCGGCGATAGCAAACGCCATCTTCAACGCGACAGGTCGTCGTGTTCGCGACCTGCCTATAACCTTGGATAAGTTGCTGTGAGCGTCCTTTGTGCGTTTCAAGCTGAATCAAGGTGTGATGTTATGCTTCAAACCCTTGCTCAAGGCCCTGTAGTCACGCGGGACATGTCAGTGCCAGTTCTCGCAGAAGAGACCATAGCGAAAGCGATGCATTGAATGACAATCAGAAACGACGATGAATGGGACACGAAGGTCAGGGCAGATGCAGCCTTACGTTTGTCCCTATGCGCCATTGAGCTTGTCCACAACCTTACGAAGCGAATGGGTGGGCAGATCGACTTTGAGGATGCGGTGAGTGGAATGCTAAACAGCGAGAGTGTTGATGGACTCGCTCCGGAGCATTTTCGACTTGAAAAGGCCTCAAGAGAACTCTGCGCTCGTATGATGGGTGATCTCGCTCTTACTCTCAAATGACAACTCGATGTTCTTGCTACTTTATCAGTGATTTAACGACGCTGAACCACTTTCCCTGAAGACGAAGGCCCAGCGTTACAGCCGCGGCAGGATTGGTCTTCCGATGCCTCCGGGTCGGGCCGTTTTCCCAAAACCCGTTCCCGATTGCGTTTTCCTGAAATGGTTCGTCAGAGCTGGAGAAACGGGACCGCTGCGAGTTGCCGGAACGGCGGGTATCGGGATGCCACGACGATCTGACGAACGGCCGAGAATGGGTCGGTTGCTGACAGGGCCGCCCGCAATCCCATCGGGTGACCACGTTGATTCCACGGCCAATCACGGCCGTGGAGACGAACAATGGGACATGCACAATATGATCCTGCCACGCACCGCCGCCCTGTGTGGAATGCGGGCAAGACGGTCGGCACGAAGCGACCGCTGACGCAGAAGCAAATCTGGGCGGTTCGCTTCTTCCTGGATCGGGAAGGCCGCCTCCGCGACAGAGCGCTTTTCGACCTGGCGATCGACAGCAAGTTGCGAGGCTGCGATCTCGTGAAGATCAGGATCGGCGACCTCGTCTCCGGGCCTGATATCAGAACTCGAGCGATCGTCGTGCAGCAGAAGACCGGACGCCCTGTCCAGTTCGAGCTTACGGCCGATGTCAGGGCAAGCCTCCTCGCGTGGCTCGAACGCCACGGCGGCACTGTCCACGACTACGCTTTTCCGAGCCGCGTCGATCATGCGGGGCATCTCAGCACGAGGCAGTATGCCCGGCTCGTAGACGAGTGGGTCGATGCGGTCGGGCTTCGCCGGGCCGAGTACGGGACGCACTCGCTTCGCCGCACCAAAGCATCAATGATCTACAAGGCCACCGGGAACCTTCGGGCGATCCAGATCCTGCTGGGCCACACGAAGATCGAGAACACTGTCAGGTACCTCGGCGTGGACATCGAAGATGCCCTCGTCCTGGCTGAACGGACCGAAATCTGACCCTGGGGCGGCCCATCTCAACGAGCGGTGGGTCGCTTCCATGCCAGACCGCTGCCGACCCAAAGTCGGTCGTAGCCGAGGCACGTTGCCGATCTCCGGAGCGGACATTCTGAACCACGGTTCTGACACACGCAAACCCTTGAGAGGCCGTGGTAGGTTCCACAGCGTCACAACCGACCGGTTATGACGACTTTCCCGATTGAGATGGTATTTTGGGATCATGGCTCGGTTAGCCGGTGCCACCTGAGACATCGGGAGCGACCTTGGGGTCGGGCTCCTGCGCCTTGCCGGTTGCGGGTGCCGCCTTCTGATGCGGCATGGCGGTGAGATAGGCGACGATTGCGTCGACATCCTTCTCGGCCACCGGCGCCTTGTACACCTCGCGCATCTTGG